>Ga0208244_100893_pt1 | contig 21296 bp, 14 predicted proteins | sample SubbioCR12Aug_5A_FD_184828 | JGI IMG/M metagenome (GOLD analysis project Ga0208244, IMG submission 184828) | Serpentinite rock and fluid subsurface biosphere microbial communities from McLaughlin Reserve, California, USA - CR12Aug_5A (SPAdes) | ecosystem: Environmental > Terrestrial > Deep... | reverse complement strand
CGGCAGGGAGGTGGCCCGCCACGCGGGGCAGATCAACCTCGTGACCGTGGAGCGCGTCCGCGCCAAGCTCGCGCCGCTCGCCGAGGCCCGCGACAACCTGCGTGAGGCGGTCGGGCGGCTGGAGCGGCAGGGGCTCGGCGCGGCGTCGCGCGTCACACTGACGGTGCTCGAAAACTTCATCCCGTGGGTCGCGTCCGATCTTGCGGAGGACAAGACCGACCGCGCGTGGGACACGGCGTGGCTGCTGGAACGGATGGCGGCGCGCGAGACGGCGCGGGCCGGGGCGGTCCTCGCCGGGACGGAGTCGGACTTTCCCGTGCCGCGTTACGTGACGGGGCCGCTGGAGATCACGCGCGCCCAGACGGTCGGCACGCGGCGCTTCCCGGACGGCAGGACGGAACGCGCCCCGGTGTTCTTCACGGGCTACGGGCACTTCGGGCAGGTGAAGCGCGACATCGAGAAGTTGCCCAGCTACGGCTGCAACATCTTCCAGATCGAGTTCGGGCCCAACTCGGTGTTGCCGAGCGAGACGGAGGTCAGCGACCGCGCGATCAACGAGTTCCTCGCGCTGTGCGACCGCGCGGCGGCGGCGGACGTGGCGGTGAACCTGCTGCTCAGCCCGCACTACTTCCCGCGGTGGGCGCTGGAGAAGTGGCCGCACCTGAAGGCGTGCCACGGCGGCTTCTTCCAATACTGCGTGCATGATCCTGCGGCACGGGAGGTGATCGGGAAATCGCTGCGGCAGGTGATCCCGCGCATCAAGGATCATCCCGCGCTGCACTCGGTCTGCCTTAGCAACGAGCCGGTCTGCGAAGACCTCACCCGCTGCCGCGTCACCGCCGAGGCGTGGCCCGCTTGGCTGGAGCGGCGGCACGGCACGGTCACGACGCTCAACGCGCGTTGGGGCACGGACTACGCCGGGTTCGCCGCGGTTCCCGTGCCGAAGCCGGCGTTCACGGAAACCCCCGCCTGCCTCGACTTCATCCGCTTCAATTGCGAGACCTTTGCGGCGTTCCACCGCTGGATGGCGGAGGTCGTCCGCTCCATGGCGCCGGAGCTGCCGGTGCACGCCAAGATCATGATGGGCGCGCACTTCCAGAAGACCCTGCACGGCTTCTGGTCGGTGGACCCCGAGGCGTTCTCGGCGTTCAGCCAGTACAACGGCAACGACGCCTACAACATGTTCGACAAAGAGGGGCCGCTCTGGGCCAACGGCTGGCGGCATTGTCAGGCGGGATACGACTTCCAGCGCAGCATGGCCGACCTGCCCGTCTTCAACTCCGAGAATCATTTGATCGCCGACCGCGACATGGACGCGATCCCGCCCGAGCACCTGTATTCCGCCCTGTGGCAGAACGCGGTCCACGGCCAAAGCTCCACCACGCTCTGGGTGTGGGAGCGCTGCAACGACGCCGTGAGCGACGCGGCGGGCTCGATCCTGCACCGTCCCGACTGCGTCGAGGCGGTGGGGCGTTGCGCCCTCGACCTGAACCGTCTCGCGCACGAGGTCGCCGCGATCCAGAACCTCGCGCCGACCGTGGCGCTGCTCTGGAGTCCGTCGTCGATGGTGCTCGGCGGCAGCCACGACCATCATCTCGGGCTCGCGTACGAGGCCGCCAACTTCCTCGGCCAGCCGCTCGGGTTCGTGACCGAGGACCAGCTCGCGGCCTTCGCGCGCGGCGGCCCCGCGCCGCGTCCGCTCGACACCGTGAAGGTGCTGCTCCTGCCGCAGGTGACGCATCTGCCGGACGAGGCGCGGGCGGGGTTGGCGCGTCTCCGCGCGTCAGGTGTGCGGCTCGTGACGGTCGGCGCCGCGCCGGAGCGGAGCGACTACGGCCAGCCGCGCGCCGCAGAGGGGTTCGAGGCGCTGCCCGCGCAGACGGACTCCGCCGCGCTGTTCGCGCTCTTCGAGGCGCGGGCCGCCGCGTGGGGGCTGCCGCCTGCGGTGCGCGCGGCGGACGCGGCGGGACGCCCGGTCTTCGGCGTCGAGACCCGTTCCGCGTCGCACGGCGGCGGCACCGTCGTGTCGGTCTGCAACCACCTGCGCGAACCGCGCACGGTCGCCCTCGCGGGGGTGGCGGGGCCGCTGACCGACCTCATTTCCGGCAAAGCGCTCGGCGCGACGTTCACCGCCGCGCCGATGGCGCCGCTGCTGGTCTACGCCGGGGCAGGCGCGTCCGCGCCGCGTTGAGGCCGTCTATGCGCCGTAGGGCTGCGTCCACGCCACCTGAACGTCGGGGTGGAAGTGGCGCTGGTAGCCGCTCGGGGTGTCCGATTCGACCTTGGCGCGGACGTACAGGTCGTCCGCCGCCATGGTGTAGGACGCCTCGTTGCCTTCGGCGACATGGACGGTCCGGCCGATCTCGGGCGAGTAGACGGGCAGGGTGCGCGCGCCGCGCCCCTTCTCCGCCGGGCTTTCCACGGTGCGGACGGTCTGGTCGAAGCCGCGTTTGGTGGCGATGAAGCGGATGCGGCAAGAGACGCCCTGCGCGGCCTTGACCTTCACGCGCAGGGTGCGTTTGGCGGGGTTGAAGGCCACGTCCTCCAGCGCGACGCCGGTCGAGGCGTAGAAGTCGCCCGCGTGCATCGCCGCGAGCAGGGCGTCGGGCGTCAGCGCGGCGGCGCGGACTCTCACCCAGGCGTCCTCCAGCCGCTGGCTCGGCGTGCGGTTGAGGTAGTAGTGGGTGTCGTCCGTGCCGAGGCCGAAGAGCAGGGGCTGGCCTTTGAGGCAGCGGAAGGCGTTGACGGTGTCCCAGAAGCCGTCGCACGTCAGGTTCGGGGCTTCCGGGTGCGGGGCGAAGGCGGAGCCGCCGTTGCAGACCTCGAAGAAGCGGATTTCGGGCGCGTCGATCAGGTTCTGCGGCAGGATGTCCCAGTAGACCCACTGCGGGTGGTTGAGGGTCAGCACGGTGGGGCGCGCGAGCCGCGCGGCCATCTGGGCGACCTCCGCCGCGTTCTGGCGGATCAGCCCGGCGACGTCCAGCGCGGGATCCTTGATCTGCCTGCTGAGTGCGCCGCCCTTGACGGAGGGGATCACGTCGGGGAGGTTGAGGTAGTTGAGGTGGACGTTGATGCCGTTCAGCACCTGCGTGACCTCCACGGCGGGGAGCATCAGGAACTTGCCGGGCTCCTCGAAGCGCCTGCGCATCTCCTCGTGAGTCTTGAGGCGGACGAGGGTCTTGCCGTCCTCCTGCCGTGTCTCGACCTCGTTGCCGAACTCGGCCTTGTAGGCGTCGAAGAGCGGCTGCGTGACGTCCGGCGGCCATTTGCCTTCCTTCTCCTCCACCGGCTTCCAGTGCGCGGGGTCGTCGGCGAAGACGTTGTGGTCGCTGACTCCGATGAAGTCGTAGCCCGCCCGCTTGTAGAGGTCGACGGCCTGTTCCGGGAAGGCCCGCCCGTCCGACCAGTAGGTGTGCATGTGCAGGTTGCCGCGGAACCAGCGCGCGCCGTTGCCGTCGGAAAGCCCCGCCTCCGCCGCCCGTGCGGGCCAGCGTCCTGCCGCGAGCAACCCCGCCCCGGCGCAACCCATTGTCCTCAACATCTCCCTGCGTGTGAGCTGTCTTTGCATGTCCCCGTCCCCCTTTACGATTTCAATGCCCGTTAGCGTAGACCAGCCAGCCCGCGCCCGCAACAGAAAACATGAGGGCGTCTTGCTGGCGGAAAAAGTATGGATTGACGTAGCGGGCCTTCCCCTCGCATACTGTGTCCAGAGTATAGGTTGGTTTGTTATGTGTCAGGAGGAGGGTGTCGATGAGGCATTTTGTTTTGCACGTGGTTCTTGTCTTGATGGGCGTGTCTTGTGCGCACGCGGCAACAAGAAACGTCTTTTTTGCCGGGGGGCAGTCCAACGCCAAGGCGACGTGGGCGGCGGCGATCGCCAGTGGTTTGCAGGCTGGGTACGGGTCGGATCTCGTGATGGTGGCCACGAACCACTCCGGCGAGGGGCTCGCCAACTGGTTCACCACCGGGCCGAACGCGAATTACAGCAACGACCTGTTCAACGCCGCCGGGACGGGCCTGTTGCAGTCACGCATCCATGCGATCACCAACGCGGGCGATGAGGTGGTCTTCAAGGGCTTCTTCTGGTTTCAGGGCGAGACCGACACGGGGAGCTATGCGTCGATGGATGCCTACACTAACCGTTTCCGCGCGATGATGGCGCAGTTGAAACAGGATCTGGGGATGGAGACCGATGTCAACTTCATGCTGGCCGTCATCGACGGCAACCCCGATCCGTTTTACGACGATCCCGCCAACGCGGCGGGCCGGACGCGGGCCGACGTGGACTATCTGCGCGGCATCCAGACGAACCTGTGCGTGGCGCCTAGCGGCGCGTACGTGGACACGCGCGGATACACGCGGACGGACATGTGGCACCTGACGACCGGCGAGTTGACCCGTCTGGGCACCGACATGAGCACGGTGTTCACCAACACGTTCGGGATTTCGCCGCCGCCTCTCGAAACCGTCAGCCTCATCAGCCACGACGCCGACGGCGCGATCTATCCGACTGGGACTTTTCCCGCAAACGACCTGATTTGCGGCTTTACAGGGAACCCGCTGGTTGCCTACAACGGCATCGTGTTCTTCCCGTTGCCAGAAAAACGCATCGAGAACGCCGATCTGGTCTTTACGGTGGAGCAGAATTACGGGCCTCTGCCGGCCGCCAACGTTGACGTCTGGGGACTGGGGTACATGCAGACCCCGGCCATGAACAAAGACTGGATGCTGCTCGCGGATACCGATACCCGTTCGCCGCTCAACGTGAACGTCACCGCCACGAAGATCGCCGACAACTTTGTGGCGGCGGGGCAGGCCACGCCGGTGGGGGGCGTGTGGCAACTCGGCGAGGCGCAGCGCGCCAACCTGACGGCCTTCCTGAACGGCCTTTACGCGAAAGGGGCGCAGCCCGGCGACTACGTCGTGATCCGCGTCAACCCGGACGCGGTGCTGGCCACGACGTCCAACGTGCGTTGGGGCGGTTCGCACAGGACGAGCCCGGACCGCCGCACGAGGCTGGTCCTCACCCTTGCGGACGCTCCGCCTCCCTTGCCTGCGGAGGGGACTTTCCTGCATTATAGCCACGATAACGACGGCGGCATCTTCGCAACGGGAACGGGATCCACGCTCGATCTGATAAGCGGTACAGGCGGCACCGGCACGCAGGATTATAACGGCATCGCGTTTCTGGCCCTGCCTGAACAGCCGATGACCTCCGCCTCCCTCTCGCTTACCGTGGCCACATTCTCCGGGGTCATGAACGGCGCGAACATCGACGTCTGGGGGCTCGGCTACATGGCTTCGCCGACGCTGAGCAAAGACTGGTTCTGCACGAACAACGTCGACTCCCGCCTGCTGCTCAACGGGCATCCGCCCGTCAAGATCGCCGACAACATCGTGACCTCGGGGCAGACGGTCGCGTCCGGGACGGTTTGGCGTCCGGACGATGCCCAGAGCAAGGTGCTGCGGCAATTCCTGAACAGCCTGTATCTGCGCGGCGCGAAACCGGGGGACTATGCGGTTTTCCGTGTCAACATGGACGCGCGTCAACAACCCGCGTCGTGTGGCGTGCGCTGGGGCGGTTCGCATCAGACCTCGCCCGATCGCCGGGCGACGTTGTCGGGCGTGTACCCGCTGACCACCAACTATCTGCTGAACGCGGGTTTCGAGGAGGGGACCGGGCCTTCTGCCGCGAACTGGCAGGTGTCGTTCAACGGCTTCTTGGGCCAACGGACGAACGCCTCGGTGCGTGCCGGCGGCTTCGCTTACCGGATGGCGGTGAACGGCGACCAGTCGGGGAATTCGGCGAACAACCTCAACCTCTACCAGAACTGCAATTCGCCCGTTTTCGCGGGCAAGGCCGTGACCTTGAGCTGTTATGCGCGGCATGAGGCCGAAGAGCCGCTGGTTGTGGGCTCCGAGCAGAAGGTCGAAATCCGCTTGTGGTGGCTTAAAAACGGCGTCCAGAACGGCTTCATCACGAGCACGCAGGCGCTTCTGCCGACAGACCCGACCGGCACGTTCAAGCAAATCTCTGTCTCGGGGTTTGCCCCGAGCGACGCGACCGGCGTGCAGGTGATGGTGATTTTCCGCACGGGAACCGTCGCCAACCCCGCGATCACAACCGGCGCGGCGACGGTCGATGACATGCGGATTTCCGTTTTGGAGCCGGTCTATCCCGACGGAACGATCATCCTGCTCAAATGAGGCGGCGGGACGGCACGCGCCGGGCGGTTGCGGACTAAAAACCTTTGCCCTCGGCGCGGGCGCATGACATAATTCGGCCTGTCAAAGGGGGCATGGGCTGAAACGCCGTTGGCGCGGCAAGAAACGGTGCTGTCATGATCGTAGACCACAATCCGTTCAATCTGTTCACGGGGCCTTGGTTCTGGGCGTCGTTCATCGGCTGGACGCTCGCGCAGACCATCAAGATGACCGCAGGGCTCATCAGGACGGGACGGATTGATTTCCGCTATCTGCTCAGCACGGGCGGGATGCCCAGCGCCCACTCCGCGATGGTCTGCGGGCTCGCCGTGTCGATCGGGCTGACCGAGGGATTTGACTCACCCGTGGCCATGCTCGCCGCCGGTTTCGCCGCGATCACGATGTTCGACGCCGCCGGAGTCCGCCGCGCGGCGGGGCATCAGGCCAAAATCCTGAACGAGATGATTCAGGAGCTTTTCAAGCAGCACACCCTCAGCCAGACCCGCCTCAAGGAACTGCTCGGGCATACGCGCAAAGAGGTCTTCGCGGGGATGCTGGTCGGCTTCGGCGTGGCCGTGGCCGTCGTCCATCTCTGGCCGCGCACGTAGTGGCGCTGTCAGGCGCCCCGGTTCTCGTACAGCTTGTATTCGATGCTGTCCATCAGCGCCTGCCACGAGGCCTCGATGATGTTTTCCGAAACGCCCACCGTGCCCCATTGCCGTTTGCCGTCGCCCGACTCGATCAGCACGCGCGTCATGGCCCGCGTCGCCTCCTTCGGATCGAGGATGCGCACGCGGTAGTCCGTCAGCGCGATCTCCGCGATCTCGGGATAGAAACGGGTCAGCGCCTGCCGTAGCGCCGCGTTCAGCGCATCCACGGGGCCGTCGCCTTCGCCTGCCGTCAGCTCGGTCTCGCCGTTGACCTTCACCTTGACCGTCGCCTCGGAGATGCACGGCTCGTCGCGCCCGCGCTTCTCGACGATGACGCGGAAGCCCTCCAGCTCGAAGAACGGCGTGTGCTGGTTCAGCACCTTCTGCAGCAGGATCTTGAACGAGCCATCTGCCGACTCGTACGAATAGCCGCTGTTCTCGCGCCGCTTGACCTCGTCGAGAATCGCCCGCGCCTGCGCCTTGTCGAGCGCCTCGACATTCATGCCCAGCTCGGCGGCCTTCATCATCACGTTCGACGCGCCCGAAAGCTCGGAGATCAGCACGTGCCGCTGGTTGCCGACCGCTTCCGGCGCGATGTGCTCGAACGTCCGCGTATTCTTCTGGATGGCGTTCACGTGCGCGCCGGCCTTGTGGCTGAAGGCGGAGCGTCCGACGTACGGCTGGCGCGGGTCTGCGCGCTGGTTCGTCAGGTCGTCGCTGACCAGCGACACCTCGCACAGCTTCTTCAGACGCTCGGGTCCCACGCAGGCCAGCCCCATCTTGAGTTCCAGCGCCGGGATGATGCTCATCAGGTTCGCGTTGCCGGTGCGTTCGCCGTAGCCGTTGACGCACCCCTGCACCTGCCGCGCACCTGCGCGCACCGCCTCCAGCGCGTTCGCCACGGCCAGCCCGCCGTCGTTGTGCGTGTGGATGCCCACCTGCACGCCGGGGAACGCCGCCCGCGCCGCCTGCGTCATCTCGAAAATCTCATGCGGCAGGCAGCCGCCGTTCGTGTCGCAGAGCACCAGCCCGGCCGCGCCCTCGCGCACGGCCATGCCGAGCGCCTGCAACGCGTAGGCCGGATCGTCCTTGTAGCCGTCGAAGAAATGCTCCGCGTCGAAAAACACCTGCCGCCCCGCCGCCCGCAGGTGCCCGACGGTGTCGGCGATCATCTGGAGGTTGTTCTCGCCCGTCGTGCGCAGCACGTCCCGGACGTGCAGCAGCCACGATTTCCCGTAGATCGTCACCCACTCCGTTTCCGCCGCCAGCAGTCCCGCGAGCTGCGGGTCGTCCTTCGCGTCCGCGTCCGCGCGGCGCGTGCTGCCGAAGGCGGTGATCCGCGCATGGGCGAGCCGCTCTTTGCGGATGTCCTCGAAGAAACGCCGGTCACGCGGGTTCGAGCCCGCGTAGCCGCCCTCGATGAAGTCCACGCCGAACTCGTCGAGCAGGCGGGCGAAACGCACCTTGGCGGCCTCCGAGAAGGAGATGCCTTCGCCCTGGGCGCCGTCGCGCAGGGTGGTGTCGTAGATGAATACTTTTTCGGGGTTCGCGTTCATAAGGGCTAGAAGAAGGCGTTGTAGAGTGCCTGAACCGCTTTGGCGCGTTGCTCGGCCTTCACGCCGAACATCATGCTGATCTCAGAGGAGCCTTGGTTCATCATCTCGATGTTGACGCCCGCGTCCGAGAGGGCCTTCGTGGCCTTCGACGCCATGCCGACCGTGTAGTAGAGGCCCTCGCCGACCACCATCACCAGCGCGTAGCCGCGCTCCACCATCACCGCGTCCGGGTTGAGGTCGCGCTTGATGCGCTCGAGCACGCGCTTCTCGCAGGCGGGGTCGAAGTTCTTGTCGCGGATCACCACCGACACGTTGTCGATGCCGGAGGGCATGTGCTCGTAGGAGACGCCCTCCCACTCCAGAATCTGGAGCAGGTGGCGGCCGAAGCCGATCTCGCGGTTCATCATGTACTTGTCCACGAAGATATTGCAGAATCCGGCGTCGCTCGCGATCCCGACGACGCTGCCCGCCAGCACGCGGCGCGACTGCACGATCATCGTGCCGGGCTCCTGCGGCCGGTTGGTGTTGCGCACGTTGATCGGGATGCCCGCCTTGACCGCCGGGATCACCGCCTCGTCGTGGAACACGCCGAAGCCCGCGTACGACAGTTCGCGCATCTCGCGGTACGTCATCGCCGGGATGCCCTCTTTCACGTCGGGCACCAGCCGCGGGTCCACGGGATAGACCGAGTCCACGTCGGTGAAGTTCTCGTACACGTCCGCCTTGACCGCTGCCGCGAGGATCGACCCGGTGATGTCCGACCCGCCGCGCGGGAACGTCGCCACCTTGCCGTCTTTGGTGTAGCCGAAGAAACCGGGGAAGATCACGATCTCCTCGCGGTCGCGCAGGGTCTTCGCCAGATACTGGTACGACTCCTCCAGCAACTGCGCGTTGCCGTAATCGTCCGTCAGGAACATTCCGGCCTCGTGCGGGTCGAGATAGACCGCTTTCGCGCCGCGCGCCATGAACGCCTGCGCCACGAGCTTCGCGCTGTTGTCCTCGCCTGCCGCCTTCATGCAGTCCATGAAGATGCCCCGGTGCGAGCGGTCGCCCGCCAACCGGAAACGCAAATCCTTTTCGATCTCCGCCGTGATGCCGACCGGCAGTTTCAGCTCGCGCTGGATTTCGGCGTAGCGCTCGACGATCGCGCTCAGCGTGTCCTCATACTCCTTGTCCGCCAGAGCCAGATCCGCGCAGGCGATCAGCATGTCGGTGATCTTCGTGTCGGCCTTGTCCCGTTTGCCGGGCGCCGAGACGACGACGATCCGGCGGTCCGCATCCGCCAGCACAATGTCCACAATCTTGGTCACCTGCTCCGCATTGGCGACCGACGATCCACCGAACTTGCAAACCTTCATCACACCTCTCCTTCGCCAGGGCGCGCGGGCGGCGTCTTGTTACCGCCCGTTTCCGCCCTCAAAACATTCTCAGCCGGACCGGATCCTCGCTCACGACACCCGCCGCGCGAATCTCCTGCAAGGCCGCGCTGATCTCCGCCCCTTTGGCGGGATGCGTCAGCATCACAACCGGCACAAAGCCCATGTTCCCGGCCTCTTCCAGCGGGGCCTTCTGCGTCGCCGCCAGAATGCTGACCCCGTGCTTGCCCAGAATCGTCGTCATCGTGCCCAGCGAGCCCGCCTTGTCCAGCACCATCAGGCGGATGTAATACCGGCTGAGCACTTCCTCCGGCGCGCGCACCTGCAGCCGGCCCTCGTTCGCCACGCACACGCCGCGCCGGTAACGCGACTTGCCGGCCATCAGGTTCCGCGCGATGTCGCCGATGTCGCCGATCACCGTGCTCGCGGTCGGTTCCCGGCCTGCCCCGCGCCCGTAATAGAGCGTGTCGCCGCTGAGGTCGCCGTGGACCATCGCCGCGTTGAACACGTTGCTCACGGACGCCAGCATGTGGCCCGTCGGCACCAGCGTCGGGTGGACGCCCACCTCGACCTCGTCGCCGTCGCGTTTCACCACCGCCAGCAGCTTGATCCGGTAGCCGAACTCCGCCGCGTACCGCACGTCCATGCCCGACAGGTTGCGGATGCCCTCCACGGCCACCTTCTCCATCGGCACGTGGAACCCGTAGGCCAGCGACGCCAGAATGATGGCCTTGTGCGCCGTGTCGAACCCGTCGATGTCGAGCCCGGGGTTCGCCTCGGCATAGCCCGCCTTCTGCGCCGCGGCCAGCACCTCGTCGAACGGCAGCCCCTCGTTCTCCATGCGTGTCAGGATGTAGTTGCAGGTGCCGTTCAGGATGCCGTGGATGCTCTGGATCTCGTTGCCGGCCAACCCTTCGCGCAGCACGCGGATGATCGGGATGCCGCCGCCCACGCTCGCGCCGAAGTAGATGTCCACGCCGTTGCGCTCCGCCGCGCCGAAGATCTCCTCGCCGTATTCCGCCAGCAGCTTCTTGTTGGCCGTCACCACCGACTTGCCCGCGTTGAGCGCCGCCAGCACGAAATCCTTGGCGATCCCGGTCCCGCCGATCAGCTCGACCACGATCTGGATCTCCGGGTCGCGGATCACGGCCATCGCGTCCGTCGTCAGGACTGACGGGTCCACGGCCACGCCGCGGTCTGTCGTGATGTCCACGTCCGCGATCTTCCTGAGGACCACATCCACGCCCAGCCGCTGCGTCATCACCTTGCGGTTGCGCTGCAAGCCGTCCGCCACACCTGCGCCGACAGTCCCGAAACCTATGAGTCCGACCCCGATCTGCTTCATGCTCATCCTGCTTTCCTGCTCCTTACAAAAAGAAGAGGCGCATAGTCTAAAGAAAACAGGGTGCCCCTTACAAGCACTCAAAACGGCGGCGGGGCGTCCCGCCCGATTTTCGCGCGGGTTGACGGTTCAAGCTGGAACATGGTATGTTTACGGCATTCTCGGATACCTTTATGCGAAAACGACCTGACATCGCGCTTGACCCCGACCTGACCGCCCTGCCGCTCCGCCGGGAAGTGGGGGCTGTCCTGGGGGTGCTCAAGGCGTCGGGGCGGCCGATCAAGACCGGCCTCGACATCGGGTTCACGAACGCGGGGGTCAGCCAGCTCCTGCGGCAGTCCGGCGGATACTGGATGACGGTCGAGCCGACCCCTGAGCGGAGCGCGCTGGTGGCGACGGTGCTGGGGACGGAGCGCGTCCTGTGCGCGGGCGAGGCGGGCGAGCTGCCGTTCGAGGACAAGCAGTTCGACGTGGTGGTGATGGCGCACGGGACGCTGCCGGAGGGGCCGCTGGCCGCCGAGATGATCCGCGAGTGCCACCGGGTTCTGAACGCCGGCGGGCTGTTCGTCTTCACGGTCGAGACCCGCATGCCGCTCGGTTTGGCGGCCGTGCTCAACAGCCGCCGCGTGGTGTCGGGGGCAGGCGGCTGCTACACCGAGTCGGGCGTGTTCCAGTTGCTGAAGGACGGGTTCGACGTGCTGGGCTTCCGGTACGCCTGCCGCTTCTGGGTGCAGTTGGTGCGGCAGTGGGCCGACCGGCGGAGGGGGGCCGGCAATCCGCGCGGCATGTCGAACGGCTGGCTGCGGATGCTTTACGCGGTGGCGAGGGTTCTGGACGGATTCCTGTTCTGGACGCGGGGCCACCAGATGACGGTCCACGCGCGCCGCAAGGGGTGGCGCGAGAAACAGTCCCGCATTACCGGCATGGGCACGCCGGTCTCCGACGCGATCCTGTGCGACCCGCGCCGGGGCGGCAGGCAGACCTCGCTCGGCAAATTCAAGTGAGCGCGCCGCGCGCCCTCTTTTCTGGAGCATGAACCGATTGACCTTTCCGCAAGCAAGTGAGCGCCCCTCGGGCGGCAGGCGTCCGCCGGGCGCGTGTGGCCGTGTGGCCGTGTGGCTGTGTCTCGTCCTTTCCGCCGTGCGCGGTGTCTCTGCCGACACGCCTCCCGCGCCGCCTGCCGCCGACGCGGCGGCGGATATCCGGTCGGCGGTCGAACTGTTCGTGAACGCGCGGACGGCGGGGAGCCTCGACGATTTCGTGGTGTCGGTGGCCAAGGTCAAGGCGCTGGCCGAGGCGGGGCAGCCGTTTTTCCGCTTCCTGCTGGGGGTCTACGCCGGGCAGGAGCCGCTGTGCGAGGTGGACGAGAAGACGCGCCGCCGTTACCTCGACGAGGGGCGTCCGCTGATGGTGAAGCACGCGAAGGACGGGAACGCGCTGGCGCAGTATCTGGTCGGGCTGGACTGCGAGTTCCAGTTGAAGCGTCCCGAGGAGGCGCGGGCGTGGCTGGAGCGCGCCGCGCTGCAGGGGCAGGCGCTGGCGCAGAACCATCTGGGGCTGGCGAGCCTGCTGGGCAACGGCGTGCCGCAGGACTTTGACAAGGCGGCCGAGTATTTCCGGCAGGCCGCGCTTCAGGCCGACATGAACGGCGAGTACAACCTCGCCACCCTCTATGTGCGCGGGCTGGGCGTGCCGAAAGACGACGAGATGGCGTTCCTGCTCTACCGCCGCGCCGCAGGGAAGGGCCACTCCAACGCCATGAACAACCTCGGCTGGCTCTATCAGGAGGGTCTCGGCACGGCCAAGGATTTGGGGGAGGCCGCCGCGTGGTATCGCCGTTCCGCCGAGAGCGGCAACGCCGACGGGCAGTTCAACTACGGTTTCATTCTGGCGCGCGGACGCGGCGTGCCGCAGGATGTCCGCGAGGCGGGCGTCTGGTATTGGCGCGCCGCCTCGCAGGGACACGCCGAGGCGCAGGTCAACCTCGGGCTTCTGTATCGTGACGGCAAAGGCGTCCAGCAGGACGACCGCAAGGCGCTGGGATGGTTTGCCAAGGCTGCCGAGCAGAAACACGCGATGGCGCAGTTCTATGTGGGGCAGATGTACGAGCAGGGGCGCGGCATCCCGCAGGACGACGAGCGCGCCTACCGCTGGTATCTGAAGTCCGCCGACCAAAACAACCCGTGGGCGCTGAACGCGGCGGGGCTCATGCACTACCGCGGCAAGGGGGTGCCAAAAGACTACGCCAAGGCGGAGTCGTTCTACCGGCGTTCCGCCGCGCTGGGGTTCGCGGTGGCGCAGAACAATCTCGGCATGCTCTACGTGCGCGGCGAGGGGGTTCCGCAGCTCCACGAGCGTGCGGCGGAGTGGTTCGCGAAGGCCGCGGGCCAAGGGTTGCCAGACGCGGCGTATAACCTCGCGCAGTTGCACGAATACGGGCGGGGCGTGGAACTCAGCCACTCCCGCGCGGTGGCGCTGTGCAAGCTGGCCGCGGCGCAGGGGCATCTCGCCGCCGCCGACTGGCTCTTCAAGAACGGTTACACCGCGTGGATCGAAGCGTTGGGCAAAGAAGGGGCGCAGGCCCCGGCGGCTGAAGCGGGTCCGTGAGCGGGCAGGCGCCTAGCGGGACAGCTTCTCGCGCAGGGCCTTCTCCTTGGCGGGGCTCCAGTAGGCGCAGTCCAGCTCGATGAAGACCGAGGAGTAGGCGAGGGTGCTTTCGGTCTTGAGGACCACGACCTGAAAGAGTTTCGAGGCGTCGGCCAGCTTGGCGAAAACCGAGTCGTGCGGGAGGGTCTGCGTGTCGGCGCCCTTCAGGATGCGGGCGAGTTCGGCGCGGTAGGCGGATGCGCCGGGCGCGAGATCCTCGCCGATCGCGTTCAGCTCAAGGTCGGTGTAGAAGACCGGGCGGACGTGCGGGGTGGCGTTGAGCGCCGCGACGACGCGCTCGAGCACGTCGGGCAGGGGCTCGCGGGTGTCGAGGGTGGTGATGCCGGGGGCGCTCTGATACGGATAGGCCTTGTCGACGACGAGGATCCAGTTGCGGTGACCGAGCAGGGGGAGCAGGCGGGCGAAGTCTTGTGTCCAGTACATGTCGTTTCCTTTGCGGTTCGGGGCAGTCGGTGCGGCGCAGCCTGCCGTCAGGAGCGCGGCGGCGGCGAAGAGTGCGCGGCAGAGTGTGCGGCATGTTCGCATGGCGGGGTACTCCTTGTTTGGCGGCGCGACGCTTGAGCCTCCGGGTGCGCCTGTGTTACCCTGTGGGCAAACGTGGGGGCCGCCTCTGTCGGAGGGCCGTCGCCGATCACGGAACGGAGTATAGCACAATGAGCCGTTTGGATGTCCAGAATCTGAGATATGGCGGGTTTGGCCCGGTTTCCTTCAGTGCCGGCCCCGGCGAGCGCTTGGGCGTGACCGGGCCCTCCGGCTGCGGGAAGACGCGGCTGCTGAGGGCCTTGGCGGACATGGACGAGTGGCAGGGCGAGATCCTGCTGGAGGGGCAGGCTCCGGGCGCGATGCGGGCCAGCCAGTGGCGGCGGCAGGTGGCGTACCTTCCTGCGGAAAGCCAGTGGTGGTTCGATACGGTGGGGGCGCATTTCGGGACGTCTCCCGAGGCGGAGGCGCTGCGGGTGCTGGGGCTCGACCCCGAGGTGCTGGCGTGGCCGGTGGCGCGGTTGTCGAGCGGCGAGAAACAGCGGCTGGCGCTGTTGCGGACGCTGGCGAATCGGCCCTCGGTGCTGCTGCTGGACGAGCCGACGGCGCATCTTGACGCGGAGCGCGAACGCGCGTTCGAGGCGGTGATTCTGGGCTGTTGCGAGAAAGACCGCCTGACGGCGGTGTGGGTCGCGCATGACCCGGACCAGCTCCGGCGGGTGGCGACGCGCGGTTACCGCATGGCGGCGGGCGGCGTGTGGCAGGAGGCATCGGCATGAACGTGATCGCGCTTTCTTGGACGGATATTCTGTTGGCGGTGCTGCCGCTGGCGGCGCTGGCGCTGGTGTTCGCGCGGCAGCGGCTGGGGATGAGCCGGACGATCGCGATCGGTGCGGCGCGGACGTTCGTGCAGTTGGCGCTGGTGGGGTTCGTGCTGAAGGGCGTTTTCCAGAACGCGCATCCGGTGTGGACGGTCTGTTTCTCGATGGTGATGCTGGCGACGGGATCGTGGGAGGTGTCGCGGCGGCAGCACCGTCGGTTCGCGGCGGGCTGGACGATCGGGCTGGCGGTGCTGGGACTGTTCACGGCGGGGTTCACGGTGACGGTGTACGCGCTGGTGGCGCTGGTGGGGGTCGAGCCGTGGTGGACGCCGCAGTATGCGATTCCGCTGCTGGGAATGATCCTCGGCAACACGATGACCGGAATCGCGTTGGGGATGGACACGCTGACCCAGAACGCATGGAAGCAGCGTGCGGTGATCGAGAACCGGCTCGCGCTGGGGGAGCCCGCCTCCGCGGCGATCGCGGAGTTGAAGCGCGACAGCGTCCGCACGGCGATGACGCCGATCATCAATGCGCTGGCGGTGTGCGGGGTGGTCAGCCTGCCGGGGATGATGACGGGGCAGATCCTTTCCGGCAGCGACCCGTTGGCGGCGGTGCGGTATCAGATGATGATCATGTACCTGATCGGCGCGGGCGCGGGGTTCGGCAGCCTGCTGACGATTCAGCTTTGCGCCAACAGGCTGTTTGACGGGCGCGAGCGCCTGCGTCTGGACCGCTTGAGCGAGTGAAGAAACGGCGGGACGCGGTTATTCCTCGTCCTTGCCTTCCGCGATGCCGACTTCGGCGTCGTCGTCCTGCAACGGGCGAGCGGGCTGGAAGTCCTGCCGCGACAGGTTCCATTTCAGCCAATCGTTGAAAAGGTTGCGGTTGCGGCGGCGTGAGATCCCGGAGCGGATCTGCGAGCGCATCATCTCGGCGGCGAGCGCGTCGCCGGGCTGGCGATCCTGCACATAGACCAGCAGCGACTGCGTCGCCGAGGCGGGGATCGCCTCGGAAAGCTCGCCTTTCTGCAGGGCCATGGCGCCGTAGGCGATGGAGAAGCTGTTCTCGAACGGTTGGGTCTGAATGTCGCTGACGGTGTACGTGATGGAGGTCGAGACGTTGAGCGCCTTTGCCTGCGCGGCCTCGCTGAAGCTCTTGCCGGATGTGATGAGCGTGCTGATTTCTTCGCGCAGCGCTTTGATCTCGGACTGGAAGGCATCGGTGCGCACCTTGGCGAGGGCGCGGGGCCTGAGGTCGTTCAAGACATCCTCGTAAGCCGGCGTGTGGGCGGGGGAGTGCCCGGCGGTCTCGATCACGTAGATGAAGTTGTCGCCCTTGACGATGCCGAAACGGGAGTCGGCGCGGTCGGGATCAAGCTCGAAGGCGGCTTCGGCGAACTCTTTCGCGTTCTCGACCCAGTAGAGCGGCTCGTCGGCGGCAAACAGCGGCGAGGTCTTGATCTCCAGCTTTTCGCTTGCGGCGGCGGCTTCGAGCGCGTTGGCGCCAGCCTTTGCCAGCTTGCCGTAGACGTTGAAGGTGACGGAGGTGGAGGCGCAGTAGCGGGCCTCTTCCATCTGCAGTTCGGCCAGAATCTTGCCGCGAACCTCGGCGAAGGGGATGGTCTCGGTCGTGTTGTTCGTCGTGGTGCGGGTATAGGTCGTGGAGTGGCTGTCGTAGTACTCCTGAAGGTCTTCCTCCGGGACGTTGACCAACGGCAGGTAGTTTGTGACCGGGATGGCGATGTAACGCACGGAGACGCGGTCCGGGAGGGCGAAGGAGGCCTTTTGCTCTTCGTAGAATTTGAGGGTGTCCGCCTCGGTGAGGGGCATTTCGGCGTTGGCGAAGCGGTTACTGACGGTCGCGACCTGAACCGTGAACCGGTCGGTCATGGCGGCGATTTCGTCTTCCAGCTCCATCGGGGAGACCCAGCCGGCCGACTCGACGAGGGCCGCGTTCTTCATCATGGCGAGCTGATGGGAGACGATGCTCTCGTACATGGCGGGGGTCATGCCTTGGTCAGCGAGGATCATGCGGTAGCGGTTGATGTCGAACCCGTTCGCCCCCTGAAAGCCGGGGACTTCGCGCAGGGCGTCGCGGACTTCGTCCTTGGCGGAGGCCATGCCGTTCTTTTCGGCGGTCATGCGGGCGGCGAGCTGTTCCCACGCCCGGCGGTCAACCACGTTGGCGGGGGTTTCGTTGTCGCGGTTCTTGCCGAACCCGCGGAGGGTCTGCACCGTCCGCTCGAATTCGTTCACGGAGATTTTCTTGCCGTTGATCTTGCCGGCGGTCTGGGCGTCCTGCGGGCTCCGGAAACAGGAGTCCACGGCGACGAAGGCCACGGCGATGATGATGGCGAAGAACCCCCACAAGATGCGGTTGCGGATCAGGCGGTTGAAGTGGTAGATGAACACGGCTAGTGATTCCAAAGAGGAGTTAACACACGCGCAAACAGGTTTTGACAAGAAAAACCGGTGGCTGCGCAGGCCGCCGGTTCTCTGGAAACGGTTTGATGAATGGGGTTACTGGGCGTCGTTTTCCGCTGTGTTGTCGGCAGCGGGCTCGCCCGCATCTTCCTTTTTCTCGGTCGACAGCAAAACGGGGAGCGGCTCATTCCGCATGTCTTCCGCCGCCCCGTCTTCGATCAGTTCACCTGTCGCGATGTTCGCGCGGCCTTCCGCATAGGCGAAACGGTGGCGCGCGATGCCGGTGGGGCCGACGACCAGCGTGGAAATGATGGCTCTTCCGCCGACGGGCGCGTTTTCACGCCAGATCTTGACGACGGCCTTCGGCGACATGCCGAATTTGACGGGCTCCTCGTCGCCCTTTTCGAGGATGATCGCGAAGTCGCCGGACACGGTCGTCAGACGGCTGAGGGAGCGGTCTGCGGCGGTCTGGATGTTGATGATGTTGGCGGCGCGCAGCGCGGGGATGTGGTAGTGGGGGCCTTCGACCCGGGCGGAACCGGTGATGGTGGCGATCAGGAGGGTTTCGCCGTTGGCGTCGGACGACAGGGTGTATTCTCCGCGACCGCTCAGGTTCTTGCAGCTGGCGTTGGGGGTTTCGACTCCGAAGCTGCCCTCGGGCAGGTTGTCGCGCAAGTCAGTGCGGATTTTGCCGGAAATCAGGCGGACGGTCCGTCCATCCGGGTTGCCTTCGGGACGGGTGACGAGCACCTCGGTGTTGGCGAAGAGCTGAACGCTCTCCCGGACTGAGAAAATAAGGAAGGCGGTGTGATTGGCGCCGGTGCGGAAAACGGAGCCGAGGGGATAGGCCTTGTTCTCAAGAGCCGGAGCGAACTGTCCGACATCCGGATTGTTGACCTCGCAGCCCCCGCGGATATTCACAACCCGCACGAGGGGAACCGAAGCCGCGGGCTGCTGCTGGTTTTCGTCGACCGGAACCTGCTCCTGCTCCTGAGCCTCTTCGGCGGCGGGTTCGGCTTCGTCTTGCGCATAGGCGGCGGCCGACATCAGAAAGGACGCGGCGAACACGCGTGTCAGAAATAATCCTGCATTATCCATCATGGGGCCAGCTCCCTGCTTTTTTCAGCGGTTTTTCCACAAACCTTCGATTTCGACTTAAAAAGGATGGTTCATGATAAACCAAGCCCCTCAGATAGTCAATCCGGCTTTGGCCATGCGATTTTTCTGTTCGCAGGGTGGGCTAGAGGCTAATATCAGGTTCAAGAGTGGGCGAGGGTGCGAGACGGGGTGATATGGCGGTGATACGTTCAAAAAAGGCGCGCGACTCGTGGGGTAGCCGTATCGGTGTGGTTTTGGCTGCCGCCGGATGCGCGGTGGGGCTGGGGAACTTCCTGCGGTTTCCGGGCGTGGCGGCGCGTAACGGCGGCGGCGCGTTTATGATCCCGTATTTCATCGCCTTTGTTTTTCTGGCGTTGCCGCTCTGCTGGATGGAGTGGTCGATGGGGCGTTTCGGGGGGCGTTTCGGGCATGGCAGCGCACCGGGGGTCTTTGACGCGGTTTGCGAGAGGCGGCGCCCGTGGGCCAAGTACCTCGGCGTGCTGGGCGTGACTGGGGCGCTGGGCATTTTCTTCTACTACGTGTATATCGAGTCGTGGACGCTGGCGTACAGCGTGTTCGCGTTGACGGGCAACTACGCGTCCGTCGCCACCGCCGACGGCATGGGCGCGTTTCTGGGGAGTTACCTGAGCGGGTCTGGGGCGCATTTCGGGAGCCGTCTCACAGCCTACGGGTTCTTTCTGGTGACGTTCGCGTGCAACTTCTGGATCGTTTACCACGGCATCAGCCGCGGGATCGAGCGGTTCTGCAAAGTGGCGATGCCGCTGCTTTTCGCAATGGCGGTGGCGCTCATGATCCGCGTTTTCACGCTGGGGACGCCTGCGGACCCCGCATGGGACATCCGCGGGGCGCTGGGGTTCCTCTGGAATCCGGACTTTGCGGCGCTCAAGAGCGGGCGGGTCTGGCTTGAGGCGGCGGGGCAGGTGTTTTTCTCGACGTCGGTCGGGATCGGCGTGCTCATGACCTATGCCACCTATATGAAGTCGCGCGAGGATGTGCTGTTGCCTTCCACGACGGCCTCTTTCCTGAACGAGCTGGCCGAGGTGGTGATCGGCGCGTCGATCGTGATCCCTGCGGCGTATCTGTTTTTCGGCCCGGCGGGCACGGCGCGGGCGGTCGAGGGCGGCACATTCGGGCTGGCCTTCATCACCACGCCGCTGATTTTCAACCACATGACGGGGGGCGCGTGGATCGGGTTCTTCTGGTTCCTGCTGCTGTTCATCGCCGGGGCGACGAGCGCGGTCTCGATCCTCCAGCCGTCGATCGCCTTTCTGGAGGAGGAGTTCGGGTTCAACCGGAAGCGCTGCGTCACCGTTGTCGGCGGCCTCTGTTTCGCGGTGGCGCATCTGGTGATTTTCGGGGACGGCGTGGTGGACGAGATGGACTTCTGGTTCAGCTCGTTCGGGTTGCCGCTGTTCGGGCTTTTCGAGGCCGTGATCTTTGTCTTCTGCTTCGGGCCGGGGCGTGGCTGGAGGGAACTGCACGAGGGGTCAAGCCTGCGCCTGCCGGTTTTCTTCAAATGGATCGCGGTTTTTGTCACGCCGTTGCTGCTCCTGTCGATTCTTGTGGGGTGGCTGGCGACGGATGGCTGGAAGACGATTCTCATGAAAAAGAGCGTGGACGGCGAGCTGGTGCCGCTGTATTCGGAGGCGCAGCTCCCGTGGGTGATCGCGACGAGGCTCTTGTGCCTGACCGTGATCGTCGCTTTTCTTGTGCTGATCCGGCGTGCGTGGAAGGCGCAAGAAGCCGTGCGGCACACCGCAGGCGCGCAACGTTAAGGGCCGGGGGCCACAGCGCGGTTTTTCTTCTTGTGTCTCGCCGCGCTTCGTTTCAGAATGGAGCACAGAACCGTGTGTAAGGGGCGCACGGGGCTTTCATCGGGGGTGTTCCATGCGTCATCTGTTCTGCGCGTCACTGCTCTGTTCCGTCGTGTCGTTTCTGCTTCAGGCCGCCGACCCGTCGCTGCTGCTCTGGCTGCCGTTTGACGAAGGCGCGGGGACGTTCTCCTGCGACCGCTCGGCCCACGCCCTTGAGGCCGACCTTTCGAACGTCCAGTGGGCCAAGGGCGCGTTCGGCACCGCGCTCCGTTTCGGCGGCACGGACGCCGCGGTCAGCGTCCCGGCGGTGCCCGGCCTCAACGGCGCGACGCAGTTCACCCTCTCGGTCTGGGTCACGTGGGAAGACCCCTCGCCGCGCCGTTACCCGAACCTGCTCTCCTCGCAGAACTGGAGCCCCGGCGGGCTCATGTTTTTCGTCTCCGACAACACCTGCTCCTTCCGGATGGGGCGTCCCGGCCACCGCGCGAACGTCGCGGGCGAGCAATGGGCCGAAACCGGCGTGTCGCTCCTGAACGCCCTGCCCCCACGCCGCTGGACGCACCTGTGCGTCACGTTCGACCTGCCGCACCTCACCGCCTACGTGAACGGCAAGCCCGCAGGCCGCGCGACGTGGCCCTATCCGGCGGCGGCGGATGCCCTGCGTCTCGGCGGCTGGAACGGCCCGGTCAGCCACAACGGCCTGCTCGACGACCTGCGGATCTACGCCCGCGCGCTCGCCGTCCCCGAAATCGCCGCGCTTGCCGCCGACCCCTCCCGCGCCGACGCCGCCTACGCGCTGGCGGAAGACGCCGCGCTGCCTGCCGCGACCTTCTCGAACCGT
>Ga0208244_100892_pt1 | contig 21323 bp, 20 predicted proteins | sample SubbioCR12Aug_5A_FD_184828 | JGI IMG/M metagenome (GOLD analysis project Ga0208244, IMG submission 184828) | Serpentinite rock and fluid subsurface biosphere microbial communities from McLaughlin Reserve, California, USA - CR12Aug_5A (SPAdes) | ecosystem: Environmental > Terrestrial > Deep... | reverse complement strand
CAAAGAAAAACTTGAAATTGTCAAAGATCGCGGTGAAGCCGCTCCGAATTTTTGGGGGCTTCATCGCCGCCGAAGGCGGCGAAAAACGTTCGAACTATCTTTAATATAGTGTACCAGTTAGTGACAATTCAAGAGACTTTTAGGCATATGGCTCCAGGGCTACCGAGACGGTTCTATTACTAGAGAGGGTAAATTTAAAGACCAAGTACCGTCCTGAACTTCAAAAAACTGTTCGTGCATCTTTTCAACCTTTGAGAACATGGAAACAAAAAAAATAAAAGGAGGCGATGCTCTTTATTTGTTTAAAAGAATTAATTTATTTTAACTTTTTGTTTTTCTCTAGTTTATCCTTTAACTCAACAATCTCTTGCCAAATTCCAGCATTATAAAAAGCATCAACAATGTCTTTATTTATTTCTGCCAGAGGCTTATCTAACTCTGTTTTGTAAAAATTAACTTGATCAAATAAAATTTCAATTTTAGCAATGCTTTCTTGATCATCGGCTGACTCACTTAATTTAATCAATTCTGAAACAATGTCTTTTAGTTCAAGCGCAACCATCGCTACATCAGATTTTTTAAGGTCACTAATTTTTTGTTGATTTTGATTTGAATTATTTGCTAATTGAGAAATATACAAAATTAATAAAATAATCAACAAAACAATAATAACTAAAAGAAAGATGGCTAGCGTTTTTTTGTTCATAAAATTATTTATTTATTTTTTCAGATTTTTCTGCCTTTTCTTCTTCTTTTATTTGCGCTAAAATTTTTTTCTTGATTTCGTCTCTTATTTTTGAATTTTGACGAAGGAAATCTCTAGCTTGTTCTCGACCAACGCCCAACTTTATCTCACCAAAAGAAATTGTATTGCCAGATTTTTTAACTACCTTGCGATCAGTCCCCAAGTCAATCAAATCACCCGAGATAGAAATACCTTCATTATACATAATATCAAACTCAGTAACTTTAAATGGCGGGGCTACTTTATTTTTGACAATCTTTGCTTTAATGCGATTGCCAATAACTTGAATCTCTCCTTTTTTAATTTGGCCTATTTTTTTTAATTCAACCCTAACCGAAGAATAAAACTTAAGGGCTGTTCCGCCAGTTGTTGTTGTTGGCGACCCCCACATAATGCCAATCTTTTGTCTGGTTTGATTCAAAAAAATAATAATCGTTCTTGTCTTAGAAACAATTCCAGTTAATTTTCTTAAAGCCTGACTCATTAATCTTGCTTGTAAACCAATAAAATGATCACCCATTTCACCTTCAATTTCTGCTTTAGGGGTTAAAGCTGCAACTGAGTCAATAACAATCGCATCAACACCATTAGAACGAGTAAGGGTTTCAACTATTTCTAAAGCTTGCTCGCCAGTGTCTGGTTGAGAAATTAAAAGATTCTCAATTTTAACACCTATCTTTTTAGCATACTCCGGATCAAGGGCGTGCTCAGCATCAACAAAAGCTGCTGTGCCACCTATTTTTTGAAGTTCGGACAGCACATGAAGCGCTAGGGTTGTTTTCCCAGAAGCTTCATCACCAAAAATTTCAATAACTCTGCCCCGAGGGAACCCGCCGCCAATCGCCAAATCTAAAGAAAGACAACCGCAGGGGATTGTCTCAACTTCCATTTTTTTAGCTTCACCAAGACGCATGATTGAGCCATCACCAAATCTTTCTTTAATTTGGCGAACGGCTTCTTCAGCTGCCTTTAATCTTTCTTCTTGAACCATATAATTAAAATTATTAAATTATTATATATTTTAACTTACTTTTGCTTCTAAATCAACTCTTTGAATTTTTTTGGCTTTTTTTGTTCTAGGGTCTATTTCCAAATAAACCGCATTAATAATAACTTCACCTTTTTCTGGCGGCTCAAAAACTTGTGGCAATTGGGTTAAAAAACCATTTAAAACATTATCTTTTTTCATACCAATAACTGAGTCTTTGGCGCCGACCATCCCAATGTCAGAAACATAGGCCGTGCCCAGTGGTAAAATTTTAGTATCAGCCGTACCAACGTGGGTATGAGTTCCCAAGACAGCACTAACCCGACCATCAAGATACAAACCCATAGCAACTTTTTCAGAGGTTGCTTCGGCGTGTAAGTCAACGACAACTGCATTAATTTTTTTATCATTATTTTTTCTAAGGATCGTGTCAATCCTCTCAAAAGGGCAGTCAACATCTTCTTTCATAAAAACTCTACCCAAAAGATTAATTATCAAAACTAAGAATTTGCCAACTTTCAAAACACAAAAACCATCGCCCAAAACTCCTCTTGGCCAATTAGCTGGCCGAATAACAAATTTATTTAATTCGCTATCCTTAAAAATTTCTTCAATTTCTTTTTTCTTCCAAATATGATTGCCTGAAGTTAATAAATTAAAACCCAAGGAATTCATTTCAGCCAAAGTTTTTTTAGTAATCCCCAAGCCATGAGCAAGATTTTCTCCATTAGCAATAATCAAGTCTGGTTTATATTTTTTTTTAAGTGCTGGCAAAATTTTTTTTAAACCTTGACGACCAATCTTCCCGATAACGTCGCCAAAAAATAATATTTTAATCATATGATTAATAAATCATAAACCTATCCCAATCATACAAAATTATTGCAACTTATACAAAATTTATATTTTAAATAAGCTTAACGCGCATACTCAGTTATTCTTTTTTCGCGAATTAGCGTGATCCGAATTTCCCCAGGATAACTTAAACTTTCTTCTATTTTTTTAGCGATCTCTCGCGCCATTTTTTCAGCAGCCAAATCATCAATCTCTTCGGTATTAACGAAAACTCTAATTTCACGGCCAGCTTCAATCGCATAAACTTTTTCTATCCCCGGAAATACGCTCGCTACTTTTTCTAAATCTTCTAAACGACGAATGTAGTTTTCGTAAGAATCTGAACGAGCCCCTGGCCGAGAGCTAGAAATGGCGTCAGCTACCTTAACTAAAACTGATTCAATGGTTGGTGGATGGTCTTCGTGATGAGTGGCAATCGGCAAAACAATCTCTCTTGGCAAACCGTGTCGCTCAGCAATTTCTTTACCAATCTCTGGATGTGTTCCTTCTTGTTCCTGATCAACTGCTTTCCCCAAATCATGAAGTAACCCCGCTTTTTTGGCCACAGAAATATCAGCTTTTAGCTCGGCCGCTAAAAGCGCGGCAATATTAGCAACCTCAATTGAATGCATTAAAACGTTTTGACCATAACTTGTTCGATAATTAAGACGACCAATTAACCGAACAATTTCATCGGGCAAACCAACAATCCCTAAATTATAAACCGCCTCTTCGCCTAATTTTTTAATTTCAGCGCCCAATTCTTTTTTAATTTCAATAAAAAATCTTTCAATTCTTGCAGGCTGGACTCGACCATCAACAATTAATTTTGTTAATAATCTTTTGGCCAGTTCTCGACGCAAAGGAGAGAAACTAGAAACAACAATTGCCCCGGGCGTATCGTCAATCACAATTTCTGCACCAGTTAAGCTTTCGATTGTTCTAATGTTTCTGCCTTCCCGACCAATAATCCGCCCTTTCATTTCGTCAGATGGCAAACCAACCACCGAAGTTGTTTTTTCGCTGCTTACCTTGCCGGCATATCTTTCAATCGCAGAAATAATAATTTCGTTAGCCTTTTTTTCTATTTCTTCGCTTCCCTGTTTTTCTAATTTTCTCAACTTAACCAACACCTCCTCCTGGTTTTCTTTTTCGATCTTTTCAAAAAGTAGTTTTTTGGCTTCTTCTCGAGAAAGACCGGCCACTTCCTGCAACTTCGTAAATGCTTGTTTCTCAATTTGAGCAATTTTTTCTTTTAGTTCTTCAATCTGTTTGATTTTATTTGCTAGTCGATTTTTTTCTTCTTCAAATTCAAGAAGTTTTTGGTCAAATAAAGACCTTCTTTCTTCAAGTTTATTTTCGATTGTTTTTAATTCAGTCCGTCGCTGATTTTCTTCTTTTTTAGCTTCTTCAATTATTTTAATTGCTTCTTCTTTAGCCTTCAAAGTTATTTCCTGGGACTGATAGCGCGCCCTTCCTTCTGCTTCTTTAATTTTTGTCTCAGTTTTTTCTAAAGAACGCGTTGCCAAAAATTTTCTAAAAAAATAACCAACAAAAAGACCAACCACCAAACCAAGAAAAACAACGATTGAAATGTAATTTTCCATATAATTAAAATTAAAAGCCATTAAATAAAGCTTTTAAAAAATTAATCTTTCTTGTTGCCGCTATTTAATAATTTTGTCGATTAAGCCGTAACTTTTTGATTCTTCAGCGTTCATAAAAAATTCGCGATCAGTGTCTTGCTCTATTTTTTTTAAGGGCTGCCCCGAATGTCGAGAAATAATTTTGTTAATGTTTTCCCGAACTTGCAAAATATACTCGGCCCTGATTTTAACATCAATGGCTGGCCCCTCAGCTCCACCAATAACCTGATGAAGCATTACTTCTGAATTTGGCAAGGCGAATCTTTTACCCTTAGCGCCAGAAGACAACAAAACTGCTGCCATGCTCGCAGCCATGCCCAAACAAATAGTTGCCACATCTGGTTTAATGTATTGCATCGTGTCATAAATGGCCAAACCAGCCGTGACTGACCCCCCTGGACTATTAACATAAAGTTTTATATCTTTATTTTTGTCCTCTGATTCCAGGAAGAGCATTTGGGCAATGACAGTATTCGCAATATTATCATTAATAGCGTCTCCAAGAAAGATAATTCTATCTTTTAAAAGCCGTGAATAAATATCATACGCCCTTTCCCCATAATTAGATTTTTCGATTACAGTTGGGATAAGGTGCATACTCTATATAAAATTAATATAAAATTAATATAAATTATAAAAATATAAACTGTTCTTGTATTCTACAAATAAAAACTTTAAAAGTCAAGGCCCAAAAAATTATGCTTTAATCGGCATTAAAAGATAAAGAAATTCTTTCTCTTCGCTTGTCTGCAAAACAGCGGGCGACGAATCATCAATAATTTTAAGACTGACTTCGTTGCCAACCAAATTTGTTAGCCCTTCCAAGATATATCGAAAATTAAAGGACAAGGAGTTTTTTTTGCCAAAAACATCAGCCTTAATTTCAAGACGAGCTTCTCCTGTTTGCGAATTTAAAGAAGAAACAACTATCTTGCTTTTTTCCGGCAAAAATTCAATAAAAATATCGTTAATGCCTGTTTTAGAAAAAGGAGAAGCCCCTCTAATAGTTTTGATTAACTCTTCTTTGTCAACCACTGCTCTTGTTTTAAAATCACTTGGGATAATTTCTTGATAATTAGGAAATTCCGCTTGGACCAGCCGAGAAATTATGTTGGTTGGTTCTTGAGTAAAAAGAATTTGAGCTTCTGAAAAAAAGATCTCTATTTCAGTGCTTTCAATAATTCTTAAAAGTTCTTGGCAATTTTTAACTGGAACAATGATTCTTTTTTCACCGATAATTTTAGCTGCTTCACTTTTAATTTTAATACTTTTTTCAGCCAAGCGATAACTGTCAGTACCAACCAAGAATAATTTGTTTTCTTTTTGATAAAACAAAATTCCACTTATCTCTGGCCTTATCTCAGAACCAGAACAAGCAATTACCACTTGTTGAAGGGCTTTTTTAAACTCTTCTCCAGAAACATTAAAGCCGCCTATTTTTTCAAGTCGAGGAATAATAGGAAAATCATCTGCGGGCAAACCTTTTATTTTTGTTTGACCATTTTTGTGTTCTAAAAAAAGATCTCCACCCTTGACCTCTAACGAAACCATTTCACTGTTAAGAAAGTTTAAATGATTACTAAACAAAGATGCTGGAGCAGTAAATGATCCGGGGACATCTATTTTGCCACGAACCTGAGTTTCAATCGCCACTTCTAAATTTGTTGCGACAAAACGAAGAAAACCTTTTTCTGCTTGTAATAAAACGTTGCCCAAAATTGGCAATGAACTTTTTTCGCTACTAGCCAAATGAACAATTTTATTAATTCCCGTGATTAAATTTTTTCTAAGAAACGAACCTTTCATATATTTAAGTATATTTATTAAAATAGTATTAATAATAACCTTGTTAATTTTGTTTATAAGTTGGAAACTGTTTATATTCTAACATTTTTTACAAGTTCTCGTGGTGGAAAAACTTGTGGAAAAAACCTTTATATTTTGAAAGATCTACTTGTTTTTTATTTATCAACAGAATGTTCACGCGATGTTAAGAAAAAAACAACCCAAGAAACAATTTGATAGCTGACAATAAAGCCAATAATAATTATTTGGGAAAAGAAAATTAATAGAGCGGTAGCAATGAAAGACAGCCAAAAACCAACATTTTCTAAAACAGCCGTAAGTAAAAAATTAACCAATCGAAGAGGGTAAGTAACCATGCCGCTCCCCCAAAGAGAGAAAACAACCAGGGTGTAAATAAAAACAATAATAAAAAGAAAAAAAGAAATTTTAACAGTTGTTAGCCAATGTTTTTTAAGAAAGAAAAAAGCATTTTTTGCGGAGAGAGCAATTGACAGTTTTTCAATCAAGAGATAAAAAATTGTATAGCGAGTGAAAAACAGAGCTAACAAAGTTAATGAGGTTGATAAAAAAATAAGCAAAAATGAAAAAGAAGAAGTTGCTTTGTTCGAGAGAATAATTGCTGGCAACCAAACAATCATTAGAAAGAGAACTTCTAAAAACCTAACAAATAAAACTGACCAAATTTTTTGAGTTCCTTTTTCTGTTTTTAGATTGCCGGTTTTAAATTTTTTAACACTCATGATAATTTTAATTTCAGCTAAAGTAGCGACAAGCAAGAGCAAGGCCGAGGAAAGAAAAACTAAAAAAATTAAAGATATGGATAGTGGGGATTCTATTAAGGAAGGGAATCTTTCCAGGTTATTAAAATTTAAAAAAAGAGAAGGAGCAACAAAAACAAAAGCCAAGTCGTTGGTTGAAAATAATATTAGGGTTGGTAAAAACCCCCAGAACCACAAGCTTGGACGACGCCAAGTAATTTTAAAAGATTCTTTTAAAATTTCTTTAATCATTTTAAGCAAATAATTTTAAAAATTCATTTTTTTCTAAAGTTTCTTTCACAAGAAGCGTTTTAGCTATTTTTTCTAAATAATCTTTTTTATCTTTAATGACCTCGGTGGCTTTTTGGTAGGCGAAGTTAATGAATTTAGAAACCTCCTCGTCAATTAACTGAGCGATTTTTTCAGAATAATCTTTCTCTTGGGTTATTTCCTTGCCTAGAAAAACTAGTTCATTGTTTTTACCAAAAGTTCTTGGTCCAAGAAGATCGCTCATACCAAACTGAGTGGCAAGTTTTTTGGCTAGATTTGTTGCTTCTTTAAGGTCGTTACTAGCTCCGGTGGTTACCTCATTAAAAATTTCTTTTTCAGCGGCATAGCCACTTAATAGTGCAGCTAAATTGTCTAAAAACTCTGATTTAAATTTTAAATATTTTTCTTTTTCTGGCATCTTAATCGTATAGCCAGCGGCTTGGCCCCGAGCAATAATTGAGACTTTGTGGACTGGATCGCAATTAGGCAAAAAATGAGCAACTAAAGCATGGCCAGCTTCATGATAAGCAACAATTTTTTTTTCTTTTTCAGAGAGAATATGTGACTTTCTTTCCGGGCCGAGCAAAACTCGATCAATCGCCTCTAAAACCTCGCTTTCATAAATCTTATCTTTGTTGCGACGAGCTGCCAGAATGGCTGCCTCATTCATTAGATTAGCCAAATCAGCGCCAGAAAAACCAGGGGTTCTTTCAGCTACTTTTTTTAATGAGATATTTTTTGCTAATGGCTTGCCTCTTGAGTGGACGCCAAGGATTTCTTCGCGATCTTTTATGTCTGGCATATCTAAGATAATCCGTCGATCAAAGCGGCCCGGTCTAAGTAAAGCTGAGTCTAGAATGTCTGGGCGATTAGTGGCGGCCAAGACGATCAATCCAATGTTTGGTTCAAAACCATCCATCTCTACTAAAATTTGATTTAAGGTTTGCTCTCGTTCGTCATGAGAACCACCCAAACCAGCACCACGTTGGCGACCAACAGCGTCAAGCTCATCAACAAAAATAATGGCTGGTACGTTTTTTTTGGCTTTTTGAAAAAGTGAACGAACTCTTGAAGCGCCAACCCCAACAAACATTTCGACAAATTCAGAGCCAGAAATATGATAAAAAGGAACTCTGGCTTCACCAGCAATCGCGCGAGCTAAAAGGGTTTTGCCTGTTCCAGGCATGCCGACTAACAAGACCCCTTTAGGAATTTTAGCACCTAGGTCTGTAAACTTTTTTGGACTTTTTAAAAAATCAACAACCTCTTTTAGTTCTTCTTTGGCTTCTTTAACGCCAGCTACGTCTTTGAAGGTAATTTTGGTTTTGGCTTCAGGGGTAACTTCTTTGGCGCGACTTTCGCCAAAGCGAAAGGCTTCCTGGGCTCCTCCCTTTAACTGGCGGCTGAATAAAAAAATTATTCCAATCATTAAAAGAATTGGTAAGGCTAGGGGCAAAATAACATTAAGAAAGGTGCTTGGTTTGGCTGGTGGCTTAATTGTTATCGGAATATCTTTGAGAGCTTCTGGCGAAATGTTGTAATAAGCAATAACCGATATTAACGTTTCACTTTCTTCTTTATAGAAAAAATATTTTTGTTCGCCATCTGTCTTTAAACTTATTTTGTTCTCTTCAACTTCAATGCTTGTTATTTTTTTTTGATCTATCAATTTAATAAAATCATTGAAAGTTATTTCTTGGATATTTTGTTCCGGCAAATTAAATAAAGTAAAAACTGATCCTAAAATAAGAAAAAACAGAACAATTAAAAGTATATTTTTAATTAAGCTTTTCATTTTTTATTTTTTTAATTCAGTTAGGTCTTTTTCTTTAAGAGTTAACCCCAGTCGATGATCATCTGGTTCTAAAGAGATAATTTCAAATTCTTTTTCGTCTCCTTCTTTCAATTCTTTTTTTTGAAGTAAACTTTTGGGGACCTCAGAGATGTGAGCTAAGCCTTGAATGTTTTTGTCGAGTTCAACAAAAATACCGTAAGGACTAATTTTTGATATTTTGCCTTTAATTTTTTGGCCAACTTTGTATTTTTTTTCAACGTTAAGCCAGGGGTCGGCAGTTAATTTTTTTAAAGAAAGAGATATTTTTGCGTCATCAAAAGAAATAATTTTGACTTTTACTTTTTCTCCAATCTTGATAATATTTTCAATGTTTTCAATTCTTTGCCAAGAAAGTTCAGAAATATGGATTAGACCTTTAAGTGATTCGCCGAATTCGACAAAAACGCCAAAAGGAGAAATGCCCACAACTTTTCCTTCGACAGTGTCGCCAAGGCTATATTTTTCAAATAGCCCCTTTCTTTTTTCTAGCTCAATTTCTTTTTCAGAGAAAATAATTTTCCCTTCTTTTTCGTCAACAGTAATTATTTTTACTTTTAATGTTTTGTTAATTAATGTTTTTAGAATCCCGAGAATTTTTTCTTTGTCGCCGTCTTTAACTTGAGGATAGTTTTCAGAAGAAAGTTGAGAGGCAGGAATAAATCCTTGGATTTTTCCATAAGAAACTAAAAGCCCACCTTTGTTGGCATTAAGAACCTTGACATTGACAGTTTCTTTACTTTCTTTAATTTTTTTGAGCTTTTGCCAAACTTTAAAATGAGAGGCCTGGCGCAAAGAAAGCTCAACTGCCCCTTTTTCGTTTTCTTTTTCAATGACAGTTGCGCTGACTCGATCACCAATTTTTAAGTTTTTATTTTCGCCAAGCTCGTCTTCAAGTTCTGGCCCACGAATTAAACCAGTGGCGAAACCATCCAAGTCGAGCCAAATTTCGCCTCGACCAATTTTGATAATTTCTCCTTCAACTAAACTGTTAACTTTAATTTGATTTTTTGTTTCTTTAAGAGTACTATTCATATTTATTAAGTATATCAAGGTTTGACAATTGTGTAAATAGTATTTATAATATTTTATCTTATGCAAATTAACTGGTACGGGACAAGTTGTTTCAAGATAATTGATCAAGAAGTGTCTGTCTTGACAGACCCGCTTTCACCAGAAAAAAGCGGTCTGAAGAATCCAAGAATTACTTCCGATATTATCATTTTATCTTCGCCAGAAGATGGGAAAAATATTTCTTCTGACGCTTTTGTTTTTAAAACGGCTGGAGAGGCAGAAATAAAAGAAGTTTTTATCCAAGGGGTTGTTCATTTTGACAAAAAAATTTTTAAACCACTGTATAAAATTACGGTTGAAGATTTAAGAATTTGTTTTTTGGGGGAACTTAACGAAGAACTTTCAGAGGAAGAGCTAGATAAGCTAGGGGAAGTTGATGTTCTTTTGGTTCCATTTAACAACAAAATACTTGATTTTAAAAAAACCAAAGAGATAATTAACGCTCTTGAGCCGTCATTAATTATTCCGAGTTGTTGGAAAAACCAAAAAGAACTTTTTGGCTTTGTCAAAGAAATTGGTTTAAAGATAAAGGAAGAAACAGATAAATTGAGAATTAAGAAAAAAGATTTATCAACCGAAAAAACAGAATTGATTGTTTTGAAGCCAGGCATTTAAAATGTCAGTCAAAAAAAAGGATAAAAATAATTTATTAATTTTCTTGGTTGTAGTATTTTTTCTTGTTATTTTAATTGCTTGGCGAGCATTTTTAAAATTTATTCCTACTAAAGTTCAGCCAGGAGTAGCTAATAATATTTTCCCAGCATTGTTTGATCAAGGTGTAGAAATCAAAACAGGGTTGGATCAAATAATTTACCCGTTGCTTAATAGTCAAATATTAAATAATAATTTAGTGAAGTCGGAAAACGACGATGTTCAGTCGGAAGAAATAGCTAATATTTTGACTGATGGCGAGGCTAAAAAAATAGAAGAAAAAATTTTAGAATATCTTAATCAAAAAAAGAGTGAATAAAGCAAAAAAAGAAAATAAATTGATTGTTGAAAAAATAGAAAATCAACCGATCCAAGAAGAGGTTCAGAAATCTTATTTGGATTATGCTATGAGCGTTATTGTTGCTCGTGCTTTGCCTGACGTGCGTGATGGTTTAAAACCAGTTCAGCGTCGTATTCTTTATTCAATGTGGCAAATGGGATTGCGAGCCAATACTAAGTTTAGAAAATCAGCTGCCGTGGTTGGTGAAGTTTTAGCTAGGTATCATCCTCACGGCGACATGGCTGTTTATGATACTTTGGTAAGAATGGCCCAAGACTTTTCTTTGCGTTATCCTTTAATAGATGGCCAGGGGAATTTCGGTTCAGTTGATGGCGATGGTGCGGCGGCTTATCGTTATACTGAAACTCGACTTTCAGCCTTATCACAAGAGCTGCTTTTTGATTTAGAAAAAGATACAGTTGATTGGGTATCAAATTATGATGGAACAACTAAAGAGCCGAATATTTTGCCTGGCAAATTGCCCAATCTTTTAATTAACGGCGCCACTGGCATTGCCGTTGGAGTAGCGACCAATATTCCGCCTCATAATTTAAATGAAGTTTGTGATGCTTGTATTTATTTGATTAATCATCCCAAAGCTGAAACGAGCGAGTTGATTAAATTTATCCAAGGGCCAGACTTTCCAACCGGGGGTATTATTTATGGTAATGACTCGCTTGAAGAAGCTTATAATTTTGGCAAAGGAAAAATAATTGTTCGAGCCAAGACAGAAATTGTTGGTGAAGAAACTAACAGTCCACAGATTATTATTCAAGAAATTCCTTATATGGTTCAAAAAGGATTATTGCTTGAAAAAATAGTTGGACTAATTGAAGAAAAGAAAATTCAAGAAATTAAAAATATTAGAGACCTTTCTAACAAAGAAGGGATTCGAATTATTATTGATTTAAAAAAGGGTACCAGCGCTCAAAAGGCTTTGAACAGACTTTTCCACAGCTCACCACTAGAAGTTTCTTTTCATTTTAATTTTTTAGCCTTAGTTGATGGATTGCAAGTTAAAAGTCTTTCGCTTAAGAGCATGCTTGAATATTACTTAGAGCACCGTCAATTAGTTGTTCGTCGTCGGACTGGATGGGAGCTCAATAAGGTTAAAAAAAGGATTCATATTTTAGAAGGCTTTGCTATTGCCCTTCTTAATATTGATCGAGTCATTAAGATTATTAAAGAATCAAAAGACAAAGAACAGGCTAAAACAAATTTAATTAAAAGTTTTAAGCTTTCCGAAGAACAAACTTTGGCTATTCTTGAATTAAGATTATGGCAATTAAGCAGGATGGAGAGCCAGAAAATAAAGGACGAATTAAAGCAACTGAAAGAAAGAAAAAAACAGTTAGAAGAAATTTTGGCGGATAATAAAAAAATATTAAAAATTGTTGAAGATGAGCTCAAAGAATTAAAAGAAAAATATGGGCAAGAAAGAAAAACTAAAATTATTAAAAGTGGGCTAGAGGAGTTAAAAGAAGAAGACTTGATTCATGATCAACCAACAATTGTGACCATTACTCACGAAGGCTACATTAAAAGAGTTTTGCCTGATCAGTTTCGTGTTCAGGAAAGAGGGGGCAAGGGAACATTGATTGTTAGAGCAAAAGAAGGTGACACTTTGTCGCATTTAATTTTTACTTCCACTATTTCTGAACTTTTATTTTTCACCAATCAGGGTAAACTTTTTAGATTAAAAACTTATGACATTTCTGAAAAAACTAAAAATTCTAAGGGTGATGCGCTAATTAATTTTTTATCTTTAGCTAATGAAGAAAAAATTACGGTTGTTTTGCCCAAGTTGCCAAAAGATTGTTTTTCTTTACCCGGATTTAAAGAATCAGCTGAGCAGAAGTTTTTTATTATGGCAACAAAAAATGGGACTATTAAAAGGGTAAAAATAGATGAATTCGAAAAAGGCAGAAAAAGTGGTTTGATCGCGATTACGCTTGATAAGGGTGACGCCCTTGTCTCTGTTAAGCCGTCAACTGGCGAAGATGAGGTTCTCTTAATTACTCGCCGGGGGCAGGGCATTAGATTCAAAGAGAAAGAAGCTCGCTATCTTTCTCGTAGTGCCAAGGGTATTAAGGGAATGCGTTTAGCCCAAAATGATGAAATAATTAATTTAGAAATAGTTTCTCAAAGAAAATCTAGTCAGGCGAAAATTTTTACGATTAGTGAAAATGGCTATGGCAAATTTTCTAATCTTTCTGCTTTTCGTTTACAAAAAAGAGCTGGCTCGGGTATTAAAATTCATCGCATTTCTGACAAAACAGGGAAGATTACTCATGCTTTCTTTATTGATGAAAATAATTTACCGGAAGGAATTGGTGGTGATTTGATTATTGCTTCGTTTGATGGCCAGTTATTGCGGATTGCCCTGAAGAGCGTGCCTGAACTTGGCAGAGTTTCTCAGGGCGTAAGATTAATAAGGTTTAAAGAAAAAAACGATAAGGTTAGTTCAGTTGCTTTAATTTAATACCTTGTCACGTTAAAATGACGCGATTGATTATGGTTGTTTTAATTTTGTCTTTGATTCAAAACTGACGATTAATATTGAAATTAATAATTTAATAATCAAGAGATTAATTATATGATTCAAATTTTTAACACAATTTTAGTTGAACCGCTACTTAATCTTTTAGTTTTTTTCTATAATACTATTGCTTTCGGTGATTTAGGTTTGGCAATTATTTTTTTAACTATTTTTGTTAGATTGATTATTTACCCACTCTCTGCTTCACAGATTAAGAATCAAAAATCTCTAACAATGTTACAAGAAAAAGTTAAAGAAATTAAAAAACAACACCAAGGAAACAAAGAAGCTCAAGCCAAGGCAATGATGGATCTTTATCGCGTTAACAAGGTCAATCCGTTTTCGTCTTGTTTTTCTTTTCTTATTCAGTTTCCTATTTTAATTGCTGTTTATCAAGTTTTTCGCAGCGGAATTTTAACGGAAAATTTATCTCTTTATTCTTTTATAATTAATCCTGGCAGACTTAATACTTTAGCCTTTGGTTTTCTAGACTTGTCAGTCAGGAGTCTGCCGTTAGCCATTTTAACAGGAGTGGTACAGTTTTTACAAACCAAGATGCTTTCGCAAAAAAAAGTTCCTCGTCAAGTTGAAAAAGATCCAGGAGCGAAAGATGAGTCGATGATGGCAGTTATGAACAAAAATATGTTGATTATTTTTCCAGTAGTTACTGTTTTTATCGGGATGAGTTTGCCGGCCGGCCTAGTTTTTTATTGGTTTATTAGCACTAGCTTAATGGTTATTCAACAATTAATTATTTTTAAAAAAGATAAAAAAAAGGAACTACCAACCCTTAAAACTTAATTTATGGGGGAGTTTAGTTTTTTCAAAAATTTTATTTTCGATCCAATTTTTAGTTTGCTTTATTTCCCACTTTGGTGGTATTCAAAGGGATTGATAAATTTTTGTTCTTGGCTTAAAGAAAAAATTCAAGAAATGGCCAACCCCTTTGTTTTAAAAATTTTATTACTTAATTTGGCCAAGCCAATGTATGGTGATTATACTCGTGAGGGTCGAATCATCAGTTTTTTTATGAGGATTATTCATTTGGGCTGGAGATTAATTAGGGTTTTTTTTATTTCTTTTTTTGGTTTAATTTTTTTGATAATTTATCTTTTTATTTTACCACTTATTTTTTATAAAATAATTTGTTTATTCGGTGAAGGAAATTGTTATTTTCTACCCGGAGAAATTATTTAAATATGAATTTATCAGAAAGTTCAAAATTTAATTTTTGCCAAAATTGTTCCGGCAGTGGCAAAACTGAGGCGGGTTTATGCTCGACTTGTTTGGGCGTCGGTGTTTGGGGTAATCTTGAGGGTAAAGATATTTTTTTTGATCGAGACGTTTCTTCCTGTTCGCTTCGTTTACTTAAAATAAAAAAAATAATTTTAATTATTTTTAAGATTTTTTTACTATTTTTTGGTTTGGTCGGTTTTGCTTGTTTACTTCAAGCGTTTTTAAATTTTCAGGAAGCTGCGCGAATGTTCAATCTTTTGGCTCGACCGCGCGAATATCTTTTGTTTATTTTTTGGATTTCTTTATTAGCTGATCTTTTTTTAATTTATTTAAAAAAAACAGATAAAGAGAACAAGAATATTATTACAAATTTTAAAAAAGCCTCAAAAATTAATCTGAATGATTTTCTTGAAGTCACTACTCAAAAAGCGATTGACCTGGCCTTTTTGCTTGCTCAAAAACTAGGTCAATCTCAAGTTGAGCCGATTCATCTTTTTGCTGGTATACTTCAACAAAGAGATGGGGCAATTGTTACCACTCGTTTAGGAATTGCTTGGCCTGAACTTAAAGAAAAAATAACTAAAATTTTTAGCACCATCCCTCCGAATTTAATTAAAGAAAAAATAATTTATTCCTTGGAAACAAAGAAAATTTTAATTAAATCATTTGTTTATGCTTATCAAGAAAAGAATCGTTTAATTTCACCTTTGGATATTTTGTCTTTTCTCGCGACCGATGCATCAATAATCAAATCAACGCTTGATGACTTTGAGGTTAAGCCCGCTGATGTTAAAAATGTTGTAATTTGGCGAGAGGTTTATGAAGAAATTAGAAAAGATTGGCAGCGGTTGGCTCGAGGAGCTGGTTTTAAAGGTAAGAGCAAAATCAATCTCGCGATGACAGCTGTGGCCACTCCATTTTTAGATAATTTTTCTCAAGACTTAACAGATTTAGCCAAGAAGGGATATCTCATGCCTTGTATGGATCGTGAAAAAGAAGTTGATGATATCTTCAGGGTTATTGAAGGTGGTCGAAAAAATTTAGTATTAGTTGGTCCACCCGGCGTTGGCAAGACAACTATTATAGAAGGCATTGCTAGAAAAATGATTTCTGAAGAAGTACCAGAAGAACTTTCTGACAAAAGATTAGTTAGTTTGTCATTGAGTCGGTTGATTGCTGGAGCTAGTGCGCCAGGCGAGATTGAGCAAAGATTGCAAATTATTTTGGCAGAAGTTGCTCGGGCTGGCAACATTGCTCTTTTTATTAAAGATATTCACAACTTAATTGGTGTTAAAACAACAGAGGGGGAACTTGATGTTTCCGAAGTTTTAGCTGAAGTTTTACGAAAAAAACGTTTGCTAATTTTTTCAACTTCAATTCCCGGTGATTATGAAAAATATTTAGAAAATTCTGCCTTGGGTCATGTTTTATCAAAAATTAAAATCGAAGAACCTGATCAAAATGCCACAATTCTTATTTTGGAGTCAAAGGTTGGCAGTTTAGAGGCGAAAAACAATATTTTCTTTTCTTATCAAAGTTTAGTTGAAGCAGTCAAATTGGCTCAACGGTATATTTATGAGAAATTTTTGCCTGAAAAGGCAATTGCTCTAATAGAAGAAGTGGCGGTTTATGTTAAAAATAAAAAAGGAAAAAATGCTTTTGTTGTTAAAGAAGATGTGGCTGATTTAGTTGCTAAAAAAACAGGCATTCCTTCTGAAAAAATAAATCCTATTGAGGCTAATCTTTTGCTTAATCTTGATGATAAAATTCATCAGCGCATTATTGATCAAAATGAAGCAGTCCAGGCCGTGGCCACTGCTTTAAAAAGAGCTAGGACTGAACTCCGTGATCCAAAAAGACCGATTGTCAATTTATTATTTTTGGGACCAACCGGCGTTGGCAAAACTGAATTAGCCAAGACAGTGGCTGACATTTACTTTGGCTCAGAACAAAAAATGATTCGTTTAGATATGAGTGAGTTTCAAACCAAAGAATCAATTGGTTATTTAATTGGCGATCGCAGCGATCCACGAGGAGTGTTGACTGAAGCTGTCCGCAAGAATCCATTTACCCTTTTGTTATTAGACGAAATCGAAAAAGCTCACCCTGATATTTTAAATATTTTTTTGCAAGTGATGGATGACGGTCGTTTAACTGATCGACAAGGCAAAACAATTGATTTTACTAATTTAATTTTAATTGGCACTTCTAACGCTGCTAGTGCTTGGTTGCAAGAACAGCTTAGAGCGGGCAAAGAAATTAAAGAGATTAAAGAAACTTTAGTTAAACAACAATTAGCGCCATATTTTCGGCCAGAATTTTTGAATCGTTTTGATGGTGTTATTGTTTTTAAATCACTAGGGATTGAAGAGCTCAAAGAAATTACTAAACTACTGTTAAAAAAATTAAAAAAACAACTTGAAGCTAAGGGAATATTTTTTGAAGCAACTGAAGAGGCGATTGCTGAGTTGGCTGAGCAAGGATTTGATCCGGTTTTTGGCGCTCGTCCTTTAAGAAGGACTATTCAAGATAAAGTTAATGATGCCATTGCCAACTTTCTTTTGTCGGGGAAGGTCTCTCGTCGCGATCTTGTTATTTTAGAAAAAGGGGGTAAAATAAGAATAGAAAAAGATAAAGTGTCATCTCCATGATTAAGGTTAAAAAAGTTAAAAAAGCAGTGATTGTCGCCGCTGGTCTGGGCACAAGGTTTTTGCCAATCACTAAGTCTTTTCCCAAAGAAATGCTGCCCGTGGTTGACAAGCCGGTTATTCAATATATTATTGAAGAAATTATTGATTCTGGAATTAAAGAAATTATTATTGTTATTTCGCCAGACAAGAAATTAATTAAAGACTATTTTTTGGCTAATCGCAAATTAGAACTTTTCCTGCGTGCCAGAAAAAAAAGTGACTACTTGAAAGAAATTATTAAAATTAAAAAATTTCCTAAGATTAAATTTTGTTATCAAAATAAGCCATTGGGTATAGCTGATGCTATTTTAAAAGCTGAAAATTGGATCAAGGATCAACCCTTTGCTCTTTTCTTTGCTGATGATTTGGTAGCAGCGAAGAAACCATGTTTAAAACAATTGATTGAGCTTTATCAAAAAAAGCCCGGCGCAATTGTTGCTGTAGAGGCCGTTCCTCGTAAAGATATTTTTCGTTATGGCATTATTAAGGGTAAAAAAATATCCTCAAGAGCTTATCAGATTGTTGATTTAGTTGAAAAGCCGAAGTTGAGAGAAGCCCCATCAAATTTAGCTATTGTTGGACGCTATATTTTGGTTCCGCCGATTTTAAAAATTATTAAAAAATTATATCGAAAAAGTTTGCGTTTTGGCGAAGAAATTTATCTAACCGATGCCTTAAAAATGATGTTAGAACTGGGCCATAAAAATTTTTATGCTTGTCAATATCAAGGGAGATGGCTTTCTTGTGGCAATAAAGCTGGTTGGTTGGAAGCTAACCTGATTTTAGCCAAAGATCACCCTGAGATAAAAAAAGATTTTAAAAATATTATTAATCATGTTAAAAAAATCTAAAATTTTAAAAATTTTGATAGTTTTATTTATTTTTTCTTTTTTGACTATTAGCTTTAAAGTAAATAGTCAAACTCAACTTAATCCATTTGATACTCCAACAAAATCTAATTTATCAACGGTTAATTTAAAGTGGTGGGTTGTTTGGGAAAATCCAAGTGATTTCTCTGGTTTAATTAATAATTTTCGCGCCGCCTTTCCTCAGGTTAATGTTGATGTTAAAAAATTTAGATATAGTGAATACCGAGATGCTTTAATTCGCGCTTGGGCTAAAGATGAGGGGCCAGATATTTTTTCTATTCCCAATACTTGGTTGCGCGAGTATGAAGAATGGATTGAAGCTATGCCTCAACAAGTTATTTTAAAAAGAGAGGTTAGTAGTGGTGGCATTGGTTGTTTTAGAAAAACAAAAATTATTGATGTTAATGTTTCTTTATTGAAAATTTCAGATATTCCTTCTAAATTTGTTTCTCAAATTGAAAAAGATGTTGTTTGGAATGGTCGGATTTGGGGCTTGCCCCTTAATTTTGATTCTTTAGTTTTATTTTATAATCGAGACTTACTTGATGCAGCTAAAATTCCTTTACCGCCAACTAACTGGGAAGAACTTTCTGACCAAGTTATAAAATTAACCAAGGTTGATAAAGAAAATAATATTTTTCAAGCTGGGGCTGCCCTGGGAACAGCTAATAACTTAGAAAGATCTTGGGATATTCTTTCAGTTTTAATGATGCAGGTAGGTGCTCAAATGTCTAGCGTTGGTGGTTACGCCACTTTTGATCAGTCTTTAGCTGGACAATCAACTTATTTTCCTGGTGAAGAAGCCTTAAGATTTTATTCTGATTTTCAAAATAAAGATAAAGCAGTTTATACCTGGAACTCAAAAATGCCCCCAGCTTTAGAAATGTTTAGTCAAGGAAAACTGGCTTTTGTCTTTGGTTATTCTTATTATTTACCGAACATTAGAAGTCAGGCACCGAATCTTAATTTCGCGATTGCTAAAATGCCTCAACCTTCTGGCGCTAATAAAGAAATTAGCTTTGCTCATTATCCGGTTCAGGTTGTTGCAAAAAAAAGCAAACATAAAGATTATGCCTGGGCCTTATTAAAACAGGCCAGCGTTAACCCTCAAGATTATTTGAATCGAACAAAAGGACTAACGGCCTTAAGAGAATTAATCGGTGGGCAAATGCAGAACCCTGATTTAGAAGTTTTTGTTAGTCAAGCTTTAACTTCGTTTTCTTGGTATACTGGTAAAAGCCCACTTTTAATGGAAGAAGCTTTTAAAGAAATGATTGATCGAGTCAATCAGGGTCAGGCAACTTATCAGGAAGCAATTAATTTCGCTGTTCAGAAAATTAATAGAACAATTAAATGAAAATTTTTAATTTTAAATTTTTAATTTTTAAATCTAGCACTATTTTATTATTAGTTATTAGTTATTTGTTTCTTGTTGGCTTGCCTGTTTTTGCCGGCACAATACTTGGTAAAAACTTAGATTGCATTGAAAAAGGTGATTGTCAATTAATTCATTTTTTAATATTGGGAAGAATCATTATTCAAGCATTTCTTGGCATTATTGGCGTTTATGCTTTAGTTTTTTTTATTACCGGCGGGATTATGATGATTATCTCTGGCGGTAAACAAGAAAAAATTTTAACTGCCAAAAGAATGCTTGGCTTTTCGGTAATTGGCATGATTATTGCTTTTTTTGCTTGGCAAATTGTTAATTTAGTTATTTGTGGTGTAACTCAAGGTCAATTACAAGAAACTTGTCAAATTTTTGGTAGAGACTGGAATGTTTTTCCTCAATAAAAAATATTTAATTTTAAAAAACAATCATATGCTTAAAAAAATTTTCCCTTTAATTATTATTATTTTTTTATTTTTTCCATTCTTTTCTCCTTTATTAGCTGATCCAACAAACCCTGGGCAGGACACAACTTTACCCTCGCCAATTGTTGATCAGGATGGAAACCCCGCTACAATGAATTATATCCTTGCCAATATGGCAAAATTGGTTTTGGGCTTGGTTGGAGTTTTGGCTTTAATTATGTTTATTATTGGTGGGATTACTTGGATGACTTCAGCTGGCAATGTTGAGTCAGTTAAAAAAGGCAAGGGAATTTTAATTTGGTCAACTATTGGATTAATTATTTGCTTTCTGGCTTATTCAATGGTATTTTTTATTATGACTCGATTTATTGGGTTGAGTGGTGGCCAAGAAAGATCTAACCTTGATCCAGATGCTCAGTGTATAGAATTAGGAGGAAGTTGTTTAGATAATTGCCTTAATAATTGCCTTGGTCCTATTTATGGTTGTCGGCCAGGTTATTGTGGCGGTGCTGCTGGTCGTCAGTGTTGCCTTAAAACATTATAAAGAGAGATTTGTTTTATGAAAAAACGATTGACATTTTAATTTTTTGCGATATTATAAATATAATAAAGGTCGAAACAAAATTAATTAATAAAACAAACAAAAATATTAAATCAAAAATATGAAAAAAGTTATTTTAGCTCTAAGTTTAGTTGGTCTTTTATTGGTCGCCATTGCACCGATGGCTCTTGCTCAAGATGAGGGTCCTTGGAATGAGTGGATGCGCAATACTATTGAAAACACGCCGATTAAACCACAAGCTGACATGATCGGCATTATTTTTCGCGCCATTCAATATATTCTTGCCTTTCTTGGTGTAGTGGCTGTGGTTGTTATTTTAATTGGTGGTTTTATGTGGATGACAGCTGGTGGTAATGATGAAAAAGTTGGTAAGGCAAAGAAAATTTTAATTCAAGGGTTGATTGGTTTAGTTATCATTCTCTTGGCTTTTGCCATTGCTACTTTCGTTATTGAAAGACTTGGTGAATTTGCCGCAACTTCTTAAAACTTAAACTAATTTTTTAAAAGCAAGCTTGATTTTTATCGGGCTTGCTTTATTATTATGCGGTTGATGAGATACATAGGTAACACTCCTAAACTTGGTAAAATGAAGTCTTGGGAGTTAACTTAACCTATGTATTTTTATGATTAAAAGAAGTTATGTTTTAAATAACCAAAGGTATTTTTTGC
>Ga0208244_100891_pt1 | contig 21324 bp, 21 predicted proteins | sample SubbioCR12Aug_5A_FD_184828 | JGI IMG/M metagenome (GOLD analysis project Ga0208244, IMG submission 184828) | Serpentinite rock and fluid subsurface biosphere microbial communities from McLaughlin Reserve, California, USA - CR12Aug_5A (SPAdes) | ecosystem: Environmental > Terrestrial > Deep... | reverse complement strand
GTACTTCCATGGTGATCATCTCCTTCAAATCCCTGCTCAAAAAATGAGCGAGGAAGGTTAATCACCCTGGTCAAAATTCAACGCGCACACCCCCTTCTAAATGGTCAACTTTCGGTGCGCGCCAACACCGAGGTGACGCCGCGTAACTTTCTTGATTTGACCTCGCCCACCAGCAATTCACTCGGCGTGGCGGCCAGAAGGGCCTGGGCATAGGCCACGGTGATGTTGTTGGCGGCGACCATCAACTCGATGCTTTCCACTTGGCGTGTCGGCTTCATCCTGCGCAGCACGCTCCCGATGTTTGCGGAAAAATGCTGGTCCTTCAGGAGTTCGGCCGCCTCCGCGCAAATGCCATCGAGCAGGTTCATTTTCTTGTGGATGTTGCTGATGTCCACGTTCAGGGCCTTGGCCAGCCGATCCGGGGTTACCCCGCGTTCGACCGCCCGACGGATCATGAAATGTTCCTGAATGGTGGAGAGCCGGTTGATGCGATTGTTGTATGTATAGCTTTCATCGTCGATCGCCACGAGACAGGGGGCATCGGTGAATTCCATCTCCCGCAGCAGAAGAAGCCGGATATGCCCATCCAGCAGGACATGCAGGCCGGAAGTCTTGTCGGCCTGGCCGATGATCAGGGGTTCGATCAGTCCCACAGCATCGATGGAGGATTTAATCTGCTTGAACTTGCGCGACCCCAGAAGCCCTTCCGGAATCTTGCGCGACGGCAGAATCCGATCCAGAGGGATGGTCAGCGGTTCGGGGATGAAGCCGAGCGGAGTCATGTGGCATGCCCTCCCGCCCAGACACGATCGGCCAGATATTTCGGCAGGGCATCCAGGCCTTCGGCGCGTAGCAGCGTGGTGAAATTCTCGTCGGCCAGCAACTGGCGCAGTGCCTCCACGACAAACAGCAGTCGTTGCTGTGCAAACTCCGCTTTCTTGACCATCATCTTTTGGCGGTCGACCTCCTTCCTATAATTCCTGACCAGGCTGGAGGATGTGACATCCGAGGTTTTCCGTGGCAGGCCACGGGCGATGGAACGGCCCAGGGACTGCCGCCGTTCGATGACGCGGCGGGCCTGCAGCAACTGTTTGCCACGCAACTCGCCGGATTCATAGACTTCCTGTAGTGCGGCCTGTACTGCCTTGTCGTCGTTGCCCGCGCCGGCGATCGAGAGTGCGGCATTGAGTGGGATGCGTCCGCTCTCGACGGCTACCAGCAGTCGTTCCTCGCCGTTTTTCAGAAGTTTCAGGATGCCGTAGACGTATTCGATGCTCAGCCCTGTCTTTTTTGCGATGGCCTTTTTGTCGTACCCCTGATTCGTGAGTTGTTCAATGCCCGCGAGCAACTCGAGGGGACGGCATTGCCGGCGCGCGATGTTCTCGGCCAGACTCATGATGAAGGCATCTTCATCACTGACTTTCACCACCATCGCAGGGATCGTGGGTTCGCCCAGTGTCCGGTAGGCATTGAGCCTGCCCTCGCCACAGACCAGCAAATACCGGGCGGCACCATCGGCAACTGCACGCGGGGTCACGGTAATCGGACGCTTCAGGCCGATGGTCTTGATGTTGGCGACGATCTTGTCAAAGACACGCTTGTTGCGATCACGCGGATTGAGGACGTCTATGAGATCGACTGGGATCATCAGCATTTCACCGGAAAGATGTTCCTTGGTCATGCCGCTCTCCTGATGCGTGTGCGTTCTGCCATGCCGTAGAGGTAGTCCAGTGTGTCAAAGCGGTAGCTCTCGAACTCGATGCCATTCCAGTCGGCCAGACTGATCCGGGGCAGCCCGAAATCCAGACGCGGCAGCAGGTAGTAATCCAGGGGCGCCTGGTTGGGTTGATCGAGACGGATCGCGACCGTGATGTCCGGGGCCAGGCTGGTGTCGAAGCGGACCTTCCAGCGGTGGCGACCGTTGTCGTGCGTCTGGCAGCGCGCCAGAACCAGCGAGACCGTGAACTCCCGGTTGACGCGCAGCAGGTCGGTGGCGGGATCGCGCACGACGGACCCGCCCAGGTCGGCGATCACTCGCTCGGTATTCCCGACAATTTCAGGGTGAAGTCGCCGCAGGAACTGATTGACTTCGAGGTAGTGGTAGTCGCGGTCCGGTGTGAAGCCCACCGCCTGATAGGCCCGGATCAGGCTGCCGAAGCGATGGGCGTACGCCGATGCGGACGGCATGCCCTCGGTCTCGTCGATGATCAGTCCGGAGAGAAAGCCACGGTGCTGATAGAGATTGCGCAGCTTCTCGATCAGTTCCTCATTGCTGAATCGGTAGGCCCGGGCGCGCATGATCCCCTGGGCGGTATAGAACGCCTCGGGCGAGACGATGGCCTCGAACGCGCCTTCCTTCTTGATCCACATGTCAGGCGTGTTGGCGACCCGATGCTTCTTGAGCTTGAAGGAGATCCGGTTGTAGACGTTGTTGCCGATGTATTTCTCGTTGCTCAGCACTTCCCGCACCGTGGACCGTGTCCACTCCCGGCCCAGGTCGGTCAGAATGCATTTGCCGTTGAGACGGGATGCGATCTCGGATTCCGAAATACCCTCATCGATGAACCAACTGTAGATCTGGTTCACGATCTGGATCTCCGGGTCGGGGCCCGGCATCAGGATGACTCGGTCGGTCTGCAGGCTTTTGTGCTCACCGCGAGCCAGCTCGCTTTTCATGGAGCCTGTCTGGTCGATCAGCACCCGGCGCAGCCCATAACCGGCGGGGCCACCCTGGCGGTAGCCCAGTTCGATCAGCCGGCACTGGCCGGCGAACACCTTGGCCGACAGTTCCCGGCTGTATTCACCGGCCATCGCCCGTTTGACGCCCTTGACGATGGTGGACACCGGCGAGCCGTCGTTCTCGAACTGCTCGGCGCAGTAGGCAACCTGGATGCCGCCGCGGCGGCAGATGTACTCGTAGTAGGCGCTCTCGTCGGCGTCCTGGAAACGCCCCCAGCGGCTGACGTCGTAGACCAGGATGATCTGGAAGTCGGCCTGGCCCGTCTCGACATCCTTGATCAGCCGCTGCAGGGCCAGTCGTCCATCGATGCGCAAACCGCTCTTGCCCTCGTCGGCATAGGTCCTGACGATCTCGATGCCACGTCGGGCGGCGTACTCTCGAATCTTGTCGGCCTGATTCTCGGTCGAGTACTGCTGATGCTCGGTGGACATGCGCACATACTCAGCGGCGCGAAAGAGGGATGCCTGGACTGTGTCCGTGTCGCCCGTTTCTTCTGTTTGCATTGTCGCGATTGCCCTCTGACAAATGGATTCCAGGCTCTCGGGGATCGGGCTTCAAGGCGCGCAAGCATTTGTGAGCGGCGGGCATGGATGGGGTATCGGGGTTCAGGCGCGGGATTCCGAGAGTGCTTGGCGACGACGTTACCTGACAGCCACCACCGCGCCGATCACGTCCTCAGTTTGCAATTACGCGCCAGAATCATCACTACTGCCTGATATCGCAGTGATTTCAACGATCCACTCGTCCCCGTTTGCAATTCCCTCGGGCGTGACGGGAAAGATGCGATAACGTCCTGATAGGAAAGACGAAACCGTTATTGACGCGTCCTCGTTTGCAATTCCGGCCTCAGCCTGCCGTGGGTTCCGGCCTTGCTGTAGGCTTCGGTTGCGGTCGGCGTAGTCGGGATGGGTTTCCCGGTAACGCTTCCAGTAGCCGGCGTTCGCAGCGGCCCAGGCCTTGTGGTGGTCCGAGTCGTTTTGGCGGTAGTGGGGATCCTCCTGGCGCTTCTGCTGCTGCCAGCGCCGGCGACGCTCACGCTGGCACTCGGGCGCCGAACAATAGGCCTGGTCAGGGACTTGGGGATGGGGACGGAACAACCGGCCGCAGGCCTTGCAACGCTTCGACATGACATGCTCCATACGAAAATCGGTATGGAACGTTCTCAAGCTGCAGCCAATCCCGATTAGCTACACAGGGACGCATGTGATTTGATAGGGCCGAGCGAACGAACTTGCCATGTTCCAATATGTCGGTACTAATTGACTTATATCGATGTTATGAAACAACATGCCAAACATGTACACCACCGCAGAGAGACTGATCGAACTGGTTCGGTCCAGTGGACTTATCCGCCCATGTGATCTGGCACCGCTGGGAATTCCTCGAGTTTCCCTGACGCGTGCTGTCCGAAGCGGGCAACTGGAGCGTGTCGGGCGCGGCATCTACGGACTACCTGGGCGCGAGGTATCGGCTCACGGTTCTCTTGCGGAGGTAGCGCGCAGGGTGCCCAAAGGGGTGGTCTGCCTGCTCTCTGCGCTGCGATTCCACGACCTGACGACCCAAGCCCCATTCCAGGTATGGCTGGCCATCGAGAACAAAGCCATTGCACCGAAGCTGGACTACCCGCCCCTGCGCATCGTCCGCTTCTCCGGCGCGGCGTTCACCGAGGGCATCGAGGAACATGTCGTGGATGGCGTGACCGTTCGCGTGACCGGCGTCGCCAAGACTGTCGCCGACTGTTTCAAGTACCGCAACAAGATCGGCCTTGATGTCGCCCTGGAGGCACTGCGCGAGGCTTGGCACCAGAAGCGCATGACCAGCGAAGACATCTGGCGTTACGCCAAGGTCTGCCGCGTGGCCAACGTGATGCGCCCCTACCTGGAGAGCCTGGCATGACCATCCGGAACATCGGGGCGTCCATCCGGGATCGACTGCTCAACAAGGCTCGGGCCGAGAAGTTGGACTACAACCTGCTGCTAACGCGATATGCCTTGGAACGCATGCTTTTCCGTTTGAGCATTTCGGATCAGCGCGACCAGTTCCTGCTCAAGGGGGCGCTGCTGTTCGACCTGTGGTTCGACGTGCCACATCGGCCTACCCATGACGCCGACTTCCTCGGTTTCGGATCGGCCGAGATTCCCCATCTGAAACAACTTTTCCAGGACATCTGCCGCATTGAGGTCGAGGACGGTATCGTGTTCCAACCTGACTCGGTGAAGGCGGCCGAGATTCGCAAGGAGGCGAACTACGCCGGCGTAAGGGTGACATTGATGGGGATGTTGGATAGCGCCCGCTGCCCGATCCAGATTGATATCGGGTTCGGCGATGCAGTTGTGCCCGGACCGGAGGATGTGCTTTACCCAATCATTCTGCCCGGCATGCCCGAGCCACAACTTCGGGTTTATCCCCGTTACACCGTCGTCGCGGAAAAACTGGAAGCGCTGACATCACTCGGTATGCTGAACAGTCGGATGAAGGATTTCTTCGATCTATGGGTGCTGGCAAAGCATTCCGACTTTGATGGATCGGTGCTGTTGCGAGCGGTCGCGGCCACCTTCGAGCGGCGGCGCACGGTCGTTCCCCAGGACCTACCGATCGGCTTAAGTGACGAGTTCATCAATGACATCCAGAAGAGAACGCAGTGGCAGGCATTCCTGCGCAAGAACGCCCTGGATCCGATGCCACTCGCCCAGGTGATAGCCGATCTCCGCGAATTTCTGTCGCCGGTGTTGGCGGCGATCTCAGCACATGACAATCTCAACGTGGATTGGCGATCTGAGGAGGGATGGCGAAAGTAGCGCCGGCAGTTCGATAGCGTATTTGGGAATCGAACTCCTGAACTCCGATAATCGAACCTGCCATCTGCTGGAATGTTCGCGCCGAACACGACATCGTGGATTCGATTCCTCGATCCGCAATCGAACCGGCGTCCAGCGCTCAACTCCTGGACAGGATTCCAAGAACGTTTGCGATTCCGCTCAGGCACGATTGCTCAAATGCTTCTATATCTTCGATGCGGTACATGACCCGCCCACCGATCTTGAGAAATTGCGGGCCCTTGCCGTCAGCCCTGTAGCGTTCGATTGTTGCTTCAGACCGGTTCCAGCGGATCGCCAACTCTCGCTGGGTGATGTGACGGAATGTATTTTCCATGTGCGGCTCCTTTAAATATGTTGCAGGGGGCCGCATTCATGCGTGGTTGCGCAGAAAAGCCAAGTGGCAAGTACGCTTTGATAGTCGATTTAACGGGAATCGAACCCGCGTCCGAGGATCATATAAACAAATTGTCAAAAAGCTGATTTCGCCGGAGAGCGGTGTTTCAACCCCGGCGTTCGCACACCACCACTAAAAACCAACGGAATCAACATGTTATGTTGATTCCGTTGTCATTTTCAGGCTAGAATTTTGGGCTGTTTTGGGTTGGTTGGTCAGCTTTTTGGTCAGCTTTTCCGTGGCAAACATCGCCACCGCCCTACTCCCCGCCTGCGTATCCGCGTCGGGTATCCACTTGCCATAAATCCGCCGGATCATGCCCCAGTCCGCATGCCCCATCTGTTGCGCTGAAGGCTCAAGACAGGACGAATTCAGCCGGCATTGGGCCTTCAGGCGCGAGTCGACCCACGACAGGCCTCAACCTTCGTCGTTATCGCCCCTACCAGGCGACGCGTTGATCGAACTCGTAGTCCGGGCCGTCGTTGATGAAGGCGATAATCTGCATCTCACCGCCACACCTCGGGCAGTTCTTCACGCCAGGCCGACGTGCTGCCTTTGAGTCGTCGGTCCACGCAGGCGCTCATACCAAATCTCCGTACTCTATGGCGATTTCCGCAAAGCGTTCATGCAAGCCTTCGAACACGTCAACCAGGCCGGGATCGAACTGCGCGCCGCGTCCGGCGCGGATGATCGCAACCGCTTCCGTGTGCGGCAGGGCGGGTTTGTAAATGCGCGGTGAAATCAGGGCGTCGTAGACATCGGCTACCGCCATGATGCGCGCCGGCAGGGGAATCGCCGCCGCGGCCAGGCGATCCGGATAGCCGGCGCCATCCCAGCGTTCGTGGTGCGAGCGGGCGATGGTGCCGGCGACGACGAGGAAGGCGAGGGCGGCGTTGTCGCCGGCCAGTGGCGAACGGTCGGCGCTACGCACGCGACGCATGGCCAGGTCGATGGCCTCACCGCCGATGCGGCTGTGGCTCTGGATGATGACGTATTCCTCAGATGTCAGCTTGCCGGGTTTATTCAGGATATGGTCGGGAATGCCCACCTTGCCGATATCGTGCAAGGGCGCGGCGCGCACGATGGACTTCGCCAGCTCACCCGGCAGTTGATCGGCGTAATCTGGGTGGCGACCAAGCGCCTCGACCAGCAGGCCGACATAGGCCTGGGTGCGGTTCAGGTGGTTGCCGGTGTCGTTGTCGCGCGTTTCGGCCAGCACCGCCAGCGCATACAGGCTGGCATTCTGGATCAGCTCGTTGTCGTGCATGCGCCGGTCCACCTCGGCCGCCAGCCAGGTGTTCTGGTTTTTCAGCAGGTCGCGCGCCTGCTTGTTTTCCAGTTGGGTGAGCACGCGTGCGAGCACGATCGCCGGCCGGATCGGCTTGGTGATGTAGTCGGCCGCACCGAGCGTCAGGCCATGCTCCTCGTCGAGATCGGCGTCGCGTGCTGTGACGAAGACCACCGGGATGTCGCGCGTCGTCGGTTCTTCGCGCAGGCGGGTGAGTACCGCGTAGCCGTCCATCTCCGGCATCGTCACGTCGAGCAGGATCAGGTCGGGTGGCGACTCGGATGCGGCCAACTGCAATGCGCGCCGGCCCGAAGTGGCGGCGATCACCCGGTAATGCGGTTCGAGCAGGTCGCCCAGCACGGCGAGGTTCTCGGGTTGATCGTCAACGATCAGCAGGGTGTGGGTTGAGTTCATGACGGTTCCTGCAGTAGACGCATGGCTTCTGAATAGTCGAACCGCTGGACGGCGAGTTCCACGGCAACAAAGCGCGCACTGCCCAGGGCCGCTTCGAGGCCGCTACGCTGTGCGGTCAGCAGATGGCGGGTGCCGAAATCACCGGCGTCGAGCAGCGCCAGCAATTCCCGGATCATCCGGCCTTGCTCGGCGGATTTTGCGGTGGCGGCCGCAACCGTTTGCTGCGGCGCCTCGGTTGGCTTGGCCAGCGCGGCCTGCAAGGCTTCGATCAGTCTGGGCAAACGCTCGGCCAGCGGCGCCAGGGCGGCTTCTGCGGTTGCGCCGTCGCCTCGCTTGAGCGCCGTATCCAGCGTGGTGGCGAGCACGTGAATGGGCAGCGCGCCGACATTTCCCGCCGCACCCTTGAGGGCATGGGCGAGTTTTTCGGCGGCGTCCAGCTCGTTCTGGCCGATCAGCGCGGTGAGGCTTGGCACATCCTCGCCGTGGCCGTCGGCAAACAGTGAGAGAATGCGCTGGTAGCTTGCCAGCTTGCCACGCACCTGGCGCATGCCCGCATCAAGGTCGAGATCAGGAATCGCCGCCAGCCGGGCGCGCAGCTCGGCTTCAGCCTCGCTGTCGGCCGGAGGCGTGGCGGCCGCGGCCGCGCTTGCTGCTGGCGGCGTCGATTCAGCGCCGATTTCGGGCGCGGTTGCCGGCAACCACTTGAGCAGCGTGGCGTAGAGCTGCTCCGGATCGACCGGCTTGGCGATGTGGTCGTTCATGCCCGCCAGCCTGGCCACCATGCGGTCTTCGTCGAAGGCATTGGCGGTCATGGCCAGGATAGGGATGTCTTGCCAGCCCGGCAGGGTGCGGATGGCGCGGGTGGTGTCGAGGCCATCCATATTGGGCATCTGGATATCCATCAGCACCAGGTCATAGCGGTGCTGATGCGCCTTGTCGAGCGCTTCCGTGCCGTCTTCGGCAACATCCACCGCGAGGCCGACGCTGTGCAGCAGTTCGAGCGCGACTTCGCGGTTGACCGGGTTGTCTTCGGCGAGCAGCAGACGGGCGCGTTGTGCGCGTTCGCGCAGGCGCTGACTGGCGTTGGCGCTGCTGGTCTCGGCCTGCGGCAGGATGCCGCGGCCGCGTTGCAGGCGGGCGGTGAACCAGAAGGTGCTGCCTTGCCCTGGCGTACTCTCGACGCCGGCTTCTCCGTCCATGGCTTCCGCCAGCCGCCGGGTGATGACCAGGCCGAGACCGGTGCCGCCGTAGTTGCGGGTGGTGGTGGTGTCTGCTTGCGTGAAGGATTTGAACAGGTCGGCGAGTTTTTCCGGCGCGATGCCGACGCCGGTGTCGCTGACTTCAAAGCGAACGAGCAGTTCGTCGCCTTGTTCTTCAAGCAGTTTGGCGGCCAGGGTGATGTGGCCTTGCTCGGTGAATTTGAGGGCGTTGCTGGCATAGTTGAGCAGACCCTGGCGCAGGCGCATGACGTCGCCACACAGCCAGACCGGCATGGCGTCGGGGTCGACGCGGATCTCCAGATTCTTGGCGCGGGCAGCGTCGGCGAGCAGAGAGCGGACATGGTCGAGTACGGCGGTGAGGGCGAAATCGCTGTGTTCGAGCTGCAGCTTGCCGGCCTCGATCTTGGAGATGTCGAGTATGTCGTTGATGATCGATAGCAGGTGTTTGCCGGCGGCGTCGACCTTGCCCAGCCGGTCGGCCTGGGACGGTGTGGCGTCGGCACGCAGCAGGTGCGAGAGACCGATGATGGCGTTGAGCGGAGTCCTGATCTCGTGCGACATGTTGGCGATGAAAGCGCTCTTGGCACGGTTGGCGGCTTCGGCGGCGTCTTTGGCAACGGAAAGTTCGACGGTGCGATCCTCGACCAGGGTTTCGAGGTGGTGGCGATGCTGATCAAGTTCGGCTTCGGCCTGCTTGCGCTGGGAAACGTCGCGGGCAAAGCCGACGCTGCCCACCACGCTGCCCGCAGCATCGAAGATCGGCGCCTTGTAGGTCTCAAACCATTTCCGCGTTCCGTCGGCATTGCTGATTTCTTCCTCCGCGCTCTTCTTTTTCCCGGAGGCGAGGACAGCACGGTCGTCGGCCCGGTAGCTTTCAGCCAGTTCGGGCGACGCGATATCGAAGTCGGTCTTGCCGACCAGTTGGTCGGCATTTTGCTGGCCGTACAACTGCACGAATCCCTGGTTGACGGCGAGGAAACGACCCTCGGTATCCTTGAGCCAGACGGCAAAGGGGAAGTTATCGAGCAGCGCCCGCTGGTACTGGTCGCGTTTCTGCAGAATTTCCAGCAACTGATTAAAACCGGTGACCAGTTCGCCGATTTCGTCCCTGCTTGTGATCGGGATGGTCTCTATTGGCTGATCGCCCGTGGTCTGAGTCGATAGCGCCCGACTGGCCATCAGCATCGGGGAAAAGCGCTGTTGCAGCATCCGGGTGATGAGCCACCACGTTAAAGCGCCAGCCAGCAAGCTGAAAAAGATCGTGCTCAATAGCAGGCGCCGCTTCATGGCTTCAATCGGCGCAAAGGCTTCCTCCGTAGGCATTGTCGCCACGACCAGCCACCCCGAGACCGGGATCTGTTTAGCGGCTGACAGTTCAGGAGCCCCGCGCGAACTCACGGCCACGCCAAAACCTTCATAACCCTGCAGATACCGGTCAAGCATGTCACTGAGACCCGGTGCAGGTATCGGCTGCATGATGAGACTCTTGTCAGTGGCGGTGACGAAGAGTTTGCTCTCTGGATCAATCAGCAAATAGCCACCACTCTTGCCGTAGCGGTTCTGCGTAATCTTGTCGAGAAAATTGGATTTGGCCAATTCGGTCGTTCCGGCAAGAGCACCAATTACCTCGCCTTGAGCATCCCGAAGGGGAACAGCGATGGTGAGAACAGGGGACATCGAACGCTTGCCTATTACCGGCTTGCCTATGCTTGACTTCCCCTCTTTAATTGCCAGCGTGATGAAGTCTCTGTCCATGTAATTGGTTCCGGCTCGTCCCCTTGAGACGGGCACTGAAGCAATTGCAACGCCATCCAGACCCGTGACAAAGATGCCCCCGTTAAAGATGCTCAATATGGCCGGACTTCCCTCAAGGCGCTCTTGAAGCAATGCAGGAGTACTTAACATGGCCGGGGGTACTCTTCCCTTCGCATACTGTTGCAGCGAATTAACGCGTGCGTTGATCTCTTCGTTCACCCCTTGCGCCACCAACGTCACCGTCGAAAACTGTTGCTCGCCAATATCGCGCTGCATGTCGCCCTGCAACATCTGGATGGTGAACAGCGCCAGCGTCCAAATGCTGAAGAGCAATATTCCCATCGTGAATAAGGTCACGCTGGTTTTGAGCGATCGTCTTTGAAAGATGTTCAGGATCATGGCTACGACCTTATTTGACACGGTCTCAGATGCTCAACCACCGCGCTTTTCCAACCACGCCAGCAAGGTTTCATACAACCTGTCCGGATCAACCGGCTTGGCGATGTGGTCGTTCATGCCGGCATCAAGGCAGACCTGCCGATCCTCGTCGAAGGCGTTGGCGGTCATGGCGAGGATGGGCGTGGCCATGTTCAGGGAATCGGCCCGAATCGCCTGAGTGGCATCGATGCCGTTCAGGTTGGGCATCTGCATGTCCATCAGGATCAGGGCGTAGGTGTTTTGTTGGGCCAGTTCAAGTGCCTGCCGGCCGTCCTCGGCCAGATCGACCACCAGCCCCACATCTTCCAGCAAGCCGCGCGAGATTTCCTGCGTGATCGGCTCGTCTTCCGCCAGCAGGATGCGCGTGCCGGCATAATCGGCTTGCAGGCGCTGTTCGGCGGTGAGGGCCGTGAAAGTCGGCGCTGGCGGGATGGCATCCGCTTCCCGCTTATTGAGGGGGACGACGAACCAGAAGGTGCTACCCTGGCCGAGAGTGCTCTCGACGCCGATTTCGCCGCCCATGAGTTGCATCAGGCGCTTGCAGATCGCCAGCCCGAGGCCGGTGCCGCCGTACTTGCGGGTCATGCTGTTGTCGGCCTGTTCGAAGGACTGGAACAGCCGTGTCTGCGCTTCCGGCTCGATGCCGATGCCGGTGTCGACGACCTCGAAGCGCAGCAGGACCGTGGTGTCCGGCGCCCTCTGCTCCGGCTCTGTCGCCCTCTCCCCTTGCGGGAAAGGGTTGGGGAGAGGGGAAACCGACGGGGAGAGGGAAGATGAGTCATCCACCTGCCGCACACGCAGGGTGATCGATCCCCGCTCGGTAAATTTGATGGCGTTGCCGACCAGATTGAAAAGGATTTGTCCCAGCCGCAGCGGATCGCCCTTGAGGGGTGCATAAGCGAGTTCAGCGGGCAGATCGGTTTCCAGCAGCAAGCCTTTCTCGGTGACTTTGTGGCCGAGGGTGCTGGTGAGATTCTCGACCACGGCGGAGAGCTGCAAGGGGATGCTCTCGAAAACCATGCGTTCGGCTTCGATCTTGGAAATATCGAGGATGTCGTTGAGTACGCCGAGCAAACGGTCAGCAGAGAGCTTCGCCTTGTTGAGAAAGTCCAGCCCCTTGGGGTCGGCCATGCGCCGCTTGGCGATGTCGATCATGCCCAACACGCCGTTCATCGGGGTGCGCAACTCGTGGCTCATGTTGGCGAGGAAGAGCGATTTGGCACGGTTGGCGGCTTCGGCGGCGACTTTGGCGTCGGTGAGTTCTTCGGTGCGTTCCTCGACCAGGGTTTCGAGGTGGTGTCGATGGATATCGAGCTCGGCCTCGTTCCGCTTGCGCTCGGTGATGTCGCGAGCAGCAGCCAGTAATCTGAAGGGGGTGTCGGTTGTGTCCTTCACGACGGTCACGGCCATCTGTGCGATGAACGTTGTGCCGTCTTTGCGGCAATGACCCAACTCGCCCGTGTTCGACCCCGTTGCGATTAAACGCCCGTTGAAGGGGATCACTTCGTTTTCCAATTGTGCCGGCGTATGAAAAACGCTTAGGTGTTGCCCGATCAACTCTTCGGCGGCGTAGCCGTGCATTTCCGCCCAGGCCTGGTTCACGAAAATAATATGCTCGTCCATATCGGCCAGGGCGATGCCATCGCCCGACTGTTCAACGGCCATTTTCAGTTCCAGCAGCTTCGTCTCCGCCCGCTTGCGCTCGCTGATGTCGGTTGTGACGGTAACGAACCTGTTCTTTCCGGGGCTGGCCAGATGGACGTCAAAATGCTTGTCCATCGGCGCATAGGTGGCGGTGAAGGTACAAGGCTCGCCCGTCAGCGCGACACGAGCATATTCATCGAGATAGGGCGCGGTGTCCGAGCCATACACATCGGTGGCGAGTCGGCCCACGGCATCGTCACGCCGTATACCCGTGATTTGAGTGAAAGCCGGATTACAGTCAAGAATTCTGTAGTTAACCGGTCTGCCATCCTCATCGCAGACCAATTCGTGAAGCACGACCATTTCCGTCATGGACGCAAAAATGGAACGGAACTTGTCTTCACTTGCCCGTAGCGCCTCCTCGGCCCGCTTGCGCGCGGTGATGCTATCGAACGTGATGCCGACCCGATGGTTCGGCAGCGGAAACGCTTTCACTGCATAGGCGGTCTCCAGCACCCGACCATCTGAATAGTAGAAATCCTCGAACTCGCGTGTCTTGCCGGTATGCACAGTATCGGCAAAGCGTTTCGGAATCCCCAGGGCACGCAGAGCGGGGAATATTTCATCAATGTATTTTCCGATGGACTCTTCGGGCGGGACGCCGGTCAGCTCGCCACTGGCCGCGTTGGCGGCCACCATACGCAGACTGCTGTCGTCCGCGGGGTTTTCGAGTTCGTAGACATACAACCCCATCTGCATGGTTTTGAGTATTTCACCGGCCTGACGTAACGACTCCTCAGCCTGTCTGCGCTCGGTGATGTCCTCCGCTGCACAGACCACGTATTCCACCGTGCCGTCTGCACGCAATCTGGGCGTTTTCAGGATGGAGATGAGCCGTAGTTTCCCCGAGAAATGGGGCACCCACTCCTCGCTGTGGACCGATTTTCCCGTGGTGAAGACCTCGACGTTGCTCTGGCGGCAGACCTCGACGGCAGCCTTGGGGTAGAAGTCGTACATATTCTTGAAGGCCATGTCCTCGATCTTCAAGCCGTTGAACTCGGCATGCGCCTGGTTCACCGCACCGTAGGTGTGGTCGTTGGTCAGGTACCAGATCTGGGTCTGGATGGTGTTCAGCAGGATTTTCCCTTCCTCGGCCGACCGGGTAACGGCCGCCTCCGCCCGCTTGCGCTCGGTGATGTTCTCATGAGCAACAATCACCTGCCGGGGGCCGGCATCATCGAACGGCGTGACATGCGCAATGAACCACCGTTCCTCATCCGGTGAATGGCACGGGTACTCCAACTCGAAGGATTGGCGCTTGCCCGCAATCACCTCCCGGATACCCTTGGCAAAGGGCGTGGCCTCCGCGGAACGTACGCCTGACGCGGCATCACAGACTGCGAGGTAGTTGCCCCCCTCGGAAACAGTGCGTGGCTCGATGCCGTTCCGCGCCCCGAAATCGCGGTATGCCTTGTTGGTGAGGATGATTGCACCGCGATCGTCGAGCACCGCGATATGGGCTGAAAGTCCGTCTATCGTGGTTCTAAGAAACCTCTCCGATTTTCTGAGTTCTTCAGTCAGGTTATCGGCGATTTCCCTGGCGCGGACCTGTGTACGCGCCAAGGTGAGCATCAACCCGCAAAGCAGACTGCTGAGCACGATGCCACCGACCAGTGTGGCCCAGGCGCTCGCGTAGCTGAGGGGAACCACGCCCTCATAGGGATGAAATGCCAGCAACCAATGCTGACCATTGAAATCAATGGTTCGCTGCTGGTAGAGGAGCGGATCGATTTTATGGATGACGGTGGGGTGGCTATCGTACAGAAGGCTGTCGGCCTGCACCTCAAGCCCAGCGTAGATTTGCAGATGCACACGCTTGGTTTTGTGGTCAGCCCACTTGGTCAAAATACCGTCCAACAGGTCCTGCATCCGATAGGGGCTGTAAGACCAGCCGATCAGCGCGGCGCGGCGTTGCTCGACCGTGTCAGTCGGTGCGCCATTACGATAGACCGGGACGTACATCAGCGTTCCGGCTTGCACCTCCGTAGCGGTCTCCTGAACCAGTTCAACCTTGCCGGACAATGCCGGTGCGCCGCTGTCGCGCGCCTGTTCCATGGCGGCGCGGCGCACCGGTTCAGAGAACATGTCGAAGCCGAAGGCGCGCAGATTGCGGTCGCGAAAGGGTTCCAGATAGATGATGGAGGTATAGAGGGCACGCTCGCCCGCCGGGCGCACGGTATAGTCGGGAAAGCCTTCGGCGCGAATTCTGCCGATATGGGTAGCCAGTTGTTGCGGTGGAATCACTTGCGAAAAACCGATGCCCTGCACCCCGGGAACGCTGTCCTGGGAACGAAGTTTCTCGACGTAGGCTTGCCACTCGCGGCGACCGACCGCGTTGGATGCGGCAAAGAGACCCGCGCCGCCCTTGAGAATCAGTGCATAGGCATCGAGTCGCTCCTGAATCTTGAGCGTGACCTGATCGCTGGTGAAGGCTAATTCCTCCGCCGCATCCTGTTCGATGGCCTTCTTGACCTCAAGGCTGGCAACCATCGTCAATACAAGCCCGACAGCCAGTGCGATCCAGGCGGACAAATGCCGTTTCATGGGCCATTCCTTTGCAGAGAGCCAGGCCGGTTATCCGGCCGTTCCAGCCACGCCAGCAAAGTCTCATACAGCTTGTCGGGGTCAATCGGCTTGGCGATGTGGTCGTTCATGCCGGCGTCGAGACAGCGCTGCCGATCTTCGTCGAAGGCGTTGGCGGTCATCGCCAGTATCGGCGTTTTCGCGTAAGCGGGCACGCAACGGCCAGCGGTTTTCTGGAAAAGGCCGGACGCGGCCTCTACCGGCTGCCAGACAGTCACCCCTCCGAACAAGAGAGCCTGACTGCCATAGCAACCAAAGTTCCACAGGCGATCTTCTGCCTGCTTACGGCGCTGCAGTTCCATGAATTGACTACCCAGCTGCCCCGACAGGTGTGGATTGCAATGCCACGTGGCAGCCATACGCCCAAGATCGACTACCCGCCCATCAAGATGGTTCAGTTTGCAGGTAATGCCTATTCCGAGGGGGTCGAGGTCGTTGAGCGGGACCAGGTCAAGCTCAGGGTCTATAGCGTGGCAAAGACCGTGGCTGACTGTTTCAAGCACCGCAACAAGATCGGACTCGACGTGGCGCTGGAAGCACTGAAAGACGCACGATCGAAGAAAAAGGCAACAGCCGACGATCTCTGGCATTTCGCCAAAGTTTGCCGGGTCGCCAACGTCATGCGCCCGTATCTCGAGGTGGTGCAATGAACGAGGATCTTGCCGCATCGGTACGGGCACGGTTGCTGAACGTCGCGGCATGCCTTATTTGGTGGCCTGGACACTTTTTATATGGCCTTGGGTGCTGTAGCCCAGCAGATTTTCATCGGCTGTAACTAGTGGCACCCCTAGATGTCTGGCAGTGGCCACAATGATGCGGTCGGCCGGGTCACTATTAATCTCGCCAGGTAACCGCGTGCTCGCAACGGCAATGGCCGGTGACAGCGACTCCAAACGGAATCCTGGCAATGCAAGCGCCATTTCGAGCCATTCGCCTACATCCCGCTCCAGGGTTAGCTTGCCCTTGCTGACAAGCATAGCGATTTCCCATGGGGTAATCGCTGACACATACAGCAAGTTCAGAGACGCGGCGCCCTTTATCGCTTCCAGCGCGTTAGGCCCAAGTTGTTTGCTCTTGCTCAGCAGCCATACGAACACGTGAGTATCCACTATCAACGCGTTCATTTACATGCGTTCCAGTCATTCTCCAGAGGGGAAACGATGTCACCTTCCCACACCACGCTGCCTTCCAGCGCCCCGTACAGGTCTGTTTCTGTTGGGATGGGAACCAATTTGGCCACTGGCTTCCCGCGTTTGGTGATAACCAATGCTTCTTTCGTATTCGCTACCTCGTCCAACAGTTGGAGGCACTTCGCCTTGAAATCTCCTGCCCCGATGGTTGTCTGCATTAAGTCACTCCTATGGTCACATTACATGGTCACATGGTAGACCAGTTCGGGAGCGTCAGGTGACAATAGTCGTCATTGCATCTGGTTGTCCCTTCAAGCGATAGCGCTGCGCCGATCTATCCACCGCAGTTCTTGTGGAGATCATGGCCATCATTCTGCGCATGGTTTCAATATTTCCCGATCGGGAAATATGGCTTGCACTGGCAGCGCTTCCTGACATAATTTCCCGATCGGGAAATTAACAAAGCCATGACATCCATTCGCTCACCGCAACAACTCGGCGACGCACTGCGTACCGCTCGCAAGCAGCTCGGGCTGACACAGCCCCAGTTGGCCCTGGCGGCGGGGGTGGGTGTGCGCTTCATCGTCGATCTTGAAGCAGGCAAGCCCACCTTGCGACTGGAAAACGTGCTGCGGGTCATCGATGCCCTGGGTGGAGAGATCCAACTGAGCGGGTTGCCATCCGCGACTGCCGAAGACCAACACCAGGGCAACGACCATGGCGCATGAGCTGGAAGTCGTTGGCGATGAAGATCAGCAGCAAGTACAAATTCAGCGAAGTCCAGGCGCGGCACTGGGATCAATTTGCAGAAGGCGTAGGTCTTGGCAAAGCGCAGGCCAAAAGGCGAATTCTGGAGTTGGCGAAGTCGCTACCCCCCATCGCGCGCAAGCTCCAATCCGACCCAGGACATCGCTTTGCCGGTCATTCAGTGATTGAGCGAATCATTGCCCTGATTGAACAACGCTGCGCTCTGACGATTCGACGGCTCACCGAGCCTGCTGCCGATGCCGAGGATGCTGCCGAGTCATACACCTGACCTACTGGACGCGGGTTCGATTCTCGTTTCCGAATCGAATTGCAATCTGAAGCGACAGTGTTGCAACCGTCCAACCACTGGCCGGATTGGGCCTGATTCCGCAGCTTCCCGAGTGTGTTATTGGCAACTTTTGCAACCTGGAAAACGCTGAGTTAGCCAGGTTTGGCGCGGGTAGCGGCCCCACCACCAGCACCCGAGACCACCCCCATGCCGGTTGATCTTTTTTTGCCCACTCCCGCATGTCTGCGGGGGTTCACGAGTGTTCTTGCGGACGATTCCAAAGTCCGACAGGCTGCCAGCAATTCCTTGCTACCTGATTGATTAATAAATATAATCCCGCGCCTCTCCTGGCCCGCTTCGGAATTTTCCCGTAGCGGGCTCGGTTTTTTTCGCCTTGCCATACTTCGCACGCACGGAGATGGCCATTGCCCACAAGGAGTTTCGATGCGTCACTACGAAATCGTGTTTATTGTGCACCCGGATCAAAGCGAGCAAGTGCCCGCCATGATCGACCGCTACAAATCCCTGATCGCCGCCAAAGGCGGTCAGATCCATCGTCTGGAAGACTGGGGCCGTCTGCAACTGGCTTACACCATCCAGAAGATGCACAAAGCCCATTACATCCTGATGAACATCGAGATCGACCAGGAAACCCTGGACGAGCTGGAGCATGGTTTCCGCTTCAACGATGCGATCCTGCGTCATCTGACTCTGGTCCGTGATGAAGCCATCAGCGCGCCTTCGCCGCAGATGAAGGGTGAAAAAGCACGCAATCTGCTTGCGCCCCAATCCAGTGAACCCGCGCCGGAAGCCGTCGCGGCTGCGGCCTGAACGCGTTCGAACTGGTCGGAAGCCTGATGGCGACATCAGGTGCGCGTACAACGCCGGCTGGCTTGCCCGTCTTGCGATTCCAGGTGCGACACACCTCGGAACAGCTTGAAGGAGGCAGAACCCGGCCGGTTGAAGTGGAAGCCGAACTGGTGGCTTACGGGAAAGTGGCTCAGGATCTGGCGCAAGTCCAGCCTGGCGACCCACTCAGGTTCACCGGCTTCATCGACCGCAAGGGCGTACGCAATCCGCAGCTTGAATTGCATGTAACAGGTTTTGAGCGCATTACTGAATCAGCAATACCGGCCCCGGCTTAATTGAAAATCCGCCGGAACCGTCTCGATCAAGGAGTCATGAAATGGCATTCGTCAAACGCAAGCCCCGCCCCAAGAATCCCAACGGCGCAGCCCTGTTCCGCCGCCGCAAGTTCTGCCGCTTCACCGCCGAAAAGGTCAAGGAAGTGGACTACAAGGATGTTGACGTTCTGAAGGACTTCGTCAACGAACTGGGCAAGATCATCCCCGCCCGCATCACCGGCACCAAAGCCAAGTATCAGCGTCAGTTGTCGGTCGCCATCGAGCGCGCCCGCTTCCTGGCCCTGCTGCCGTACACCGACCAACACAACCTCTGATCAGGAGCACGACATGGAAATCATCCTGATGGATAAAGTGGCCAACCTGGGCAATCTGGGCGATGTGGTCAACGTCAAGCACGGTTACGCGCGCAACTACCTGATTCCCCAGGGCATGGCCAAGCGCGCCACCAAGATCAACGTTGCCGCGTTCGAAGAGCGCAAGGCCGAACTGGAAAAGGTTGCCGCCGAGAAACTGGCTTCCGCTCAAGCGCGTGCCGACAAGCTCAATGGCATCAGCGTCAAGATCAGCCAGAAAGCCGGTGTCGATGGCCGTCTGTTCGGTTCCATCACCAACGTCGACATCGCCGCCGCGCTGACCGCGCAAGGCTTCGACGTGGTCAAGGCGGAAGTGCGCATGCCTGACGGCCCGTTCAAGGCGGTGGGCGAGTACAGCGTCACCTTGTCGCTGCACACCGATGTCACCACCGACGTCAACGTGGTTGTGGTGGGCGAGCAGTAATTCTCGCTTCACCAAGTCGCAATGCAGAAAGGCCGCGCAAGCGGCCTTTTTTATCTAAAAATCGTAGCCCCACCAAGTTTGAGTTCGTCACACCGGTTCGTCATACGGTAAAAACCCAGTGTCCAGTCCAAACACTGGACCGGCTTTCGACGACATGAGAACTCAAACAGTAAAAGGCAGCCCCCCCTGCGACACCCTCGAAAGCCGCGTGGATAGCAGCATGAAGGGCCATGTTGTCGTTCACATCTGGTCAAGTCGGCGGAAGTAGGCTGGGCAGAGGAACGAAGCCCAACATCCGCCGCCATGTTGGGCTTTGGCATCGCCGACTGCGAACCGGCCGAGATGGCCCGGCTTTCGCTGTCGACGACCAATGCCCGGCAAGTTCCCTACATCACTCGTCCTGCTCTGAAATCACAAACACCCATGCGACCCCGTTGACGTTGATGACGACTTGCATCGGCAAACCTCCGACTGGAACGTTCGCAGCCACAAAACTCAAACTTTCCCGAACAAAAGTCAGCCAACTCGGCAACGCTGCACCAACCACGGTGGAAACCTGAATCGACGTGTTCGCAGTGATCTGATCGGCAATCTGCGCTGGCAACCCGAAGCTGAATCCGTCTCCGGAGGAGATCAGCGACTTCGGCACAGCAACTGTGATCACGCCATTCGATTCCGGTGTGGGCTCGCTGACCAGAGAAACCGTGACGCCAGCGTTACCTGGCTCGCCCTGAACAACCGAAACCCCAACCAAACCAACACCCGCCAGTCCGGTTGCACCAGCTTCCGCACCGCCAGTCAGCGGTGCCAACGGCTCACCCCCAACATCCAGTTCAGGCAACTGAACCGGCACAGTCGGCGGCAGCGGTACGAGTGATCCTGCCGTCGTCACATCCGTGATGGTCAGACCACCCAGGAAATTATTACCGCTATTGGCCAGAATCACCGTGCTTTGCGCTGAAGAAACCTTCGCACTTCCAGTGACATTGATGCTCGATTCCGGTGTTTGAGTCACGCCCAAGGTGGCATCAACAGTGAAATTGCCGGTTGCCGATACATCGCCGAATTCGAGGTCGTTGACATCGTTCAAGGCAATGTTGTCGCCTTGCGCGTTGACCGGGCCACCGAAGTCATTTTCACCAGCCAGCGTGATGTCACCTTCTGTGCTCAGATCGGTGCTTCCTGCCACATGGATCGTGGTGCCGCCAACTTGGCTGATGCCACCTCCCTGGCTGGCAACGTCGAGGTTTCCATCAACATCGATATTGCCGAGCACACTGCCGCCAACGGCATCGACGATGACAAGGTTACCGCCGACAGCCACCGAACCGTTATTGGACTGGCTGAACTGCTGGGACACGGTCATATCCTGATCTGTCCGCGTACTGCCGCCAGTCTGTACCAGGCTATCCAGAACCACCGGGCCGGAACTGATCAACGATCCGCCCGACTGAGTCAGACTGGACATCTGGATGCCACCTGTTCCGACATTCAAATCGCCAGAAATCAAGGTGAGGCCACCAGACGAACCCAGACTGTCGATGTTGACGGGTTCGCTTGGCTCGGAAAAGGAAACTTCAACGTTGGACGGAATAACGACATTGGCCACGTTCGACAAGTCCGGTACCGCGCCACCCGCCCAGTTTTCCGGATCGAACCAGTTACCGGTCGGCGCACCGACCCAAGCAACGGAAGCAAGACGGGTAATGTCGGCCGTGGTTGCGGCTTGGCCAGTGATGGCGTAGTTGCCGACATCGTCACCGCTGTAGCTGCTGTTCAACGTTACCGTCTTGTCGCTGCCAACGTTCTTGCTGTCGAAGGTGCCGCTTGCCGCGACGCTGAGGGCATCGCCGACGACCAGTCCGTTCAATACCGCGCCGC
>Ga0208244_100890_pt1 | contig 21340 bp, 22 predicted proteins | sample SubbioCR12Aug_5A_FD_184828 | JGI IMG/M metagenome (GOLD analysis project Ga0208244, IMG submission 184828) | Serpentinite rock and fluid subsurface biosphere microbial communities from McLaughlin Reserve, California, USA - CR12Aug_5A (SPAdes) | ecosystem: Environmental > Terrestrial > Deep... | reverse complement strand
TCCAGCACTCAGGCGTTCACTTGAATTCATGTGTTCACTCACCAGGCGCTGGTAGCGGTCGTTTAGGCGTGAGTCCACGCCGGATAGGCTTTTTTAAAATCATGCGGCATCATGCCAAAATTTACGAAAAGTTGTGTAGATACTTATGCCTCCATGGCGAGCTTGATTTGGTTTTCCGCCATATAGTGTTCCACTAGTGCCGGATTTTGAGCCATCGCCTGAACTAGGCAGCTGGCGACGGCATGTCCGAACTGGACCTCCCCCTTGCCACGGGTCATCTCCGGCAGGTCGGCACGGAGGACGACAATGATGCGTAATTTATCGGCTGTCATCGGATGAAGTCCTACCCTTCTGCAAACAGGCGCGGAAACAGTAGACCGACGGCGTCGCTCGGAAAGCGCAGCGAAACCGCGCTTTTGGGCGTCTCAGACCCCAAAATACCTTGCTCGACCAAACTGGCGAGAACCATGCGGGCGGCTCGTTCCTTGAGGCCGGTGATCCGCTCCGCCTCGCCACGTGGCATCTCGCCCTGAAGTAATACCCGCTCCAGAATATGAAAGGCTTGCGGCTTCAATTGCTGACGCTCGACATAAAGTTTCAGGCGGCCGGCGAGATGATCGAATTCAAATAGATTGCCCATGAAAACAACCTGGTCGAGACAGACTTTCAGGAACCATGCGATGAATTCTGTCAGTGCCCTCTGGGAAAGGTTTCCGCGCCCATCTAGATCGCCCTGCCTCGGCATATCGGCGTGATCCATCATCTGTTTGTATTCCTGCCGACTGTCTAGGCCGCGCGCGAGGCCGCGTGACACCGACCAAAGGCCGGATGCCCCTATGCCCGCAGTCAGACCCATCGCATGGCTCATCAAGCGGCTGACGCGGCCGTTGCCGTCAGGAAAGGGGTGAATGTAATTCAGGCGGTGATGAGAGGCGGCCATGGCGACGATTCGCCCACCCTTTCCTAGAGGCTCTAGGCGATAACGCTGTTCAAATGTTCGCATGAATATCTCCACCTGGGAACTGCCAGGTGGGATATGCCGCCCGACAGCGACATCATGGAGTGGTTCCGACCGGAACGCGCCTGGCTCCATGCGGAAGCGGCGACCCGCTCCCTCGATCATCAGCATAGGATCAAGAGCTTCGGCATAGAACGCGCGGTGAAGTTCCCGCAAGAAATCCGCCGAAGCCGGTTCCGGCAGAGTTCCTTCCGCATGACGACGATCGATCATGCGCTGAACGTGAATATGCGCCCGCGCTTCGACCTGAAGATTGCGCCGTGCTTCTTCTCCGTCAAAATCGTTCGCCAGCGCGCGCTCGATGTCGCGCGGCATGGTATTGTGCCCCTCGATCAAATTCGAGTAGTAACAATTCATCAAACGAACAAGATCGGCGAGATTGGCTGTGGTCTGGGGATGCAGGCGATGACCAAGTTGCTGCGCCGCAGACGTAAGGTTGGCGATCAGATCGTTGATCTCGATCGGAATGGATTCGAGCATACAGGGCTCGATCCGCGAGGAACTTTCATTGGGTTGCGTCATGCCGATCTTTATATTATTTAAGCTGCTGTTTAATAATGCATTATATTATTACAGACGCGCATTATTGCCGATCTTTGTGCCGATCGCAAGTTTTGATGTAAGCCACTGTTTTCCGGTAATTATTCTCTCAAAATTTCCGTACACTTTGCCGATCTAGGTTGAACGTAATCCGACATAGGTCAGGCGGCATCTCCCAAAAAACCTGGCTCATACATAAGTATGACTCATCTAAGCCTTTTGGGTTGGTGTTTTGGCCGGAAAGTGAAGTTGATAATCCTGTTATATTTTGTAACGGCGTACGGGACATTCCGTAAGTTGCAAGAGTCGTTAGACGTGTTCCGACGAATGTACTCCGTCAACCCGTATCCATGACCTGCCTGGGGTCGCCAAGACAAGCCGAGCGCCTTTGCAAAACCGCGCCCTCTCAAATCCTCTTCGAGAGTATGCTTAAAGGAAAATTAGTGGTCGGCCGCCAACTCCCGCTTTGGGTCGCTATGTAAAGCTTTACATAGCTGGGCAATCTACATAATGGCCGTTAACGAGCATTGACAGCCCAACCATTTATTGCACATAACAAGCTATCTCGCTCATCAACGATTCAACCAGGTTTTGCACAAAACTGCGCGATTAAAAAACATGAATCATTCTGATTTCCAACCCCAGAATGCAAATAGCCCATTAATTTCATTAGGGATGTAGTCTGTAGCATCAGAAAGAGGGATGTATTCAGCGTCCATAGCAGAGGCAGCTGGCAAATAAAGACTAAGCCTTGAAATGGAAAATTTAGTAGCAGAAGCAACATCAAAAACCCATCCCTGACCATTAGACCAATAGCCTCGCTCAGAATCAGACTTAATGACCTTTAGAGCAGTAGCATTAAGTTCAGAAAATGATTCCAAACGATAGTTGTCTTGCCAAGTTGAAGAGCAATTGGCGCAAGTCACATGTGACCAAGCCAGATCGCCATCTGCCTCCATCGCGCCGTAAGACTCAATGTTTGCAGAGCCACAGTTTGGACAGAATTTGGCGTGCATTTTGATGTAGTTTTCCTGTTGAGGATCGGCTGTTTTGGATTCGGTTAAAAAAGACGAATCCAGAGCGGAAAATACCTCATCAATACACATGCTATTGAAAACAGCCGATTGGATACTTCCGACAAACTCGGTTCCGTCTGGAAAAGTTGCGATTTCGTCCAAGTCTGCTCCTTCAACATCGAGATCCTGTATAGCAACACGGATATTGAGAGGCGAATCGGTGTAAACCGCATGAATTAAACCGCCTTCAAGGTGAATAACTAAATTAATTGTTTTTTGACGGGTAGTCATAGTATTTCTCCAATTAAACAAAAGAAACGGGAAACACCATGCCCAGTCGGGAAATAATGTTCCCCGATGGGTTGAAACTAATAGAATTAATTATTCGACAATAACAGACTCACGAACTGGCAAGACGTTTGACTGCAATACCAAGTCGATCGATCTGAGTAATTTCAGATCACAACCGCCCTGATTTTTCCAAGCTAATGGCAAAGCAATTCTTGCTTCAGTCAGCAGTCGCAAGAGATGTTCGTCATCCGAAACGTCATCCAATGCTGAATTGATTCGGCAAATCAAGTCAGGATGAACACTATATTGCCTAGCAAAAGCTTGATCAGGCAATGCTGCTCTCGATTGTTCCAAAGCCTCACGAATCGTCCATAGATAGCAATTATCAGTGGCAACGAATTCAGCAGCAAAAAGAATCTCTGAGCCAGGATAAGCATCTTCTGCTTGCTCAATGGCATGCTCTGGATCAGAAGCAAAACAATCGAATTGCAAAATGGCCTTGTTACCCACTTCTTCATGATATGCCACTCGATAAAGCTTAAGATCGGGTCTGAGATGAAGAGACAAAACATCACTCCAATTCCAATCTTCTTTCGGTGGCACAGGCATAGTGAAAACATTGATGTCACATGGCAATGCATTGGCAAGATTAAAGGCAACGGTTTCAACCTGGTCAACAGGCTCGAAATCCGGATCAGCGGTCATGATGACACGTTCATTGAAAATCAATCCACAATCACCTGAAGATAGGGTAATTAAAGCAATCCGAGGGGATTTTTCTACTCCTTTAGATAGAATGTTTGACGTCATTTTATGTTCTCCAAAAATAAAATAAGAGAAACACAGATCCCACCGGGGATGTGTTTCCCAAGTGGGTTTAAAAATCACGCCGAAGCGCTTAACAGGTTCTTTATTTTGAGAGCTGAATGGGCACTTGCTTTTGAGTTCTCTTAGAGAACTACAAAAAATCGTTTTGAAAAATGATCAGAAAAACTATTAAACGCTTTCCAAAACGTCCTCTTGGGAAAAATAGACAAAGAGGCTTTCACAAGGAAAGCACTCAATGTCTGGAAAGGAAATAGCCACTCAAACATGAATGGCTACGGTTTTTTAAGATCAAGCAGCCAACAACAAATCCTTGCTGATTCTGAACAGCTCTGAACGCAGATCGGACACATTGTTGATGCAGATCGAATGATCAAACAGATGACGGATGTCGATACAGATTCCCACACCCACCAATTCAATACCAGTCGCTTGACAGCGCCGGATAACTGACTTGGTGGCATCGAAATCATCAGGCTCACCGTCGGTGAGAACCATGATGACCTTGCGATCTTCCTTGGTTGCCATAACACTCGCAGCGGCATACCAAATTGCGGTATGAAGCGGCGTTCCTCCATTGGTAATTGCAGAAAACACAGCCGCATTGGGACGAACCTTTTGGCCATGCTTCAACAATGGAGTGACGTTGTCAGTATCTTCATGTGGGAAACGTGTTATCGCCGGATTGACACCCGAAATGCCTTCAAGCGCCAAAGCCAAAGCAACTGCCGAATCCATAGCCAGATCTGCCAGGGTGATCGATGAATTCAAGCTGATACAACGATTCATCGAACCCGACGCATCAACCAACAAGTGTAAAGCCGTATTGGGCGCCTGCTTGTGAGTTCTGCGTTCGAAAACACGAGAATCCCCTTGAGACAATCGAACCAGCTTACGACCATCGATTCTGTTACCAGATCGTTTGTTGATCGGACGTTCATAACGGCTGGATTGAATCAGGCCTTGTAACGAAGCCCGGATTTTGCCGGATTCAGAAAGGGCTCGATTCAATATCGCATTGCCAATCGACGGATTACGCGCCGATTCCATCGCCAGGGGCAAATGAGTATCAGAGTCGTAACTGTTTCTTGGCTGATTACCCAACAACTCTTGCACGGCTTCAAACAAATCATCAGGCAAATCATCTTGACTGGCTGAAAGCAGGGAAGACAAGATTTGCGCCAATTGTTCGGCATCCTGAGAGGGGTCATCGGCACCGGAATGGGATGATGTTGCACCCTGTCCAGACTGTTGATCCGAGTTGTCATCGGCAGGATCAGACGTATCTGATTGGCCATTGGCGTTATAGGGCTGCGACTGTTGATTCTGTTGAGAATCATCAGTATCAGACGATAAATCATCACTTTGATCGTCGGTGGCGTCATCAGAAGGATCTGATTGTCCACCAGCGCTGCTCGGTGATTGTTGCGACTGTTGTTGCATAGCTTGTTCTTCAGCCTTTTCTTGCTCTTCTTGAATCATCCGCAAAATCTGATCGGCAAGCCGAACGCAATCACGGGTTTCATTCAAATGAGGCACATCGGACAAAAGGCCAAACAATCGGGTAACGGCGCCGGTTGGGAAAGTTTCTTCCAATAGCGATTCAGCAGAATCCGCGAACGAAGCCAAGGCTTTTTGACCCAGAATATCGTGTCTTAAACGGAACAACATGAATTGCGATAGCACTTTGGCTGGATGAGGATCTTGATCTTTTGTGACAAAGCCAAAACCACCCGTTTTCACCAAGTATTCAACCACTTTTTCCGTAGTCCGTTTTGTACCTGGATAGGGATCCTGCATGGATTTCTCGATGCGGATATCTTCCAGGATATTAACGATGTTTTTACGTAACGGATTTGTTGCGGCGTTTCGAAACTCACCAAAATCAGTGAAACGAACGTGCGCAGCTTCATGCGCCAAATAACCCCAGGCAATATCCTTGATATTGTTATCTTCCGTGTCTAAGGCTGGAAGGTGAATGCGATCCCCAGTTGTATAAGCATCGTCTCCGCCAACAGAAACTTTGACGCCAAATTTGTTGCCCAAAGCAGCAGCAACGATTGGAAAGGCGTTATTCAAGTTTTGATTGTTCATGGTGTGTATCTCCATAAAAGAGGCAAACCATGAGCCCGAGAGGCAAATGGTTCTCAAGGGTTAATAAAATTTAAAAAATTACACAGTGACTTGTAATGAAGTCATTGGTTTACCGATCATGTGGATCAATTTAAGGATTTCTCCAGGAGAAACTGATTGGAAAATTTCAGAACGGCCATGCTCAATATAGTCATTTACGGACATAGATCGCCAATTAGGATGAAGCTTATCGCTAAGCAATATCCAAGGGTGATCAATCGTTTCGCGACGATGAACATAAATCCATAGGGAGCCATGCAAACCAAGGCCAGTCATCTGTTCAACAACAATTCTAAGTTCAGAACCGTCTTGCCTTGGGATAAACTGGGTAACCTTTGTGATCAAATCTGTATCCATGGTTTTACTCTCAAAAAAGAGGAAAACCATGATCCATGAGGAAAACAGTTTCCCTCAAGGGTTAAAAAATCAATGGTAATGACGCAATCTAAAAGCATAACTTTGAGATAGACGCGATTCGACATCCGTTAAAAATTGGGTGCAACTCTCAATCAAATTTGCAATCGAGCAATCCTTTTGGATTAGAACGGAAGCAGTGGAAAGAATGTTATGACCTTGACTTTCATAAAGGCCTGATAAAACCCAATTATATTCATCGCCAGTAGAAAAATAGACTTGCGCCTCTTTTTTACCAACAGCTGTGTCATTAACTTGAATGACAAAGCGGTTGATGGCGGTTCAAAATTACTCCAACGGTTTGATTGAAGGAGGTTTTGAATAATGAAGAAAATAATTTCTTGCGAATACATAAGAGACCTCACATCGCAAACAAGTTGCCTTGCAAGAAGCTCATGAATTTAGTCGCTTCAGCATTCAGTACAAATCGAGCATGCAGAGCTCTGTCGATAAACACTTCCCAGGGTAGTTGGTTGTTATTACCTTGAGCTAACGTCATGTCACCAACACGAAACTTCTTGTGCTGATAGAGCGTTTCCATACGAGTATCGATACGGATAATGCAGTGATCCAGTAAAGCAGGACCACCAGAGTCTCCCTTGGGCACTATCAATGGAATTTTGATGCTTCCCGTTGAACGTCCAATTCGACCAACCATATCAAATTCATCATGCCAAGACTGACCTGTTTGAGTATCGCCATAAAAAATCCTGACTTCAGTGCCGCATTTTTGAAGGTTCTCCAAAAGGCGGATTACTTGATCGGGCGTTTCCTGGTGGTAACAGGTGTCTGAAGGCAATCGAGCATATTTGATGACATTGCCATTGGGCAGTTCTGATTCGAACAATTCTTTTTTCATAGTCATTCTCCATAAAAGAGGCAAACCATGGGCCCGAGAGGCAAATGGTTCACCTCAAGGGTTAATAAAGATTAAACGTTAAATTCTGGCAAAAACACCATTTAGATATTCTGTGTAGCTCTTTCCAACTATGCCGGGAATAGAGTTATTGGATGCCCTCCGGACCCGTTTTAGGAATCGCATTTCTGCAATGCCTCGTGGACTTAAAGAAAAATCGAGACCGACATTCAAAGGATCTCTTGTCCAAGCGTTTTCGGCATCTCGAAGGCTCTTAGAATTCAGATAGTTCGATATTTTTCGCCGGAAATGACGCAAGAGTTTCGCAAACCGATATTTTTTAGAATCCCGGTTTTTTGCGCACAATTGGCCGATTAAAACACGTTGCTCAAAAGTCAGCGGTGGTTCTATTTGAATAGCCGGCATTGCAATACCAGCGAAATCCAAATTGATAAATTCCGAAGAGAAAACAGAACTTTCATTGTATGGGTCAAGACTTAGCTCATCCAAAACAATAGAAAAATAAGCAATTGCCTGATCAGGGGTAAGAATTCTTTTCATAAACTGCTCCAGTAAAACAAGAGGCAAGTCATAATCCCAAAAGGAGCACGATTGCCCCTAGAGGGTTAATTAACGATTCAACTCATGATTGACGTAATAATCGTGGATGAGGTCGAGCGCAGCGCGTTGTTTGCGACAGTCTTCAGACAAGCATTCATCCAACAGCGGATCTTCAGGATCGTGTTCATTGTCGGCACAATTAGCCGAAGCCAATTGATAAACAGTATCAAGAGCCTCCAAGAAAGCAGACTCTTGTTGCATTTGAATCAACATGGCCTGAGTACCACCGTGCTGGGCAGTAAACCGGGTAATTCTGGTAATCCAGCCACCAAACTCACCTTCTCGTAACTTGTCACAATAAAAAGCGCCTTCGACAACAATTTCATCAATCGTGCATCCCGGTTTGTTAAGGATGCGCTGGAACAATAAAGGCCAGCTGTAATTTAATGAAATGTGTTGGTCAATGTCACCATCGCCGTTTTCGAGAATGTATTGCCGTAAATCAAGGGCGAGTTCATCGTCTTGCTTGGCATACTCTTCGATCAAATCAAGGTCAAAATGATCGAGTTCATCGCTTTCGCCGTCAGAAACGTAGAAATAGTACGAGCACGCACCGTTGGATACGTGTGTTTCGAAATGAAATCCATACTCGTTGAGCAGGACTATTTCAAAATCAGTAACAAGAGCTACAGGAAGAACCGGTGAAACCGTTGCTTGAGAATAATTATTAGCCATAGGGCCTCCAAAAAAGAGAAATGGAGGCGGAGGCAAACATCCCATGCGGAATGAATTGCGTCCGCCAGGGAAGAAAAATTAGAACCAGAAATCTTCAACTACTTTTGCAGCAGATGGCGTTTCAGGCTCGTCCTCAATGAGAACAGGAACAGATGTTGAAGCGGTTTCAGAGGCAACTTTTACAGTTTCTTTGACAGAAGCCATAAAGGTGCTTGCTTCAGGAGCCGGATTCAGAACATCTTGAGCAACTTCGACAGAAGGTGCGCTATCAAATACATCCTTTGAGGGATGGTAGTTAGAGAGGAAGTCGTCAAAACCGGGAAGATCATTATCTTCTTCGGAAGTAACAGCGGATGTTACGGCAACGGGTGCTTCGACAGGCACTTCATTGACAACGTCAGTAAGGGATGAATCGGGCATTACTGCATCGTCATCTTCTACATCAGATCCGGTCATAGCCATTGCATCTGAAACCGAGATTGATTCCATTTGCAACAAACCACTGCCATGACGTTTGATCTTGTCCGGATCGGACAGCAGCAAACCCAGGTGAAACAGGCTGTTAAAAGGACTGCCGTTATACGGGCCTTGTTTGGGCAAGGCATCCAATACAACATCGATTCTATCGACAACCGGCATACACCGATGATCTAGAAAACCGAGACTGTCCAACTTATCCCGCATTCTCCGAAAAGCATTGAGGGATCGACCGGTCACCGTGTCCTTACCGACGAAAGATCGATCGATAAGTTGACTGGCTTCCTGAGCGATTTCATGGAAAAGCTGGTCGCTCATGGAATGGGTGCGACGCGTCAGAGACTCGACAGCTGCCGGCGTTGAATCCGGCAAAACCACCTCGGATTGAGGAACGGTTACGCGAAAGACAACGTAATCGAATCGCAACTTTGCCGCAACGGAATCAACTGGCTCAATGGCACGACGAATTGCATCACCAAATTCAGCATGACGCGCTATCCATTCTTCGGTGTCCTGATGGTACGTGGACAGAAGCTGGTCACGGGCCTTGCTAAACTCTTTAGACAACTCATCCAGCTCTTGAGTAATTCGAGGAATTTCATCCCGCGGATTAGCAAAGCCACCGAGGAATCGAGTACCTGACTGAAGGCAAATTCTTTCCGCTTCCTTTTTGATGCGGTTGAATTCTTTCAGCTTGTCGGGATCAATGGTCTTTTTGGTACCGAGATAAGCCAAATCTTCCGGCGGAAGTTTGGAACCATCGGCTAACACAAGATCCTCAGGTCTTAATTTTTTTGAGCTGGTCCAAAGATTAATGTCGAGTTTAACGACATCGATTTGGTCCAAAATCATTTCTGCCTTGTGTGACATAACTACCTCCAAAAAATGAATAAATATGAGGCAGCACACGACCCAATGGGGCGATAGACTGCCCCTTTAGGGATAAGCAAAAGTTATAAGTTAAAAGTAAAAATCGTCCTGAGAAGATGAGACAAGCGATAAATCGATGCGCTTCTCAAGAAGACCGAGTGATTCAGCAACAGGTCGGACACTTTCCAAATCGGTATCGAATATTGACAACGCTTTGGATTCGAGCTTTATCTTGTTACTGATGTCAACACCATCATCATGGGATAAATGAATGCTAACTTGTTTGGGCGCAACTTTCATCATAGCCATAAAAAGCAATAATGAAGCGACACCTTGTTGCTTGAATAGCTTTCCTGCATTAGACAAATGGCCATTAAGCATGGCGTGCAGGAAGTCTTTAATCCAGACAGAAGGACCAAAGCAGTCGGTAATTGCACTGCTCATTGCCAAAACATTTGCATGAAATGTCCCAATGGCTTGAGTGTCTGAAAGATCTGTCTGTTTGATCTTTAGGCGCCAAAATAGACAAGATTCTTCGGTTGGAGACGAGTCCTGGTCAAGTGGTTTGGACGATGCTGACGAAATTGTACCGTCGTCATCAATCAATACCTGGCCAATGGACTTGTACCCTTTTGAGACCTTTGATTTGATATGCTCATTCATGGAAAGCCTATTTTTAGCGAAGGTCTTGGCCTGAAGCCGGGTACCCGTTTTGCCCCAACGAGAGGTATAGGTACCATCACCGTTATGACGAACAGCCCAATCTTTGGTTGAACGATCCGGATTAGTGAAGCGATACAGATCGTAAGCTAAAGCAGCCGTCATTACGCATCATCTCCCCAGGTATCACCAAATACATCTTTGGCAATCCTGTGAATGGCTTCGCGCTGAGCAGGCTCTGCACGCAAGGTGAGCGCACGATCCAACGAATACGCCAGCGCATTGGGAGCACGCTTATAAGCAATCATCAAGTTTGTCCAGCGAACAAGCGTCCGAGTAGACATGGTTACACTGAGTTCGCCAGAACCGTCAGTTCCACCGACAAAGAGTCGACGAATTTCATTGGCCACTTGAATCATCTTTTCGGTCAAATTTTCCATGACAGAATCGAAAGGAACGCCCATTCCGGTCAAAACAGACTTGAGAATGGATTGCTCGATAGATGCATCTGGGTAACTCACTTCCATTAATCTGAATCGATCGAGGAAAGCGAGGTTTTGCTGCATGACACCTTGATAAAGTCCGGATTGATCGCCTTGACCAGCGGAGTTGCCGGTAGCAATCAAACGAAATTTCGGGTGAGGATTGATGATTTCGCCACCGTTTTGAGGAATGACCAAAGGTTGCCCTTCGATAATATCGTTCAAACCAGACAGTTCAGAGGGATCCATCAAATCGATCTCATTCAAGATCAACAGATGTCCGTCTCGGACGGCCTGAGCCAAAGGCCCATGGATAAAAGACATAGAGCCGTTAACCAGCATGAATTGACCGATCAAATCGTTCAGCTCAAGACGACCATGACAGGTGACTTGTTGAACTGGCCAGTTCAAACGGGCAGCAACTTGGGAGATCAATGATGTTTTTCCGGAACCGGTAGGACCGGTCAAATACAACGCGTCGCCAACAGGGTTGGCGATGTACGCCAAGATATCCCTGAGATGTTCATTTCTGAACACGTAATCCTTTCTTGCCGGAATTGAAGGATGCGAAGCATCTTCAAAGCCGTCAACAGTCATCGCTGCAGGTGCGGCAATGGCGAAAGTTTGGCCGATAGGGAATTTTTTTACATTCATGGTGTTTCTCCTAATTCAAGAAAAAAAAGGGGAAACACCAGCGCCCATACCGGGAGAAGTGTTTCCCCGGTGGGTAAAGGTAAAAATCACGCCTAAGGCGCTTAACAGGTTCTTTATTTTGAGTGCTGAATGGGCACTTGCTTTTGAGCTCTCTTAGAGAACTACAAAAATTCCGTCTTTCCACAATGCACCCTGAAAGCACATTCTGGGAAGACGGTACGAACATTATGCACGATACCCGCTGGCTGTGAAGTTCGAAAGACGCCATTTTTAGCACGCCTTTTGTTTGAAACTTGAATATTTGCCTATGGCCATTAAGAAATGAGGCCAAAAAAAATCAAAAGGGGCGTTTTTAGCGCGTCTTTCACCCCGACACACATGTAAAACCTTCCATACCATAGAAGACTGTTAAAGCAATCCGGTTCACCGTTATGCAATCTTCTGAAAAACCTGATAAAGAAAATAAATTTGATCCACCCTCAAAGGAAGCGTTCAGTTGCAAGCAGATCGACCTTTTTCAGACCTTTCTATGCAATGACGATGAGCATCGCAAAAGGATGTCCAATACATTTCCGCTATGGGATTGCCTTCCGCTTTACTCAATATCCCGTCAATCAGCCAACAAAATGCGAAAGGAAGGGACCTTTCCTAAATTGTTGCATAGATCGAGCATGTATCAAGGCAGAGAGATTTCAATCGAAATCCAGCCGGCAAGAATCATTGAAGAGGGCGTTGTGACTGAATACTATCCAGGTGGTAATGAGGAACTGATCGAAGCGGCACTTCGTAAAATTGCGACCATGCAGCATCATGGCTACTACGACGAATCCGTCCCCAGTTATGGGGTAACATTTTCAATTTATCAGTTGCGAAAAGAACTGAAGAACAGGGGGCATGCTAGATCCTATCCAGAAATTGTATTGAGCCTTCGCATCATGGCGCGCAGTTCAATAGAGATCAGCACAGAAAACAACCAAACAAAGATTTATGACGCTAGCAATTATTTCCGTCGGTTATCTTCGGTTTCAAGAGTTGATCTCGGCGAAGATCCAGACGCCAAATGGTATGTTGAATTCCACCCACTAATAACTAAGGCGCTCCGCGCAACTGATTATCGACAGTTTAATTATGAACTTATGATGTCTCACGAGACGCAACTAACTCGCTGGTTGCACAAATACCTAGTCATCAAATTTACTTACGCACAAGTAGGTAAAACCTTCATAATTCGTTTCACCACCGTAAAAAGAGAAAGTTCGCTACTTGATAACTATGGAAGAAAACGGGATGCAATTGAGGCAATGACTGATGCCTTGAGCGAGTTAAAAGCAAACGGACTGCTTCTTACAATCAATCATGAAAAAATCGTTGGTCCAAGACAGCTAATTGAGGACGTTATTTATACATTGACACCAACAGCTAAATTTTCCTCTGAAGTAAGAGCAGCAAACAAACGAGTTAATAATAGAAAATGTATGACAGAACGGTAGGTATAGGTCGCGGGTTAAAGCCTTTTTCGGTAGGTTTAGGTCGCGGATATCGGTAGGTTTAGGTCGCGGCATGATTTTTTCACTGGTTTTTAACTAAAAAATCACAAGTGAGTCGGTAGGTATAGGTCGCGGTTCGCAGTTTTTTCGGTAGGTATAGGTCGCGTGTCGTCTTTTTTTCGGTAGGTTTAGGTCGCGGCATAGGTAGGAATATGTCGCAGGTTGGTAAAAATTGGCCTTAATACAGCACCATTCGGTAGGTATAGGTCGCGGGTTAATTTTGTAAGTAATTGATTAATATTCATTAAACAGTGTTTTTTTCGCCCTTATCCTTTTAACCTTATTTTATCCTTCTTTTAACCCTGCCGATTGAGGCGTCTGTCAAATCTCACCGGGTGAAAAGTCATCTCAATTTTTTGTAAAACGGCCGGTGGTTTTTTATGAAGGGAGATTTTTTAATTTTTTGTTGGGTGTCTGTTCAACATTGAGAAACTTAAGGCGAACTCCGTAAATCAAATCAAAAGGAGCGTTTTTAGCGCGTCTTTCACCTCGATGAATTTTTTAGATTGCACTTAGGATGGCCGTATGGTTGCAACTTAATACGGTACGTGATACGTGGAAAAAATTAATGAGAAAGTAAAAAAGCTTCAAGAATTAGCGGAAAGCAAAAAAGCCGAAGTAACATTGCCACAGTGGGGTGATGCGAGAAGGGCTGCGCCGAATGAGATTGTCAGATCAGCGCTATTCAATGCGCGGAATAAAAACAAGGAAAGGACTTATTTGAAAAATGCTGATATTGCTCTAATTGGAACCGGCCGCATCAGGTATACGGGCGAAGAATTACGGCAAGACGATGAGACGGTTTGGTTGCAGATATTACATATGGCCAAAGACAAACCTCTAGAAGATATCATTGAATTCAGCGCCTATTCGATTCTAAAGTCATTAGGTTGGGGAACTACGGCCTTCTATTACAAGAAGCTTGAGGATTCGCTCAACCGGATGTCTGCTACGAATGTTGTTATCGAATCAGAGCGCTTAGGAAAAGCTTGTGGAGTATCCATTATCCGAAAGTACGAAAAATCAGGGGATGGGTCCAATTGGCGCGTTTGGATAGAACGGGAAATGAAGCATCTGTTTGATGGCAGCTTCTATACGCTAACTGAATGGCAACAAAGACTTTCGCTTCCTTTGGGAATTGCCACCTGGTTGCATGCTTATTTGGCGAGCCACAAAAAACCCTACGATATCAAAATTGAAACAATCGTACACGGCGCTGGATTAACTATGAGCGAAAAGAAACATGCAACGGAAAAAATAAAAAAAGCGTTGGTCAGCCTTGAGGAGGTCGGATTTTTGAAGTCCTGGAAAATTGAGGATGGGAAGCTAAGCGTTCAAAGAGCAAGCGATCAAGCCTAAAAACTATCGTAACTTGGGCGACCAAACTATCGTAACTTGAGCGACTTTTTTGGTCTGTCCGATAGCGTTCAATTCCACGTCTGACAAAGGCTACAGAGGTTTTCATATTTTTGCCTAACCATTCTTTAACCTTTTTTAACCAGCAAGACAAAATCGTCAGGTCTCAAAATAGATATATAACTTCATGGAACAACGTACTGTTTCAATCAAAATTTTTTGCTTTACAGACTGATAATTGCAGGTTAATTGGCATAATCGAAGTGCCTATAATCCGGATTCCCCCAAAGTGTTTTGGGGGAGAGTCCAAAGAACTGCAAATCAACATCTGAACCCAAAAACAAAAGAGCCGAAAAACCACGTCTTTCCAACTGACTCATTTCGAATATTAAAATTAAAATATGACCAACAATCGCGTAGTTAAAAACATCAGCCTAAACGAAGCAAGCCGTGATCTAGTAATTCAGTTTCGGGGCAGTTCGTCTGCCATTGAAGCTAAGGCACTGGATTTTAAAAAAGACAAGCAGGGAAATATCGTGTATTTGCTGTTGGATCGTCTGATTCATAAGCCGCACGAAAGCGTATTCGAATGCCATTTAAAAGACGTATGGGTGGATGGTTTTTCGGTTTCTGGCTGCGTGGTCAGTGAATTAAATCGCTTGGCAAAAAAGGGCTGAAATGGGCTTGCATTATTTTCCGGACGAATACAATGGACTAAACCGTCTTTTGAACAAAAGGAAAAGCCGATGAAATTCTCCGTAAACCGAGAGCAGATAGTAGGTCCACTGCAACAAATAGCTCGCATCATTGATAAAAGGCAGACCTGTACGATCCTTTCGAATGTACTTCTCCAATGTCGTGATAGCAAATTGGTTATCACTGCTACAGATCTTGAAGTTAAGATCGTCATTCAATTGAACCTGAACGATATCCGTGTAGAAGGCAATATAACTTTAGATGCACGAAAGGTACTGGATATTTGCAGGCTGTTACCTACCGGTAGCGACATCCATTTTGATTTGGAGGGTGACAAGATCAATCTGTCATCAGGAAGTTGCACTTATATACTGAACACGCTACCCGCTGATGATTTTCCGGAATTCAATCTCACGGAAGCAGACACTTGCTTCATTGTAAATGCAGGTAAATTGAAAGGCGGCCTTGATAAAACGGCTTTTTGCATGGCGATCAACAGTGAGAGGAATTACCTAAACGGGATAGAAATGACTATCAATGACTCCATGCTCAAGCTAGTAGCATCAGATGGTAATCGCTTGGCTGTTTACAAGGAAGATATTGGGTCAACAGGGCTCAACGCAAAAATCATAGTGCCCAAAAAGGCGGTTCAAGAATTAAGTTGTTTACTTGATGGATTGGAAGAAGATGTAGAAATTAGAGTTTCGAGAAACACCCTTGAGGCTTTATATAAAAACGTTGTTTTTTCTTCTAAGTTGGTGGCTGATAAGTTTCCGAATTTTGATCGCATAGTGAATCAATAGTTTTTGAATCCGATAATCGTAGATCGCGGGTTGTTAAAAGACTCGATAAAGCGGGTTGAGGTACTTTCCAACGAAAAATACAAAGGAGTGAGCTTTGACATAAAAAGTGCTTCGTTGAAGATAAGTACCGATAACCCAGAGCATGATGAAGCAGAGGAAGACTTGGTTGTCGATTATCACGGCGATCCTATTTCAATAGCCTTCAACGCAAAATACATGCTCGATGCGGTGAATAATATAGATGGCAAAGACGTCAAGATGACGGTTGCCGAAAATACCAGCGTCTGTTTTATTGAGGGTAAAAGTGATTCTCTGTTTTGGTACCTTGTGATGCCGATACGTATCTGAGTTGGAGGGAAAATGCCTATTAAAACTATGCCACATCCAAAGTTGAAAAGTGATTACAAGGGGAAAAGAGTCAGGACGACAAAAAGATGTTTCAAACGCGTTTTGGCAAGTCCCTGCATGGAGTTTGTTGAGCGCCCGGCTTGACTGACATAATTCAAACATCCGTTTTTGATTTTGTCAGTCATTTTTGTGATTCCGCTTTGGCGGAATGGCAAAGCTCAACCAGGCTCAGTAAAGTCGAAAGACTAAACTACGTTATTGGGGTCATGAAACCCTGGAATGCTTCACCAGTTCCAGGCTCTTTCGCCAACCGTTAAACAGCACAAACCGGATCAATGGGCCGTGCGGTCGGCATGACAAGCCTCAATAACTTTGCCGAGGTGACTATTACGGGCGTAAGCCCAGGAGAAGTTTTATTACTATGAATCAGGTGTTTGTTTTGGATACCAGGTGCAAACCGCTAACCCCCTGCCATCCGGCTCGGGCCAGGGCTTTGCTTAAAAATGGTAAAGCTGCCGTCTTTCGCAGAATACCGTTCACCATCGTTTTGAAGACCGCTATCCCTGACGCCGTTGTTAAGCCGCTGACGGTCAAGATCGATCCCGGTAGCAAGATAACTGGATTGGCCTTGGCGGAGGGCAATGGGCGGATTGTGTTCGGAGCAGAGCTTGAGCATCGTGGCACGGCCATCAAAGCCAGGCTGGATTCACGCAGAACTTCGCGACGATTACGCCGTCATCGAAAAACGCGTTATCGTGCTGCACGGTTCAATAATCGCATGCGGACTGAAGGTTGGTTGCCGCCAAGTTTACAGCACCGTGTAGAAACCACGATGACGTGGGTCAACCGTTTTCGCCAGTGGGCAAATATTGAAGGCATTGCCGTCGAGCGGGTCAAGTTCGATATGCAGTTGATGCAAAACCCTGAGATTTCAGGCGTTGAATACCAGCAAGGCACCTTACAGGGTTATTCGGTGCGGGAATACCTACTGGAGAAGTGGGGCCGCAAATGCGCTTACTGTGCTACAGAGAACGTGCCGTTGCAGGTCGAGCATGTCAAAGCCCGTGCCAATGGCGGTAGCAATAATGTCAGTAATCTGACCTTGGCGTGTGAGCCCTGCAACAGCAAAAAGGGAACCAAAGATATCGCTGTCTTCCTGCAAAAAAAGCCGGATGTACTGAAGCGAATCATGGCGCAAATCAAAAAACCATTAACCGATGCAGCCGCCGTCAATACCACGCGGAATAAGCTGTTCACTGAGCTGCTAAAAACAGGTCTACCGGTCGAAACGGGTACCGGCGCACAAACCAAGTTCAACCGGACACGGCTGAATTACCCAAAAGCCCACTGGATCGATGCCGCTTGTGTGGGCGATTCCGCCACAACGGTCACGTTGAACCCTGAGTTGAAACCGTTGTTGATCAAAGCGACAGGACATGGCACCCGACAAATGGTGAGCATGGATAAATACGGCTTCCCGCGCACTCAAGCCAAGTCCGGAAAAATGGTGAACGGAATTCAAACCGGCGACTTGGTAAAGATCATACAACCCAAAGGCAAATATGTCGGACGCTATGTAGCACGGGTTTCTTCCATTAAAACCGTAAATCAATATCTCTCGATCCCAGTAAACGGAGTCCCTGTGGGCTTCCCGTCAAAACTGGCAACCCTCATACAAAAAGCGGACGGCTATGCCTATGCATAATCACAAAAAACACCAGGCGACCTTTAAATGCCGCCTATATCCACAACAAGCGGGCATAAGAAAGCTTGTTGCGATCGATACTTCACGGCGGGGTCGTTAAACATCCATGTCTAACTTCGGCGACAATAACTGAACTGAGCCCGCAAGGTTCGTATCTGACATTGTTGAATAATTTGGGGTTGAGAGATGGATATTGATATTGAGTCATTAACAGTTACCTATTGCTGTGCAATTCAGCAATACCCGAAAGCGGTTGTCAATTATTTATTTGAGATAGACAGAGCATCCGAAGTCGATCTCGAGGAGACATTGAAGCCATTTTCCCAATGGCAACTTTCTTTCGTAAAGCGGTGAGTTATTTTAACGAACCAGTTGGAACTACCAACCCAATGCCGACAGGCATATTGTTTTGTATAATTTTTTAAGCCACATAGAACCTATTTGTTGCTAACTCAGGTGGTTACAATTACTGGTCGACAGCGCTTCAGTCAGGTAAAATTGAAATAATGAATCAGGAAGACGACGCGAGTTACAAGCTGCTATTCTCCGCACCGGAACTGGTGCGGGACTTGGTTATGGGCTTTATACCAGATGAATGGCTCCATGGCCTTAGCTATGATACTTTGGAGAAAATGCCTGGCAGCTACGTTACCGATGACTTCAGGCACCGTGCCGATGATGTCGTCTGGCGAGTTAAAGTCGATGGTGAATGGGTCTATTTATATATCCTCATTGAATTCCAGAGCAGTGTCGATGCCTATATGGCAGTAAGGATGATGGTTTACATAGGTCTGTTGTATCAAGACTTGATCCGGCGCGGCGATGTCTTGAACAAAAAGCATTTACCGCCTGTGTTGCCGATTGTCCTTTACAACGGCGACCAAAAATGGACGGCGGCTACAGACATTGCCGATCTGATCCCCAAGGTGCCGGGACTGGTGTCCGACTTTTTACCGCAGCTGAAGTACTTGCTGATCGATGAAAACAGCTATACCGAAGCCGATTTGGCAGGATTGAAAAACCTCATGGCTGCCGTGATTCGATTTGAACACCCGGCCAATAGCGCAACTTTGTTACAACTGATTGAGCTATTGAACGAGTGGCTGGACGGTAAACCGGAACTTAAGCGTATCTTTGCGATCTGGATTCGGGCCGTGCTTTTGCGGCAAAGTAAACATGCCTTGGTATTACCCAAGGTGAATGATCTGAAGGAGTTGAAAATGTCATTGGCTGAACGATTTGATGAATGGGCGAAAGAACATGAGCAGAAAGGTATTGAGAAAGGGGAGGCCCTGTTGCTCCAACGGCAGTTGGTGCGGCGCTTTGGCACTCTGCCCAACGAAGTGGTGAACCAGATCGCCACGGCTGCGCCAGAACAAATTGAAACTTGGGGCGACCGTGTACTGGATGCAGCAACCCTCGACGACGTTTTTTGCCCGTAAGACAAAACTTCGTGATTTAATTCTAACACCTTCCGTCCGTTTTTAAGGGGAATATTAGCCACCTCCACGGTCAAAAAAACGGTATTGCTGTTCGCTTGGCTAGAGTATGTTTACAGCTGAATGCGCTTAGTCTCCTAAATCAGAGAAGCAGCCTAAAAGCTAACCAAAGGGCTGTTGACCCGTAGCTTAGTCAAAAGCAGCCACTTAAAATGAGCAAAATGACTGTTGGTTGATTGTCAATAACGACCCCTTGTTGACACTCGAAGCTTTGCGATCAATGTCGGTAGGGATTCAATGAGCTGACATTCAACGTAGAAGTCACCGGCGCTGCGCGGCTTTATCGCGCAGCGTCCGTGTGGACTGCCGGGTTAGGCCGGATGGGTGATGTCAAGGCGCTTTTGGTTTCGCTGCGAATGAATTATTGATCAAGATAAAGCCTGACGCCGTCACCGTTTTCATCGCATTCCAGAGCATTGCGAGGTGCTAATTTAGCTAGTACCGCTTCATCGAAAGTGTAGTAAACATCATTCCCGATTTTTCTTGAAACTAAAGCATTTTCATGATCTGTTCCATGATTTTTCTTATCATAGTTGGCCAAATTCCTCCCTTCATCTTTGATGCCTGCTTTTTCTAAATCAGCAGGCTTAAAAATAGGTGGGCATTTCCCTTTTTTGATTGCATCTCTTAACTCGCTCAAAAGACTCATAAAATATTTCCTCGCATTGTTCAAAAGTATTCATCTAGCACTATTGTATTTTGCTCCGCTCAACAAGCGAGAGCTACTTTATTGCACGAAATCGTACTGATATCCCTTGGTAGCATCAACAAAGGAATTTTTGAGCACAAGATTGTCTCCCTTGAAAAGGTAAATGTGTGGCTTAGCACCCGTGTAACCGCCAAGTCTATTTTTTGCGTTCACCTCGCAGTAAATGACCGAACCGAAACGAGAGGGAAAACTTATTAACTCTCGCGCCCATCCTTTTTGAGCCTCAGCGCATCTTAATCTTAGCGAGCCTGGATCAATCAACGTCCTCTCCAAGTAGTTCGTTATCGTTGCTGTCGCTGTTGCACTGTTTGGCTTTTCACCAAAATCAGCTTTCGTCATTTGTTCTTTCGTTGGTGCAAAAGAACATCCAGCAAGATTTAGTGCAATTAATGCAATCCATAATTTCTTTATGATCATCTCCAGTATTTTCAACTTCGTAAAGGCCTAACAAGGAATTAGATAGTTAACTGTATATCATCGGTGATGAAGTATAAATGGCCGGTAAGGATGAGTTTGCCGTCATTGAATCACATGAATCGATGGTCTGAGTGGAATCATAACTGGTTGCTGGAATACGCAAAATAGGTTTATACAGTGTGCCAAAATTTTCTGGGGTTCCGGCTACAACCCCAGTTAATTAATCATATAAAACCGCGCGCGGCCAGGTTCGAGTGTTCAAACGCCTGGGACGCGGCCGTGGGATGTTGTTTGAGGTAGGGTTGGGGGAGATCTGTATTGGGGATAATTGAACGAATTATTTCTCTCTGGAAAGCTTTATGTTGCTATTAGAACACTCGCCCGTGTTGACAACACCCAAAAATGCATTGAGTTCAACTTTGCATTTCTCAATATTCAATCCATTATCGCCGTCACTTGAAATATTGGTGACATAAGGACCGGCTGTGGTACAACCAGCCAAAGAAGCAACCGCTGCAAGTGTTAATAAAAATTTCATTTACAATCCTTTAAAAAGTTTTAAAAAATACAACCAAAGCATAGTGGCTATTTTTGCCCAACGCCTCGAATATGCTGAGCTCAGCATATTCGAGGATATGTGGAGTTCAGGAATATGCCGAGTATAATTGCCACTGGACGGCAGTAACCGCATAAAATCATCACGTTTGCGCCATTCGATCCACTGATTT
>Ga0208244_100889_pt1 | contig 21374 bp, 17 predicted proteins | sample SubbioCR12Aug_5A_FD_184828 | JGI IMG/M metagenome (GOLD analysis project Ga0208244, IMG submission 184828) | Serpentinite rock and fluid subsurface biosphere microbial communities from McLaughlin Reserve, California, USA - CR12Aug_5A (SPAdes) | ecosystem: Environmental > Terrestrial > Deep... | reverse complement strand
GCCGGGTCCTTCGGAGGCAAGACTTTTTCGAATTATTTCATCTACGACTTTTTCGCTAAATTGAGCATGGATAGAAACAGCAAATACAAAAAATACTTTTAAAAACAGAATAACTTTTTTCATAACTACCTCGATTATTTTACATGACAAAATTAGTAAAGGTTAAAAAATAATACGATACCGGTTATCATTATTCCGGTGACACATTAAGTTAAAAAATTTTCTGTTTGGTTAGCTATCAAGAGTATGACTTGAAGATTGTTTTTAGTATCAGTACGTGTTTCTACAAATCTTTGAATTCTTCAACTGTAATTTGTGCTTGTTTTTAAATCTTCTTAAAGGTTCCTTCAGGTATATCTTTGGTGTGCATTGCGACATAAGTTTGTCTCCCGTCCGAATGTCTTAAAACAACATGCGAACCCGATTTTCTTTTAATAACGAAACCGGCTTTCAATAGTTTGTTTAAAACCTCTTTAGGCTGATAAGGCATTTGTCATTTCGATTTTCGAGTAGAGGAAATCGTCATCTACTGTAATTTCCTCACCGCTGGCTATTTTCTCTTCAATCCATAGTTTTAATAAATCAATCGCGGTGGATTTGGCTCCATCAATACCGACGCCGTGTGTTGTTAGGTCTAGAGCGGGAATATGTGCATAGTAATACCCGCTTTCAGAAGAAGGGTCTTTAATTTTACTATATAAAACCGTGAAAGTCATTTCATCCTCAAATTGTGGTTTCAAATTAGAAAAAAACCTTATAGAATCAAGCATGATAATGTTCCTAATCCAACAACCAATGGCAATAAAAAAAGGCTGTCTTTTAAGGGACAGCCTTGTAGTAATCACTGAAATAAAAGTTTAGACTAAACCTTGATCCAGCATTGCGTCTGCTACTTTAAGGAAGCCCGCAATATTTGCGCCGGCAACGTAATTTCCGGGTAATCCGAATCTTTCCGAAGTGTCAAGGCATGTATTATGAATTCTAATCATAATTTCGTGTAAGCGTTTGTCAACTTCTTCAGATGACCATGGTAATCGCATGCTATTCTGGCTCATTTCCAATCCTGAAGTTGCAACTCCGCCAGCGTTAGAAGCTTTACCTGGAGCGTATAATACGCCTCCATCCTGGAATGCTTTAATGCCTTCATTTGTAGTCGGCATGTTGGCACCTTCACAAACACAGATGCAGCCGTTCTTTACCAATTCTTTAGCTTCATTTTCATTAAGTTCGTTTTGAGTTGCACATGGCAATGCCACATCAACTTTTACACCCCAGGGACGTTTTCCCGGGAAGAAATCAACTTTGAATTCTTTTGCATACGGTTCAACTGCATCCAATGCGCTGGCTCTTAGCTTTAACATATAATCAATTTTTTCACCTTTGATTCCATCTTTATCGTAAATGAAACCATCGGGACCGGATAGCGTAACAACTTTTCCGCCGAGGTGATTTATCTTTGTGACTGCGCCCCAGGCAACATTACCGAACCCGGATACCGCACAAATCTTTCCTTCAAAACCTTGTCCTTTGGTTTTCAACATTTCGTGTGCGAAATATACTGCACCAAAACCTGTAGCTTCGGGACGAATAAGAGAGCCGCCCCAGTTCAAACCTTTACCTGTAAGAACGCCGGTGAATTCATTTTTTAATCTTTTATATTGTCCGAACATATAGCCGATTTCTCTTGCTCCAACACCAATATCTCCGGCAGGAACGTCAGTATCGGGACCGATATGACGGAATAATTCAGTCATAAAGCTCTGGCAAAAGCGCATAACTTCGTTATCCGATTTTCCTTTAGGATCGAAGTCTGAACCGCCTTTACCGCCGCCCATAGGAAGAGTAGTTAAACTGTTTTTGAAAACCTGTTCAAAAGCAAGAAACTTTAAGATTCCAAGTGTAACGGAAGGGTGAAATCTTAATCCCCCCTTGTATGGACCGATAGCACTATTCATTTCAATTCTAAAACCGCGGTTAACATGAATTTCTCCCTGATCATCCATCCATGGAACACGGAATAAAATAACTCGTTCAGGTTCAACCATTCTTTCAATAATTTTTCCCGAGCGGTATTCGGGGTGTTTATCTAAAACTACATCAAGTGAAGCAAGAACTTCTTCAACCGCCTGATGAAATTCCGGTTCACTCGGATTCTTAGCTTTTACTTCAGCAATTATTTTTTTTGTGTATTCTGACATATGAACTCCAATTATAATCTGTTAATTAATTTTTGCATTTGTGTTTATTTTAGTCTTAAAAACATAAAATTGTAAAGGGGAAATAATCTTTAAATAAATCGGTATATGCGAGCGAAATGAGAAAAAGAATCTAAAAATTCTCATCCGTAAGCCAATTTGTGATTTTTTAAGACTCCTAAATAAATAAAATTCTTGACATTAAATTACTAATTAATTTTAACACGCCAAATGAAAATCGTCAAAATCGAACTATTTCCCGTTGTAATTGTTATGGTAAAGTATGGTGATGTTATATATCGTTAAAAATATTTTCTGATTTTATTAACTTTGCACCCTACAAAATTCAAAGAGTGCAGGATTTGGTAGAACTGGATCCAATTAAACAAAAAAAAGGAGTTTACAATGAAAAAAACTTTTTCAATACTTGTTGTTATTCTTTCACTATTTCTAACTTCATCAACCTTCGCTGGTGAAGATTTGAAATTAGGGAATGATTTTACACTTACAGAAAAAACAAAAATTTCAGAAATCTTAAGTGATCCCGAAAACTTTATCGGTAAAAGAGTTTTAATTGAGGGAGAAATAGTCGCGGTGTGTGCCGTTTCAGGCTGCTGGATGGAATTAAAAAGCGACGATGAACACGGAAAAATAAAAATTAAAGTTAAAGACGGTGAAATTGTTTTCCCGGTTGAAGCTTCAGGTAAAACAGCAATTGTTGAAGGTGAATTATACAAAATGGAGTTGGATGAAGAATCCGCAAGAAATTACATGGAACATCTCGCTGATGATGCAGGTGTTGAATTCGACCCGTCTACCGTTACCGGTCCAATGACGATTTACCAGATCAAAGGTTTGGGCGCCTTAATAAAAAATATGGAATAAAGTTACTTAGGGGTGGGTGGAAACCCATCCCTTTTTAACCTCATACACAATCATTTCTGATCTAACTTATCTTATTCGTAAGAAATCATCAGTTTTAGTACATTTGTTTTGTTAAAATTTGATATTCTTAAGAACTACATTAATTATTATAAATAGCTTTGAAAAAGATCAACAAACCTGAGCTAATGTCCCCTGCAGGCAACTGGATTACGCTACGAACGGCAATTAAGAATGGTGCCGACGCAGTCTATTTCGGATGCAATAAATTAAATATGCGGGCAAAAGCAAAAAACTTTTCTGTAGATGAATTAAAAGACGTAGTTGATTTTTGCCATCAGAATAATGTTAAAGCTTACTTAACCGTCAATTCAATTATACTTGAAAATGATTCGGATGATTTAAATAGCATACTTGACGCGGCTAAGTCCGCTAACATTGACATGATCATCTGCTGGGATATTGCGGTTATTCAAAAGTGCAGAGAACTTGAACTTCCGTTTTGCATATCCACACAAGCATCAATATCAAATTATCAAGCGGTGGAGTTTTATGCCTCTCTCGGAGCCAAACGGGTAGTACTCGCCCGGGAATGCAGTCTGGAAGAAATAAAAAAAATCAGAGCAAAAACAAAAATTGAAATTGAAACATTTGTCCACGGAGCTATGTGCGTAGCAGTTAGCGGAAGGTGTTTTTTAAGTCACGAAGTGTTCGGCAGAAGTGCAAATCAAGGAGACTGTTTGCAACCTTGCCGGAGGGAGTATGAGATATATGATAAAAAAATCGATTCAACTTTAGTGGTAGGTGAAGATTATATTCTTTCAGCAAAAGACCTTTGCACAATCGAATTTATAGATAAACTTATTGAGGCAGGAATAGATTCCTTTAAAATTGAAGGAAGAAAAAGAAGCCCCGAATATGTTGCGAAAGTTACTTCGGTTTACAGACGGGCAATCGATATGTACTTTGACAAAAAACTTTCTGAAGAAATTAAAAAAGAGCTTCTTCAAGAATTAAAACTGGTTTACAATAGAGGATTTTCTACGGGATTTTATTTCGGAAAACCCGGCACGGAAGATTTTGCGCCTTTGGAAGGGAGTGCTTCAAAGATTAAAAAAGAGTATGTGGGGAGAGTGATTAATTATTATAAAAAAGCTAAAGCTGCTTATGTCCATCTATTGAGCGGAACTATAAAAAAGGGGGATAGAATGGTAATCCTTGGACAAACAACAGGCATGATCGAACTGACCGCAGAGCAACTCTTACTCGATGAAACTGAAATTGAAAAAGCCAGTAAAGGGGATAAAATTACATTCAAATGTAATGACCTCGTTCGTCCCAATGATCAGGTCTATATTTATAAAGAAGAGAATTAACTCTGAATTATATGAAACAGTATTATTTAACAAATAAATTTTATGAGGATAAAATGAAAAACAAATCTTTAATATTCTTCGTTTCACTACTTGCACTATTATTTTACTTTAACGGATGTGATAAAGCAGATGACAATCCGGTTTCTCCGGGTACAGGCGGAACCTCAGGAAATCAGAGCGGACAACCGATTCCAGCTATTTTGAATACAAATGGAACTTTAGTGGCAATTTCCTTCGGATATACAGTACCCGGATTACCGATTTCAGTTGATTATGTAATGGGCTATGCTCTATTAGGCTTGCCAAATGGAGTTGACGCCGGAACTGTTGCCGTTAACGGAAACAATCTTACAAAATCTACTCAGGGAAGTGTTATTTATTATAATTCATTTTCTTCAACTAATCCGACTTCACTACAGAATGTATTATTCGACGGAAGTAGTGCCCATAACTGGAATATTTCAGGAGGAAACGGTATTCCCTCTTTTACAGCTTCTCTTATTCCTCCTAAGGATTTCAACATTACAAAGCCTACTGCCGGATCAAATGTAACTAAAAGCGGCGGGCTTGAAGTAAAATGGAGTACGGTAGGTTCTTCCGCATCGGATTCAATTATGATAGTAGTAGCCGGTTCAAGTGGAACACCTTACACAAGTAGTATTTTAAGTAATAGCGGTACATATCAAATAAGTGCAGCAAGTATTAGCAGTATCAGTGGAGATGCTGTTTTGCAGGTAGTTAAATTCAGATACACACTTAAAAATGCTGATAATAAAAACTATGCGGTTATTGCCGAAATAGTTAAAACAGTTAATATTGTTTTAGTCTAATTAAGCGAGCTTCGATATAAAACTTGTGGTATAAATTATTTTATCCCACAAGTTTCATATTACATATGAATTCATCTAACAATAAAGATATTTCCGGGAGAAAGGATAAGATCCGGATCGAGTTGTTTTTTTAACTTGAACATCTGACCAAGTTCGTAATCGTTATACATGAACTTTAAATATTCTCTCTTTGTCTTCCCTATTCCATGCTCTGCAGAAACAGTTCCACCCAATCTCACTGCTTCCTGACACAGTTCTTTATAAACATTTTTCCCGGTATTGAATTCCGTATCGTTTTGGGGAAGCATATTCAAATGCATGTGCGAGTCGCCGAAGTGGCCATAAATCACATAATTAATTTTTGAATCCTCTACTAATTCTTTTGAAAAATAGAAGTACTTTTTAAACTCATTGTGAGGAACGGCAGTATCTGTACCAAGTTTACGGAAATTATTTACAGCTATATATTCATTGACTTTATACGAAATCGCATGACGGAATTCTTTAATTCTTTCATGGTCTTTTTCATCTGCTGCAACCCATATTTTTTCATCGCTCCCTTTATGTTCTGTTATCAACTCCAGCCATTCTTCCATGATTACTTCTTCATTTACAGAATCGACTTCTTGGGCAAACCAGACAGCACACCCGCCGGAAATAACTTGTGGGAAGTCTTTAGTTAAAAAATTGAGAGCATTTTTATCAAAAAACTCCAATGCTCTTGCATTTATTCCATTTTGATTAATCTTTCTTTTATTAAGATATGAAAGTTCCCGCGCCTCCTTGATAAAATCCAGTCCATTAGATTCATCATCAAAAAATGCGACACACGAAAAGAGTTTTTCCGGTCGATCAAGCAACTTAAGTTTAGCCTTGGATATAATTCCGAGAGTCCCCTCAGAGCCTATGAATAGATCAATTGCATCCATGTTCTCTTTACAAAAGTATCCTGCGGCATTTTTTACTAAAGGCATCCTTATATGGGGAATTTCAATCTTAAGTTCATCTTTTAACGGAAAAGTTATAGAATAACCGTTGGAAAATATTTCGTTTCTCTTAATATTTAGAATTTCACCCGAAGCAAGAATAATTTCAAGTTCAAGCATATAATCTCTTGTTGCTCCATATTTGAAAGTACTTGCACCTGAGGCATTAGTCGAAATATTTCCGCCGATACTACAATTAGTCTCTGTTGGATCCGGTGGATAGAAAAGATTTTCCCTCTTCACTTCATCTTGAAGTTTACTCAATAATACTCCGGATTCAACAATGGCATATTTTTCCGATTTATTAATCTCAATTATCCGGTTCATTTTTTCAAGTGAGATTATAGCTCCATCTTCAGGAATAGCTGAACCTGTTAATCCGGTTCTTTTCCCGGAAGCAGTAACATTAATTCCGTTTCTATTAGCTTCGTTTAATACTTTGATAATCTCTTGATTTGATTCCGGCAGATAGACGACATCGCAATTCCCTTTGAAATTGGATGCATCGGATAAATAATCGAGGATCTCATCCGGATTATTTTTAACAATCACTTTTACTCTTTGTCATGTTTAACAAAAATGAGTTTATCCGTTTCAAACCCAAAGCCCTTTGCTTTATCAATAAGGCTGTCAAGAAGTTCTTTTTCCATCGTTTTTTCTCTTGACAGAATCCACAAGTAAGAGAAATTTGGACCGCAGACCATGGAGTAAGAATAGTTTTCTTTATCCAGAGCAATTATATTGTAACCGCCGTAAAAGAAAAGAAAAAAAGCTACTTTTAACATTCCAATGTTCGGTTTATCAACAAAGTACGCTTTCCCCTCTGCTGATTTCCACTCTCCCTTTTTTCTGTTGAAACCACGGTTAATCACTTTAACACCACCGTCATCACGCATTGAGTATTCTGCGGTCACGTTGTCTAAATCCCGTTCAAAAGAGTGGTCTAATCTTGCTATTTCATACCACTTACCGAGATACTTATCAAGTTCAAACCCGGTTATGGCAGTAATATTATCCGGGATACCGGAACAACCATTTAAGCCAAGAATAACTGATAATAATAAAAATCTTTTCATCTTCTATTACCTCTCTATTTGATTAAAACCATTCCCTTTGTATCGGAGTAGTTACCGGCAGTTAAATTATAATAATAGATTCCACTTGCAAGCCTGGATGTGATAGATGAATCTACAACAAATTTGTGCGTACCGGCATTTAATTCCTGATTAACAAGAATGGCAACGAGTTCTCCGATTACGTTATACACTTTTAGTTTAACAATCATACTTTTATTCAATTCAAATTGAATTGTTGTCTCGGGATTAAAAGGATTCGGATAATTTTGATAAAGAGTAAAATCTTTAGGGATTGTTGCTTCTTTAATTCTTGAAGGAACACCATCATAGACTACTCTAAATGCGTCTGCTACTATTCTTCCTGTTCCCGAATCACTAACACTGATCGAAATTTTCCCGGGACTAAATTGATTTATAGTACCGAGATAATTCCATTGTCCGCCGTTCAGCTTCTGGCTTTTAGTTTGAGTCAAGCCTTCTCCGCCGCCCGAAATTGTAATTTTCGTATCAAATGCATTATCTATAGCCGATTGCCACCATCCATAAACATCATATTTTCCTGCTTCAATAATATCGGTTTCATATAGTATCGGTCCCAGATTATTCCCCTGAAAAGTAAATTGATAATCCTTTCCGAAAAATTCAACCCCGGAAGTATCATGCTGCCAAAAACTTGCAATTGTATTGTTATCAAGTAAAATTCTTTTCGGATGAGAAAATTCTAAAAACTCCGCGATGGCATAAACTAATTTATTACCAAGATACTTCAGATTGTCGATTGTTACAAGTTGATTATTTGAATACCAATCGTATGGTGTCTCGTAAGTCAAAGCCAAAACCTGGTCACCCCAACCATTCCAAAGCCATCCTTCCGGAAATTTTGATTGAAGAGAAGAAAAACGGTAATCGCTCTTCACAAAATAAGGATTCTCGGATGTGTTTAAGTTACAAAACTGAAGTTGTCTTCTATAAAAATAATCCGATGTAGATGCAGCGGTATGAATCCAAAAAGTACAATACGGTGCAGCCTGCGAATGTAAATTTTGAAAAACTACTAAAACATTTTCAGAGTTGATTTCGCTCATTCTTGCTTTTAATATTTGAACTTCTTTGCATGTTTCTGCCAAGGGTTTATCCCAATTCGACTCAACGTCAATTCCGTCGTAATTGGTTCTTGATCTGCCGTAGAAAACTCCGTCCGGGTTTGTAAACGGGATGAGATGAAAAACCATTTGTTCTCTATAATATTGAATTACCGGATTGTCCGAGAGCAATGTTTCCATCACTCCATCAAAGTGAAATGATGTTGGTGTTTCACCAGGATGAGTTCTTGAGTGAATCCAAACATGAAGTTTTCCCGAATCAGGGACTGAAAAATCTGTTAAAGTTAACTCCTGAATCGGTAAATTCCTTAATGTATGTCCAAGCGTATCAAGTTTAACATAAGGAGAAAAAACCCATTCTCCTATTCTACTCTGAAGATATGTAAATGTATAAGGGATATAATATGATACATATACAGTATCCTTTGCATAAGTTTTTTGAAAAACATTTGTTTGCGGACTTTCCGGAGTTGTATACCTCTCATAGTTTATATTATCATAAGAATAAACCGCACGCTTTACATCCGAAGATGTGACTTTAACACTTATAAACTTATCTTTAACCCCGATCATTCTGAAATAAAACCAACGACCGCCTATATCGGTCTTAGTTGTTACTGTATAATTAATTGAATCTGTAGTTGTAACTGTGTTAATGTTACCGCTTTCAAAGTCGGCATCGAATGTAATCTGGGCAAAACTAAGGTTTGAAACAACAATAAAGGATAAAAAGATGAAAAAAGTTTTCATAATACAAGTAAATTTTCTCTAATTTTGAGTTAATAAAAAAACCGGTTATAAATACCTTACTGAAAAAATGCAAGTACCGGCTATTAATTTAATGCTTACGCATAAATCAACATTACAAAAATATGAAAAGAAAAAATCTTTCTGACCCTTTATTAAAGTTTTTTGTTACAATTATAGGTTTATTTGTTGTTGGAGTTGCTTTGAGAGAGCTGCGGCATATATTCATCCCTTTTGTCGTTGCATACATGCTTTACTTTCTATTCTCTCCTCTAAACACATTATTGCAGAAAAAAAGAATCCCTCTTTTTGTAATTATCCCTTTAAATCTTGGTATTGTGGGATTTATTACCTTCGGGGTTTCCAGATTCCTAATTGACTCACTATTAAAATTTACTAAAGATATAGACTCTTATTTTTTCAAACTAAATCACATTGTACGAGATTTAGCAGGCTCAATTGGAGTGAACGATCCTTTCTTTAAATATTTTTCATTACAAAAAATAATAGCAAAGCTGGACTATAAACAACTTGCCGGAGATGTCTTAACCTATTCACTGGACTTGCTGGGCGGAGTTCTATTTGTTTTATTCTTCTTTATTTTCATTGTAGGGGGTCATACTGCTATTTTTAATGCGTTTAAGAGACGTTATGTTACCGAAAATAAAATGAAGAAATTTCAAAAGATCGAGAAAAAGTATCTCACACAAGAAATTACCATTGAAGAAAACCTGGAAGTTGAAGAAAAAATTGAAGAAGAAAAACATGAAACCGAGATTAAACTTGAAGGGACATTTAAAGAGATAACAGGACAAATCCAGAAGTATATAATTTCCAAAATCGCAATGAATCTTCTTGCCGGCATACTTGTGACCGTTATTCTTTTAATACTTGAAGTTGACTTCCCATTTATCTGGGGTGCGTTTACATTCTTCCTGAATTTTATACCTTCAATTGGGTCGGCTGTTGCCCTTATTTTTCCCACACTGCTTGCATTGGTACAATTCGAGACTGTCGGTTACGGATTACTTGTTGCGGCTTTGATAGGACTGATTCAAACAATAATTTTTAATATTTTAGAACCAAAAATAATCGGGAACAGATTGGATTTGAATCCTATTGTGATTCTTCTTTCGGTTTTAATATGGGGTTACTTATGGGGCATAATCGGAATGCTGCTCGCCGTACCGTTAACGGCAATAATAAAGATTATTATTTCAAATTCAAAGTCAAAGAATTTGCAATTTATTACAGACTTGATAAACCGGGATTAATCCTTTACATCTCCCATTTTCTTTTTCCTAAAGTAATTATGGGTGTAAAAAAAACAATAAGCCAAATAAAAAGAAACCAGCTAACTTTTCCATTCTCAAGTTCATAATAGAAATATATGCATACTATTGCAGATATGTAAATTAGCAAAATATTTGGTAGCATTAATTTATAATAATAGGTTTTGGGATAACGCCATGGTGTTAGTTGGAATGTTAAGGTTATTGCTAAAACAAAAATAAGCATAAGAATAATTGCTGCTGCCGTTTGTTTATGTATCAACCAGACAAAACTAACCGGGATAAGCCAAATAAAACTGCCGATCCATCCGCCAATCCATCCTATCTTTTCACCTTTCCGTTCACTCATTTTAATCCCCTTAATAAACAAAGTGCAACTTACAACGATTCCACTTTTTCATAAATTATTAATAGACAAAAATGTGGCTTTGATAGGCAGCCAATTCTACAAATAATCCGAGATTACGAACTTCCTCGGATGACCTTATATAACCTTTGTCATGAAGCACATCAAAAATCTCAAGTGACTCATCATAGCCGTGAAGTTCAAGCTTTAACCTGCATTGAGCTGTTTGCGGAGAATAATTAACTACAACAAGTCTATTTTCATTGTTATAAGTCCACAACCATGCTAATATATTTTCATTCGAGATATTACCTTCGTGTGCAGATAATGCATCAAGCAGTTTCCATTCGCCAAAATTAAATATTTCATTCTTTGTAATTGATAGTAACTTATCGTAAAACTTACTTATAACTTTTATTTCACGTTCATCCGGTTCTATTCCCAATTGAACAGGTACTTTTATTCTCTTACCAATAAACTGCCCTTCAAAGTAGAGTTTTAGCCCCTGAATGGTTGAAATAATTATTGCTGCAGCAAATGATTTTTCAACACCCAGTTTCGCAACGGCTCTATCTTCATCGTGGTTTTCGATGAAACGTACAGATTTAATCTGATAATCTTGTTCGGCACGAAGGTGATCTCTAACGCTGACAGGTGTTCCGTCAATCAATCTATCAAGCAATTTTTTATCGTAAGTAAAATCAAAACCTAATTGCTGTAAATCCCATTCAAGATTCCAGTAAGCTTCTGCAATAAAAATGAAATCTTTGTTCACTTCTTTAACACTACTAATAGCATCCTTCCAAAATTCCTCTTCGGGCCTCGGATATTTTTCTTCATCAATTACACCCCGCCATGAATTGTTGAAAACATTACTCAGTACCAACATAGCCATATCGCATCTTACACCGTCACACATCTTTGCAATTTTTTGTAAACATGATGTCATAAACTCCCGTGTCTGAGGATTAAAGTAATTAATCTGAATTGTATCTGTCCATGCCGGGAAAAAAGGGTCTCTTCCGTGAGCAAAGATTCTATCCGGGAAATGATCTGATTTAAAGAAAGTAAGCGAATCCTGTTCAAAATGTTCCGGCTTGCATTCAATAAAGATTTCTGGATTTGTTCTAATTATTTCTGAGTCGGCACTAAAATGGTTGGGTATAAAATCAAGAATAAGTTTCATACCCAGTTTATGAAGAGTTTTCCTCAAATTCTCGAGGTCTTTTTTAGTTCCGATTTTAGGACTTATTTCATATTTATCGATTGCATAAGGCGAGCCGATGATATCTTCTTTTCGCCACTCCTTTAAAGCTCTGTCGTACGATTGAATAAGTCCTTCTTCAAAGCAGCATCGCTCGATCAAAGAATCACAAGTTTTCCATATCCCCATAAGCCAGATAATTTTTATACCTTTATCGGCTAATCCCTGCCAATACGTATCGGGTACGTCTGACAACTTAGCTGCTTTTTCACCCGCTTGGAACCTTTTAAGCCAAACCCGGGTATTGATTTCAAACAGTTTGTTATGCTCTATCATACACGACTCCCTTCAACCAAGTTAGAAAAAGTTTATTTGCTACGCCTTAACTTAGTAAAAAAAAAGATTTTTATCCTAACTATTTATTGATTTATATTTACGAAGAGATTAAATGTGATTAATATCAGGGATTACAGAAAAATGAAACTTGCAACGCTTTGCTATATAAAAAACAGAAAAAAAACTTCAACTCTTATGGTTCACCGGGTGAAGAAAGATAATGATATGCACGAGGGTAAATGGAACGGACTGGGTGGTAAATTTGAAGATGGGGAATCTCCCGAAGAATGTGTTGTTCGCGAAGTTAAAGAGGAATCCGGACTGGATATAATAAATCCTAAATTAAAGGGCTTTATTACTTTTCCTGCCTTCGATGGATTTGATGACTGGTATGTATTCATTTTTGTTGCCACCCAATTTTCCGGTGAATTAATCGACTCTCCCGAAGGGAATTTAAAATGGATACCGGATAAGGAACTATTTAACTTACCTTTGTGGGAAGGAGATAAAATTTTTATGAATTGGTTAAATATTAAGAAGTTTTTTAGCGCAAAATTTTACTATAACAATGGCAGTTATCTCAGTCATACTGTTGATTTTTATTAGTATTAAAAGGTAGGATTTTATGAGAAGAATATTCGCTTTGTTGTTAATTGTTATTTCATCCGGTTTAATGTCAGGACAAACGATTGAACAAGAAATTCTTGAGCGGGACAACGTTTTATATATGTCCAACGAAATTATTATCAAATTGAAAAATGAAATAACAGCCACCACGGCTGGAGAAGTATTTCTACCTTTTGAATTAGCCGGTGCAATCGATTTCCTTCAACCGGAAAAACCGAGAAAAATGTTTTTAGTTGAAAGCAACAAAGATCAGTTTGATTTAAATAAAATTATTACTCTAAGGTTCAAATCCACTGTTGACCCATTTGTAGCGGCATCAAAGTTGAGTAACAATCCACTAATTGAATGGATTGAGCCACGATTCGTATATGAGGTCGTTCACACTCCCAATGATCCGGACTTTGCTAATCAATGGAATTTAATGAAGATAAAAGCGGCAGATGCCTGGGACTTGTCAAAGGGAGACACATCTGTTATTATCGGAATTGTTGATACCGGTGTTGATTGGGATCATCCTGATCTTAACGCAAATGTATGGAGAAATTGGAATGAAATCCCTAATAACGGAATTGATGATGATAATAACGGATTTATTGATGATTTTATTGGTTGGGATTTTGGCGGACTTAACGGCACTCCGGATAATAATCCGGTAGAAGACCGTCCGGAACATGGAACTCACGTTGCGGGCATTGTCTCTGCGGTTACCGATAACGGCATAGGGATAGCTTCTATAGGATATAAATGTAAAGTTATGGCGATAAAAGCCTGCCGGGATGATTATAGAAGTCCGACAAACACCGCATACATAGTTTACGGTTATGAAGGAATAGTGTACGCTGCACAGAATGGTGCTCAAATAATAAATTGTAGTTGGGGCGGTTCGGGTTACTCGATATTAGGACAGCAAACAATTGACTATGTTACATCTCTTGGCTCACTTGTAGTTGCAGCAGCAGGTAACAGTAATAGCAAAAATGATCATTATCCATCAGGTTATAAGAATGTTCTTTCTGTAGCATCTACAGATCAGGGAGATTATAAGTCGAGTTTTTCAAATTATGGCTATTCGGTTGATGTATCTGCTCCGGGTAACAATATTTTAAGCACATGGCAAAATGATACTTATTTTTACGCAAGCGGAACATCAATGGCTTCTCCTCTTGCTGCAGGTTTAGCCGGACTCGTGAAATCTAAATTTCCAAATTATAATCCTTTACAGGTAGCTGAACAAATACGTGTTACTACCGATGATATTAATTCTCTAAATCCCACCTTTGCGAATTTACTTGGCAAAGGAAGAATAAATGCCAAACGTGCACTTGAAGAAATTAATGCAAAATCAGTACGTGCAATTCAAACCGAGTTCTCCGATTCCCCGGGTGGAGATGGGGATGGAATTATTGAACCTGGCGAGACAATTTCGATAAGTTTAAAGTTCTTAAATTTTCTTAATCCGACTTCAGACTTGAAGGTTTACTTCGAAAGCAAATCGCCTTACGCAACAGTAAATTATACTGTATTTAATGCAGGAGCGATTGCCACCCTTACTGAGTTTAACAATCATTCAAATAAGTTCTCGTTTAATGTTGCCGCTAATACACCACAAAATACAGTTCTCGAATTCAATTTGGTTTTTATCGATGGTAGTTACAATGATGTACAGTGGGTTTATGTTATTGCAAATCCAACATACGCAACAACAACAGGAAATGATATAGCGATGACCATTACAAGTAAAGGTAACTTTGCTTTCAATGATTACCCAAATAATTTGCAAGGAAAAGGCTTTTCATTCAGGGGGGGGACAAATATGTTGTTTGAAGGATCCTTAATACTTGGTACTTCATCAGAAAAGTTAGTTAATGCTGCCCGTGGAGCGAATCAAAGCTTCCAGGATCAAGATTTTATTTCAGAAATTCCTTTTACGCTCAATGTCCCCGGTATTTATGCTGATGTAGAAGGATTATCAGTTTTTAATGATAACGCAAGTTCTAATAAAATAGGACTGCGTATTAGATTAAACTCCTATTCTTTCACTTCAAACGAAAACAAAAAATTTGTTATTCTTCGTTATAGAATTACAAACACTACGTCTTCCGAGATTTCAAACTTATTTGCGGGGTTATTTTTTGATTGGGACATCGTTGACGGGAGCGGTATGGATGATATAACTATTTATGACCAGCAGAATAATTTGGGATATGTTTATCACTTCGGAGGGAATCCCAACACTTATACAGGAACCGCTTTAATTTCACACAACAATTATGGTTTCTGGGGAATATTAAACAACGGAGGAGATGGAGGATTTTCTATTTACGATGGGTTTTCGAAGGCTGAGAAATGGCAGGCAATTTCAAGTGGATTGGGAAAACTTCAAGCGGGAGCCGGCGATATTTCACATGTTGTTTCAGGAGGACCATTTTCGATTAGTTCAGGAGATTATGTTGACATAGGATTTGCTGTAGCAGCAGCTGAGAATTTAGACAGCTTGCGTACCGCTATTTCCAATGCAAGATTAATTTATCCTTCAATCCCAACTTCAGTTGAGGAGGAAGAGAGTCTCAATCCAAAAGAATTTCTATTATACCAGAATTATCCGAATCCTTTTAATCCTGTAACCAACATCAGTTATCAAATACCGGAGAGGAGTCAAGTTTCACTGAAAATCTATGATATGCTTGGTAAGGAAATCACGGTACTTTTAAACGAAATAAAAGAACCTGGATTTTACGAAACTCAATGGGATGCATCAAAATTATCATCAGGATTATATTTCTATAAGTTACAAGCTAATGGTTTTTCTCAAATAAAAAAACTTATGGTGCTTAAATGATATTGCAATTCAAATTACTCGTAGTATTTATTTTCTTTTTCTGCCAATCTATAATTGCAGGAGATAGTTTACTATTCATAATCAGAGTTGACGATATACAATCAAGGAACACAACTATGGTTCCTCGAAGTATAATCCCTTTTGAAACAGCCGTTCAACAAAGAGGAGGTAAAGTAACCTGGGCAGTAATTCCGCACCGTTTAATCGAATCACAAAATGTAAATGGGGTTCTTCAAAATGAATTGCGTGAATCTATAACGCGGGGACACGAAATAGCACTACACGGTTATAACCATATTTGTCAGATTTGCGGAAGCAGCGGACACGAAATGTTCTGTCCGGCTCAAAATTTTAATATTCCTTACTCACAGCAAAAGGATTCGCTAATAAAGGGATTGGATATTCTATTAGACAGTCTGGGTGTTACTCCAAAATGTTTTGTCCCGCCCGGTCATCATCAAGACTCTACAACCTTTCAAGTTTTACTAAATTTAGGAATTGCATTTCTCTCCTCCAACGGGCCGACCAAGAACTTTATTTACAAAGATTTATTTAATTTAAAATCGAATAATGAGTACACCTGGCAGCTTACACAATCCCAGTATCAACAGAATTTAAGAAATGCTTTAAACGATATTCGCATTGCAGGAAAATCAAATAGTTATTACTGCCTTTTACTTCATGATCCATTCATAAGAGAAGGATACAGTAACGGGATTGTTGTTCAATGGATTGGCGAACTTCTTGATTCCCTCAATTTAGAATATGAAGATAAAATTATATATAAAACTCTTTCTGAGGCTGCTGATATTTTCAAAAATCAGATAACCAATATTGTTTCAAATGATGTCCTTTCTGATAATCATTATCGGTTATTTCAAAATTATCCGAATCCATTTAATCCAAATACAGTCATTACATATCAATTACTAAAGGGAAGTAACGTAACTTTAAAAGTATATGATATGCTGGGAAAGGAAGTTGCTACTTTGTTGAATAACGAATGGAAAGAAGGTGGTTTTTATTCCATCGAATTTAAAGGTTCAGTACAGGGCAACGCAATGCCTCTCTCAAGCGGAATATATTTTTACCAATTACAGGTTGGCGAGTCGATAAAGACAAAAAAAATGTTGTTGATCAGATAAATAAGCGTATTTGTAAAGAATTTTCATTCCCTTTTCACAGTAAAAAAATTCTTTCTTCCAAATAGTAAGAAAATCGTTTTCCCACCAATGAAAATCTAATTTTGATTGTTCGTTTGTACATTCTTGTACACTTTTCCGCACAAAATAATATCTGTAGAAAATTTAGATTTAGTGTATTTTAAAATAATTGTTTAAAAAATGACTTAAAAAATTAACATGCCTTCTCGAAAATTTTTCTTATAGATCTGGCATCATTGTTGATGTAAAGAACCGCATTCAAACCAATTACTAATGATAAGAAAGGAAGAAGAATGAGATACTTATATTTAATGATATCCATTTTGTTTATTTCAACCACTATTACAGGGCAAAATTTTATCCCCAACGGAGAATACATAATCATTTCGGCACAAAACGAAAAAGTACTCGATGTCTCCGGTGCGAAAAAAGATAACGGCACAAATATTACCGTGTGGGATTTTAACGGACAGGATAATCAAAAATTTAATCTTGAATTTGCCGATAACGGGGAATTAATTATTAATAGTAAACATTCGGGGAAAAATCTTGATGTTGCCCAAGGTTCTAAGCAAGACCTGGCAAATATTCAGTTGTGGGAGATTAACAACAGTCCTGCTCAAAAATTCAGATTAGAGACAGTAGAAAATACCGATATGTTTATGATTGTTAATGTAAACAGCGATAAAGCAATCACATTAGACCCGAACAGCGGTAATGTTTTTCAAATGAGCAAGCCGGCTGCTGATGGAAAACAAGGTGGAAATCTTAATCAATGCTGGAGATTCGCACAAAGACTCACATTCCAAAACGAAAGCTCCAAAAAGAAACTTGATGTTCAGGGAGGATTAAAAACCGCTGGAACTAAGCTACAGATTTATGATAGCAACAACTCTAAAGCACAGGCATATGATTTAATACCAGTTGTAAACTCAAACGATTTTTATTTGAGAAATATCAACTCGTTGAAGTATTTAACAGTAACAGACAACAACAACGCTCCCGGAGTAGTCATTGAGCAAAACGATTTCAATATAATGGCTCTTCAGAAATTTGAAACAGACAAGGTATCGGAATATACATATTACTTAAAACCTACTGGTTCATCATTTGTTTTGGGTGTGCAGAACAATAGCAATGTAAACGGTGCTTATGTAATGCTTGCAGATAAGCAATCTACGGCAAGCCAGCACTGGAAATTCTACAACTACGATCCGAAGAGTGCGTCACAACATGCGAAAGAAGAATTGAAAGATGCAGGGAAAAAAGCAGTTGATAATGTTAAAGATGCAGGGAAAAAAGCAAAAGATAAACTTAAAGGATTATTTAAGAAATAATTACCCCCTATTTAATGACAAAATCCTTTGGGTCATTCTGCTTGACTCGAAGGATTTTCTATTTTAATCAATTCCATTATTAATAAATAATTTGACTGTTCTTGTTTCTCTTTCTTATCATAAAAATATTATACCTTTCTGTTAATAGCTACTTTTACATCCGGTTTTATTATCGAAATTGAATAAATCTCACTAATTTGCGACACTTATTTTTAATTATTAAATTTTTATATGAATAACATTGGAAATTAAATGAACTACTGGAACTGGGAAATAGCCAACAAAGAATATTTAAAAAAAACTATCGAGAGATGCAGAGATAATAATATTATCCTTCCGACTTTCAATCAACTGAAACATCCGGAATTGATACCGGTAAAGATTAAAAAAGGACTTGAACCAATCGGAATGCAGGATATTCATCCTTTAAATCTTTTTCGCATTAATTGGGCAAATGATCCGGTTACAGGTAAAATTGGTGATATTAATTTTCTTGAAATACCCAAAGAGATAACTGGAGTAAAAGCAAGAATTGTCGGTCTCGTTGGAAAATTCTTTCCGACAGGCGCTCACAAAGTAGGCGCCACATACGGCTGTCTGGCTCCTTATATGGTAACTGGCAGGTTCGATCCCGAATATCACAAAGCGGTCTGGCCTTCAACCGGGAATTACTGCCGCGGCGGGGCTTTCAACTCTGCACTGCTTTCGGTTCATGCAGTAGCTATTTTACCTGAAGAAATGAGCCGTGAACGTTTTGAATGGCTTAAAGAAATCGGTGCCGAAGTGTATGCAACCTACGGCTGCGAAAGCAACGTAAAAGAGATTTACGATAAATGCCACGAACTTGTTGCAAAGAGCGATGAATACCTTATCTTCAACCAGTTTGATCAGTTTGGCAATTCAATCTGGCATTACGAAATAACCGGCTACACTTTTGAAAAATTATTTGAGCAGATAAAAGAGAAAACCCAGCGTATTGCAGGTTACGTTAGTGCTACCGGTTCTGCAGGAACACTTGCTGCTGGAGATTATCTCCGTAAAACTAATCCGTTTATTAAAGTTGTTGCCTCTGAAGCGCTGCAATGCCCCACTCTTTTAATGAACGGATTCGGAGGACATAGAATTGAAGGAATCGGAGATAAACATATTCCATGGATACACAATTCTAAAAATACTGATGCAGTTTGTGCTATTGATGATGAAGAACCTTTAAAAATTCTCCGTCTGTTTAACGAACCGGCTGGACACAAATTGCTTGGTCAGATGGGTGTTGATAAAAACACAATAGAAAAACTTCCTTATCTAGGAATTTCATCAATCGGTAACTTGATAAGCAGTATCAAACTTGCAAAGTATTACGAGATGAATGAAAACGATGTGATATTTACTGTGTTCACGGATTCATCCGATCTTTATCAATCACGCTTAAAAGAAATGAATGAGAATTGGGGGACATACTCTGAAACGCAAGCGGCAATTGATTGGAATTCCGTTATCAAATATCAGGGTATTGATTACTTCAAAGAACTTTCTTACTACGATAAAAAAACGATTCACAACTTAAAATACTTCACCTGGGTTGAGCAGCAGGGAAAAGATGTTGATGAATTGAATGCACAATGGTATGACGAAAACTATTGGGAAGAACGGTTTTCAGTTGCACCTAAGTGGGACGAGTTAATAAATAAATTCAATGATGAAGTCGGATTAAAACCATAAACGGTTAAAATGAAAACACTCAAGAATGTTTTTGTTAACACGCATGATAATTATCTGAAACTTGCCGATATTCTATTCGACAGCCAGATAAACCGTGTAGAATTGCTTTCTGTAAGAGAAATAGAATGGGGTGAAATAAATACACAGGATAAGCTGCTTGCATTTATCGGTTTGTTACCCGAAAGATTATCTGAACCGGAAACGAATAAAGATATTATTGATGGTAAATATTTTTTGGCGATACCGGGCGCTATTGATCCGCATGTACATTTCGATACACCGGGATTTGAATTACGTGAAGATTTTGAACACGCTTCCCGCGCCGCTGCATCTGGTGGAGTTACAACTATAATTGACATGCCGTGTACGTCGATTCCACCGGTTACTAATGCAGATAATCTAAAAATAAAACTCGATGCAGTAAAAGATAGAAGTCTTATAGACTTTGCATTCTGGGGAGGTATCGGTGGTGATTGTTTTTCCATCCCGGAGCAATTAAAAAAAAATATTTTCGAACTCGCAGAAAAAGGTGTGGCGGGCTTTAAAGTATATATTATCTCCGGTATGGAAGACTTTAAAGACCTGACTTATGAACAAATTGAAAATGTAGCGCAAATAGTAAAGAAAACCGGCAAACCGCTTGCGGTTCATGCCGAAGATAAAACAATTGTACTGACAGAGCAGAGTGACAGAATAAGTCGCGGACTGAATTCATGGCAGGATTACAATGCCTCAAGAAGTATTAAAGCCGAAACTGAAGCTGTAAACAAACTTGAAAAAATTGCCAAAAGAACCGGCTGCAGAATTCATATTGTACATTTAAGTTCTACCGAAGGATTAAAGATTGTAAAAGACTATCATTCGAAGAAGCAAAACTTTACAGCCGAAACATGCCCTCATTATCTCCATTTCACACAAAAAGATTTTGAGAATCCGGCAATCAGAAATTTTTTAAAGACTGCCCCTCCGGTAAAGTTTGAGAAAGACAGAGAATCGCTCTGGAGTGCATTGGCAGAAAACAAACTCGTTTTTGTTACAACAGATCATGCAGGATGCAACCCGGATGAAGAAAAATCTTCCGAAGATTTTTGGGAGGTTTACGGCGGAATTCCCGGCGTTGAGCATCGTGTACCGTATTTATTCAGTGAAGGATTTTTAAAAAACAGAATTGAAATGAACCAAACAATAAATTTATTATCAACCAATGCAGCGGATTTCTTCCAATTGAAATCGAAAGGAAGATTGCGGAATGGATGTGATGCGGATATATCCCTAATAAATCTTTGGGCGTCTGAAACCATTGCAGCTTCAAGGAT
>Ga0208244_100888_pt1 | contig 21375 bp, 16 predicted proteins | sample SubbioCR12Aug_5A_FD_184828 | JGI IMG/M metagenome (GOLD analysis project Ga0208244, IMG submission 184828) | Serpentinite rock and fluid subsurface biosphere microbial communities from McLaughlin Reserve, California, USA - CR12Aug_5A (SPAdes) | ecosystem: Environmental > Terrestrial > Deep... | reverse complement strand
CCGGCAGGCCGGCAGCCAGCAGGGTGGCGAACTGGCGCGTGATCAGGGAGAGCTGCGCGCCGGACAGGCGGCGGCGCAAGTGCCAGCGGCTGCCGCCCTGCGACAGCGCGGCTTCGGACAGCGTCTCCACCGCCGCGACCATCAGTCCCTGCTCGCGCAGCCGGGCGCGCAACTGGCGCGCGGTGTCGGCTTCCTGCACGCCCTTCTGCAGGCGGCCGGCGGCATCGTAGGCCTCGTAGCGAAATGCCGCCATGGATTCAGGCTTCGCGCGTCACGCGCAGCACTTCTTCCAGCGCGGTGTCGCCGGCGCGCACCCAGCGCATGCCGTCGGCACGCATGCTGGTCATGCCCTTCGCCACGGCATAGTCGCGCAGGTCCTGCTCGGAGGCGCTGTCGTGGATCATGCGGCGCAGCGGCTCGTCGACGGCAAGCAGTTCGTAGATGCCGGTGCGGCCGCGATAGCCGGTGAAATTGCAGGCCGGGCAGCCGACCGCGCTGAACAGCGGACCGTCCATCGCGGGCAGGCCGAGCGCCGCGCGCTCCTTGTCGCTGGCTTCGTGCGGCTGGCGGCACACCGGGCACAGCCTGCGCACCAGGCGCTGGCCCAGCACCCCCAGCAGGCTCGACGCCAGCAGGAAGGGCTCGACCCCCATGTCGATCAGGCGCGTCACCGAACTGGCGGCGTCGTTGGTGTGCAGCGTCGCCAGCACCAGGTGGCCGGTAAGCGAGGCCTGCACCGCGATCTGCGCGGTTTCCAGGTCGCGGATTTCGCCGATCATGATGACGTCGGGGTCCTGCCGCAGGATGGCGCGCAGCGCGCGCGCAAAGGTCAGGTCGATGCGCGGGTTGGCCTGGGTCTGGCCGATGCCGTCGAGGTCGTACTCGATCGGATCCTCCACCGTCATGATGTTGAGCGTTTTCGCATCCAGCCGCGAGAGCGCCGCGTACAGCGTGGTGGTCTTGCCCGAGCCGGTCGGGCCGGTCACCAGCACGATGCCGTGCGGGCGATGAATCAGTTCGTCGAGCCCGGTCAGCGCGACGTCGTCCATGCCGAGGCTGACCAGTTCCAGCCGCCCCGCCTGCTTGTCGAGCAGACGCAGCACCACGCGCTCGCCGTGGCCGGTGGGCAGCGTCGACACCCGCACATCCACCGGCCGCCCGGCCAGGCGCAGGGTGATGCGGCCGTCCTGCGGCAGGCGCTTCTCGGCGATGTCGAGCTGCGCCATCACCTTGATGCGCGAGACGATGGCCGCGTGCAGCGCGCGCTTCGGCTCGATCACGTCGCGCAGCGCGCCGTCGAGGCGGAATCGCACCACCGAGCGCGTCTCGAACGGCTCGATGTGGATGTCGGATGCGCCCTCGCGCAGCGCCTGCGTCAGCAGCGCGTTGATCAGTCGAATGATCGGCGCGTCGTCCTCGCTTTCCAGCAGGTCGGCCACCTCGGGAATGTCCTGCGCCAGCTGCTGCAGGTCCATCCCGTGTTCCATGTCGCCGACCAGGGTGGCGGCCTGGTTTTCGCCGCGCGTGTAGGCCTGGGCGAGCGCGTGCTCGAACGCTTCCGGCGTCAGCACCTGCGCCTGCAGCGGGCACTTGAGGATGCGCCGCACCTCGGCCAGGGTGGCGGGCTCGGCGCCTTCGCGCAGCCACACCTCCATCTCGTCGCCGATGCGCCGCCCCACCAGCGCCCCGCGGGTGCGGGCGAAGTTGTAGGGCAGCAGGGTGGCGAGCTGCTGATCCGGGGCCGTGAGGGCGGGCGTATCCATGGCAGGCATCAGGGGGCCGGCGTGGGCGAAGTCGGCTCGACCTGCTGCGGCGCCGGCTCGGGTTGTGGCGGAGTGCCCGGTGCAGGCTGCGGCGGCACAGCCTGCGGCAAACTGTTCGGCTGCGAAATCGACGGCGCCCAAAACGGCGGCAGCGGCTGGACCCCCATGTCGGGCAGCATGATGTTCGGCCTCATCTGGAACTCGGCCTGCCGCTGGCGTATGAAATCGTAGCGCTCGCCGGTCAGCGCGTCGGCGCTCGCCGTGTCGCGCAGCACATACGGACGCAGGAACACCATCAGGTTGGTCTTGATGCGCTTGCGTTTTTCATACTTGAAAAAATAGCCGAGCCCGGGGATGTCGCCCAGCACCGGCACCTTGTCGACGCCGTCCTGCGTGGTGTCCGAGATCAGGCCGCCAAGGACGACGATGCGGCCGTCATCCACCAGCACGGTGGAATCGATCGAGCGCATATTGGTGATCAGGTCGGACGCCACGGTCGTGGTCTGGCTCAGGTTGGAAATCTCCTGGTAGATCTGCAGCTTGACCGTGCCGCCTTCCGACACCTGGGGGCGAACCTTCAGCGTGAGGCCAACGTCGCGCCGCTCGATGGTCTGGAACGGGCTGGCTGTGGTGGTGGTGCCGGTCTGCGCATAGGATCCGGTGATGAAGGGCACGTTCTGGCCGACGACGATCTTCGCTTCCTCGTTGTCCAGGGTCAGCAGGTTGGGCGTGGACAGGATGTTGGCATCGGCGTCCGACTCGAGCGCGCGCGCCAGCATGCCGAGGTTGGTCACCAGGCCCAGCCCGGGAATGGTGATGGTGCCGCTGACCATGCCGATGTTGAGACCCTGCCCCAGGCTGCCGAGGTTGACCGAGGCATCGATGATGTTGCTGCCGGTGTTGCGGCCGCCGAGGTTGGTGCCGCCGATGAAGTTGGTGCCGCTGTCGTTGAGGCGGCTCAGATCCTGCCACTGGATGCCGAATTCGGCCGCCTTTTCGGCAGCCACTTCCACCACCAGTGCCTCGATGAACACCTGCGCACGGCGCGCATCGAGCTTGTCGATCACCGCGCGCAGCGCGTTGTAAGTGACGTCCGGCGCGCTGATGACGAGCGAGTTGGTCGCCGAATCGGCCAGGATCATGCTGCCGCCACCGGTCGCTCCGGCCACGGCGCTGGGCGTCGCAGGCGCGCCCGTGGCCGGCGAGGTCGCCGAACCCATCAGGCCGGCGCTCGCCAGCGGTGCCGGCACCTCGCCGGTGAGAATGCCGCGCAGGGTTTCGGCCAGCTTCGCCGCCTCGGCATTGCGCAGATACACCACATGGATATTGCCACCCAGCGCGCCCGGCACATCGAGTCCGGCAACCAGGCCGCGCAGCGTCTGGATGCGTGCCGGGTTGTCGCTGCGCACCAGCAGCGAATTCGAGCGCACGTCCGGCACGATCATCAGGCGCGAACTGCCCGGACCGGGCTGGGCACCCGCCGCGCCGTCGGACATCAGCCGCCCCAGCGACTGCGCCACGTCCACCGCCGACACGTGCTCGAGCCTGATCAGCGCCGTGTCGTTCGCGGTCGGCTGGTCCACCGCCGCGATGATGGCGTTGATCCGCCGCACGTTCTCGGCATAGTCGGTGATCACCAGGGTATTGCTGTTGGGCAGCACCGCGATGGTGTTGTTGGGGCCGATCAGCGGCCGCAGCACTGGCATCATCTGCGCCGCCGATTCGTACACCAGCGGATAGACCTGGGTGATGATGCGGTCACCGCTGTCAGCCAGTTCCTTGCCGCGGGTCACGCTGTAGTTGTGCTTGGCCTCCGCCTCCGGAACGATCTTCACCACGCCGCGGCCTTCGATCGCGGAAAAACCTTGCATGCGCAGCGCCGAGAGCAGGATCGGATAGACCTGGTCACGCGGCACCGGCTTGGCCGAGGTGATCATCACCGTGCCCTTCACGCGCGGATCGATGATGAAGTTCCTGCCGGTGAGCTCGCCCACCGCCTTGATCACCGAGGGGATGTCGGCGTTGACGAAATTGAGCACGACCGCATCGCCCCCGGCCTGCGCCTGCGCCGCCAGCGGCGATAGCGCCAGCGCGCACACCAGCGCCCCCACCGTCAGCCTGCGGGATAGTCCCGATCGTGTTTTTTTCATGGCATTCATCTCAAATAATCCATTAGCGTGTCATTCCGATCTGCGTCAAACCATCTACCGGCGCTTCGCCGCGACAACCCCGCAATCCACGTACCCTGTAGGAGCACCCGCAAGGGGTAGGCCGTGGTTGTAAGCCGCTTAAGCGGCAACATCCACGCACCGGCGCCCTCGCCGCGATTTTCGCACCCCCGCAACCACCACGGCATCGGGCCGAGGGCGGCCCCCCCTACTGCAGCCGGAAAGAAAGCGACAGCAGCGTGCCCTGGCGTTCACCCAGCACGGTGATGCGCTGCACCCCGGCATTGTCCGAAATCAGCCGCGCGAAATCCTGCACATTGGCCACCGGGCGGTCGTTGATCTGGCGCAGGATATCGCCGCTTTGCAGGCCCAGCCGCGCCGCGAGGCCATTGGCGTCGACCGTGGTCAGCACCAGCCCCGGCTTCGCGCCGGTGCCGGCCTGCGCCTGCACCCCGAGGCTTTGCGGATTGGCCAGGGCCTGGTTGATCTCCTGGCGCGACAGCGGAATGTCGCCGTCGGCCAGCGTCAACGGCCGCCCCACCGGATCCAGATCGAGACGTTCGCGCACCCCGCGGTTGAGCAGGACCACGTGGTCGGGCTCGACTGCGTCCAGCACCACCCCGGGCACGATTTCATACCCGGTGGACACCGCCTGGTCCTGCCCGTCCACCCCCACGATCGCCATCGCCGGCAAGCCGCCCAGCGCGGCGAACACACCATGCAGCTTGAGGTTGAGCGAGGTCGCCTGCTCCACCGGCCCAGCGGCCTGCAACGGTGCCACGCCGAACAGTTGCGCCGCGCGCAGCGACGCCAGCTCCGCCCCGAGCGTGATATCGGCGCGCGCGCCGGCGGCAGACAGCGGCGGCACCGGCGCGGCAAAGCGCCAGGTCCAGTGCGCCAGCAGCGCGGCCAGCGCCAGCAGCAACAGCAGAGAGAGCAACGGCGCGCCCAGCCAGGGGACGCGCCGCAAGGCGGCGATAGTGGGTTTGAGCGGCATCGCGTTCAAGCTTCCTATAAAGAACACGCCGGCGCAATCTTGAGGATTGCGCCGGCGTGGCCGGACTCGGTACCGCCCTCACCCCGCATGGCCGCGGGATTCAGACAGAGTGAGCATTACTTGCCGGCTTTGAAACGACGCCAGCCGAAGAAGCCCAGGCCCGCAGCCAGCAGCGCCGGCAGGGTCGGGTCGAAGCGACCGGTGCCGCCGATGGCGCAGCCGCCGCCACCACCGCTGGTGGCGGTGGCTGCCGGCAACAGGTCGCCGACAGCCGGGGAATTAGCCGTCCATGGCGCAGCCTGGGTCTGGTCGCCCGCGATCGGGATGATGCGGACGGTGATCGCCGTATGGCCAATGCCGTCTCCGACGCTCAAAACATAGTTCAGGCCCAGATTCAGCACGTCCTCGATGATGTCAACGTAATAGGCCGGATCAGCCGCCCAAGCATTCAGGTCTGTAGCGCTGACCGCAACAAAGATCGAGGGATCGTCATCGGATACAGACTCGTCGTCGCCCGTGCCGGGGGTGCCTTTATTGTCATATGTTCCAAGGTCGTTCGGCGTCACCCAGGCGCTGCCGTTCCACCATGCCTTAAGGATCGGGTCGGTGGTGTCGTCGTTATCGTGATCGTGAAAAATTCCTTTCGGTGCCAGTTCCTGGGGCAGCCAGTCGCGGAAATAGGTTGCATAGAAGCTGGTGGCCGCATTGAGAGGACCCGTCGAATAGACGGTGTCCGTCGCCCCCTGGGGTACGCAAATGCCGGGCGTCAGCGAAAGCCGGGTGGTGCAACCCGTTGCCGCAGCAAATCCCGCTGACTCATTATCGAAGAAACCATCGGTCGCGAAATGCTTGTCGGCTTCGCCGAACAGGCCGTGCGAGAATGTCGCCAGGCCGTCATCGAAAACGGCTGGATCCGCAGTGAGCTGCAACCTGTCGGCAATGCCAGCCTCGCTTGCAGTCTGGAAATTAGTCCCAGTCCCGACGCCAACCTGGATCATGTAACCGCTGAGGCGCTTGCCGGTGTAGTTGTTGATCTTGCTGAACACCTGATAGGCACGAAGTCCCGTAGTATCGTCCGCCACATTGAACACGAGATCGATTGGCTCGCCCTTCGTCCCAGCCGTGTCCGTCACGATGGTTGCAGGCTGCATGGCGATCTTGAATCGCTTGTGCGACTGGAACGGGCTGGAGCAGATAACCGGATCCGGCGTGCCCGGAACCGCAGACGTACCCAGATAGGCACCTTCCAGGAAAGCAGTGCCGATGATGCAGTTTGTCGGCTTGCCTACGGAAACGGATAAATCGTCGTTAACCACCTTGACGCCCGTGGGGCCGCCAACCGGATAAACCTTGCCGGTCAATTTGCCCATGATCGTCATCGTTCCGGGCGAGTATATGTTGCTCACGAAGCTATCGAAGGTCGTGCCGAAACCTTGGGTGTTGATCAGGCTGTCGATACCACCAGCCAACATCATGTCGGTGAATTCGGTGGCGGTGACCGCCCCGTCTGTCACGCCGAAAACCGAAACATTGGCAAGATTCCAAGAACCCGCACCGGTAGTGTAGATGTCACCTACGCCAGGAACGTATGCGTCAACTATGGTGCCTGCATTCAAACCTACCGATAGCATCATGCTCGACAACGCCAAACTCACCGCACTCGCAACAAGTGTCTTCGATTTCTTCAAGCTCATTTATTTGATTCTCCGCATTCATAACAACAACAAAACCAAGCATGCTTCACAGCCAAACCGGGCACCCAAAGACACTGCTTCCGCTGGCTCCAACGCTTGAAACACGTAGACACACAACCGCGGTTCCTGGCATCTCAGCCTGAAACCACCCCAAAACGTCAGGCATTATCTTTCGATGGCGATTTAAACCTAGTCTAAATTTACCGGCCCTGCCATTCAATGACAAATCGCAATGTGCCGGCCGATTTGGCAAATATCTTTGCCCCGGACCTGCTCCCAGCCGACCGGCGGGACCGACGCATTCAACACGCCAGCAGGCTGTCACACGCTGTCACCCAACGTAACCCAAGCGACTTATTAAGATTACTTTATCTGATTATACTTAAAAGCTAATGGTGTGTTTCGTATTTAACCAAGGAGTTGCGATGAGAAAGTCGATGTTGCGGGTTTCGGTTCTGGTGGCGGCGTTGGCCAGCGGTGTGGCGTTGGCGCAGCAGGGTAATGGGGCCGGCCAGGGCGGCGGCATGAACCAGGGCAATGGCGCGGGCCAGGGTGTGGGCAAAGCTGCGGACATGGGCCAGGTTCAGGGTGCCGGCATGGGCCAGGCAACAGCTCCGGGTGGCGGGATGGGCGCAGGCGCCGGGGGCGCGAAAAAACAGCAACGCCAGCACAAGCATTTGCACCAGCACAAGCACAACGGTTCGGGCACCGGGGTGCCGCAGCAAAGCCAGACCCGTGCGCAGGACCGCGTTCACCAGCCGGATCGCGCCCAGCCCTGATTATTGGAATAAACGCGCTGCAGCGCATGGCCACGCCGCCGCACGGGGCGTGGCTTTTTTTGATCATTGCGTCAGCGGAAAGGGCGGGCTCGCATGGTCTGTCGGGGCGCCTCCAACTTCTGTGAACCGCGTTGCGTGCTTCGTTTCATGGGACTTCATGTCGGGCCAGGCAAATTTTCAGATCAGGTTTAGCAGCCGATGAATACGCAGGACACAAAAAACCCGGTGGGCTCATGGAGCGCCACCGGGTGTTCTGACAACCGGCCCTGTTCAGCCCGCGTGTCGCGGACGGGGCCGCTTGATCACTTGCCCGCGCGACGACGCAGGCCGAAGAAGGCCAGCGCAGTAGCCAGCATGGCCGGCAGGGTCGGGTCGAGACGACCGTCGCCACCCACGGCGCAGCCGCCACCGCCGCCACCGCTGACCACAACGGGCGGAAGCACGTTGGCCAACTCGTAGGCACCGATGTCGGGCGGCGTTTCGCGTGCTTCGCCGCGCTGGTCGGTGGTGATCCCTGCTTCGACGCCTCCTTTACTCAACGCGGGACTGCCGGCCAACAGCGCGTGGGTCTGGGTCGGTCCGCCGTTGGGGGCGAGTGCTCCGATCAGCGGATCGACATTGTTGATGTCGGTCGCCTGGTTGAACACGGTGCACGACGTATCGCTGCTGAGGTTATAGCCGGCCGAGGTGATGGCCGGTGACCCACCGCCGGTTGTGCCGCAATTGGCGTTGGTCAATGTATCGAATCCGGCCTCACCCGGCTGCGGGATCGGATCGGTCTTGTAGCTGTCGTCGGTTGCACCCGCCCAGCCTTTCTTGTTCGCCGCGACCAGCACATTCTTCACGCCGATGTCGACCGACCCCGACTGGAAGGTGTTGATGCCCGCGCCGGCCGCGGGCGCGTCCGCGCCTGCCACGTTGTTGGCGACAGTGACGAAGGTCAGGTTCGCCTCGCCATTGTGGTAGAAGCCGGCACCAACGTCGCGCGCGAGGTTGCCGCTCAGGGTCGAGTTGGTGACATTGATAATGACGTTGGAACGACCGCTCACCGCGCCGCCGCCGACCGCACGGTTTGCGTTGATGGTCGTGCCGCTGATGGTGACGGTATTGAAGCCGGTGGCGAAGAGGCCACCACCACCTTCGGCGACGTTGTCTCGGATGGTCGAATTCGTGATCGTGGAACTGCCCTCGTTGTAGATGCCGCCGCCGTTGGCATCGGAACGGTTGCCCTCGACGAGCAAGCCGCTGGCCACCATGGGGGTGATGTTGTAGAGGCCGCCGGCATCGCCTTCGGAGACGTTGTCGACAATGGCCACGTTGGTAAGGGTCAGACCATAGGTGGGGCCGGCTTCCTCTTCGCCCCCTGGACTACCACGCCTTTGTTCCTGTCCGGCGCCTGCACCCGGGCCATGCACGGCAGGCACATATTGTGTGACCGCCGCTGCAACGCCTGTGGCAATACCGCCACCCGCCTTCTTGAACAGCCAATAGCTTCCATCGACATCCGGCAGCGTAATCTGCACCCAATTTGTGAAGCCATTACGGACCGTAAGGTCTGACAAGGTCACATCGATCGTCACCGCGGCATTAGTCGGATTCGCGACGATCTGGAACACACGATCCAAATCCCCGCCATCGATAATGGTCTGCCCGATGCCGTCGCCCACAATCGTGACGCTCGCATTTAGATCAAGGTCGCCCACCGCCGCATTCGGATCCGTTCCCAAAATATACGGATCAACCCCTGCGCTCGGCTCATACCAATCCTCCTCAGTGCCCACGCGAGGCAGCACTGCGGATGCTGCAGCAAGCGCCAGCGTGTAGGTCCCTGCAGGAACCACGATCGTGTCCGCGCCCGCGCCGGCCACGCACTCACCCAAGGTCGCACCCGATGCCGTATCGGTATTGGCGGCAATCACCGCTTCGCGCAATGAACACTGACCGTTATCGGCAATGACGTCCGCCGTGGTCGTGACATTGATGGTTGCTGCCTGTGCCGGCATCCCGCCGGCTGCGGCCAGCACCATTACGCCAAACAAAGCCTTGCGATTGAGTTTGAATCCTGTCTGCTCCATTTTTATCTCCTTAACCACCCGAAAGAAAGAACCCCGCACTTCTTCTTTCTATATAGAACGGCCTTCAATAATTGCCGCACCCAAGCATGGGTTTGGCTTTTATTCGAGGGCCACCCTATCGCTCCGGGGATCCGGATGAGGGCAGCACGGGCTTGAAGCATGCCGGCCGAAAGGCGTCAGAAAGCCCGCTATCAAAGGGTTCCAGGGCATGGATGCTTGCCGCGGAGGTCACTATCGGATGACAGGCGCCTTGCGCCACCTGTCGCGATATAAATGTTATATAAACATCAATAGATATTTTTATACTTGTTTGGAGTTGGAGAAGCAGGTTTGCCCCGTGCGCAGGAACGCGTTCACCCGCCGGATCGCGCCCAGCCCTGATTATTGGAATAAACGCGCTGCAGCGCATGGCCACGCCCCCGCACGGGACGTGGCATTTTTTTGCGATGGAACCGATGGGGGGCTGCTGCGGGACGTGTTCCGCAGCAGCCGTCACCTCAGTTTCTTCAGGGCCTCCGCATCGCAGCGCACTTGGCGGCTGCCATCGCTCCAAATGAGTTTGCGGCGGCGAAAGTCGGCCATGAGGCGACTGGCGGTTTCGGTGGTGACGCCGATGATGGCGGCGATGTCCTCGCGCATCAGATCGGGGATGGCGTGTTGATCGCTGTGTGCATCGAGCTTGAGCAGCAAGCAGGCCAGACGGGACTCAGCCTGGCCGGTATTGAGCTCGGTGATGAAGCTTTCCGCTTCGTCGAGGCTGCTCTGCCAGCGCTGCATCAACTGCTCGTGAAGCAGTTTGTTCCGCTCTTCCAGGGTGTGCACCACGCTCACCGGGATGCGGCAGACGTCTGCACGTTGCAGGACGATGGCGGAGTGCCGATAGGGTTCGCCCAACAGGGCTTCGAGGCCGATGGCATCGCCGCGGTAGTGCAGGCGCACGATGCGCGTGTTGCCATCTTCAAGCTTGTGAACCATTTTGACGCAGCCGGCACGCACGGTGTAGACGTAGTTGGGCTTGGAATGCGCCGAGAACAGTTCGCTGTCCACATCAAACCACTGGTTGTCGATTTTGAGCAGCGACGCCTCGAGATCGGCTTCGCTCAGCACGGAAAATAGTACGGTGCCGCGAATTGCGCATTCTTTGCAATTGGGTCGGCCCGGCCATTTTTCATTGGTGCAGTAAGACTTGTCTTTAGGCATGAGACGGACGATATCAGGGTTTGAGCGGACGCTTCAACCTAGTCCCAAAGTGGGATTGCGGAACCCTGCTTGCGGGGAAACCCATCGCCCACCGCATGCCTCGACGCGCCCTGTTTTGATTCAACCCACCCCCACGGTGCACCACAAGCGTTCGCGATGGGAGGTCTCTCGCAATACACCCGCTTGGCTAAGTATTTGATATTTATTGTTTTATATAACTGGCACGCTGCCTGCTTAGTGATAACCGAGTATCCTAACCGCAAGGCCAGGTTGCTCAGGCAGTCTCCTCCGACTTAGCGGCCTCTCCGGAGGCCGCATTTTTTTTAAGACGCCTATAGATAACAGAAGACAACATGCGTGTACTGATTGTCGAAAACCAGCCCGAACGGCTGGCGATGCTGGTACCGGCACTGGAGGCGGCGGGCTGCGTGGTGGCGGCGACGCTGAATTCGGCGCGCAGCCTCGACGTGCAAATCCAGGCACTGCGTCCCGACGTGGTGATCATTGCGCAGGATTCGCCCGACCGCGACACGCTGGAACACATCTGCGTGGCAAATCAGGATTGCCCGCGTCCGATCGTGATGTTCACCGGCGACGGCAGCCCGGAATCGATCCGGGCGGCGACGCAGGCGGGGGTGACGTCGTATGTGGTCGACGGGTTTGACCCCTCTCGTCTCAGACCGATTCTCGATGTGGCGGTGTCGCGCTTCGAGGCCTTTCAGGCGCTGCACGACCAACTGGACCAGACGCGGCTCGAACTGTCGGAGCGCAAGCTGATCGATCAGGCCAAGGCCGCGCTGATCAAGCAGACCGGCGCCTCGGAGCCGGAGGTGTATCGCGAGATGCGCCGCGCGGCGATGGACCGCGGCCTGAAGCTGGCCGACATCGCGCGGCAGATTCTGCAAAAGCCGCTGGGTTGAGGCTCAGCCGGCGAACCGACCATCGCGCTCGCAAGCTGGGTACCCCCGGATGGTGGAGGCCTGCCCTCGGGCCGATAGCGGACGGTTGCACGGCGCTGGCATTCGCATCGTCGCGATCTCCACACCATCGGCCCGAGGGCGGGCCTCCTACATTTTGGCCGTGAGGCGTTCACGATTCGGATAACAAGCTTCCGGAGCCTGGCGGGCTTAAAGCGGAAAGGCGGACCGGTGAAAAGGGACAGCCATGAATGGTGCACAAGCCCGAGAATGCGCACCGCAGAAGTGCATGGCGCATCCACACGACCCGACCTTCAATCCGACAACTTCGCAGAAAACCCTTTCAATACAAGGTGCTTGAATAGCTGGCACAGCGGTTGCTAATCCCTGACTGAACAGTCGCAACGTTGTGACTTTCAGTGTCACCGTAAAAGTTAAAGCTTTATCACTGGACAAAGGCGTCCGCCCTCGCAGGCGACGCCTTTTTTTGTTTGAAAGTTCTCCGGGAGTACAGAGCATGGAAAAGAAGGATCAGTCAGCATCGCGTCGTCAGTTCATCAAGCAGGCGGTCGCCCTGGGCGGCGCATCTGCACTTGGATCGCTGATGTCGCCGGCAGCGCTCGCCCAGGCGGGCGGCGCGCTGGAAACCAAGTCTGCAAAGCTCGGCTTTATTGCCTTGACTGATGCAGCCCCCCTCTTCGTCGCCGTCGAAAAGGGCTTCTTTGCCAAGCACGGCATGACCGACGTGGAGGTGCTCAAGCAGTCTTCCTGGGGCACCACGCGCGACAACCTGGTGCTCGGCTCAGGCAAGGGCGGCATCGACGGCGCCCACATCCTGACGCCCATGCCCTATCTCATCAGCAGCGGCGCAACAACGGCCAACAACGTCCAGGTGCCGATGTACATCCTCGCGCGCCTGAACCTTGGCGGGCAGTGCATCTCGGTGGGCAAGGAATATGCAGACCTGAAGGTCGGCCTGGATACCAAGAAGTTCAAGGAGGCCCTGGCAGCCAAGGCCAAGTCCGGCAAGACTGTCAGCGCTGCCATGACCTTCCCCGGCGGCACCCATGACATGTGGATCCGCTATTGGCTGGCTGCCGGCGGCATCGACCCGAACAAGGACATCAGCACCATCACCGTACCGCCCGCCCAGATGGTGGCCAACATGAAGGTGGGCACCATGGACACCTTCTGCGTCTGCGAGCCCTGGAACCTGCAGCTCATCAACCAGGGCATCGGCTACACCGCCCTCACCACCAGCGAACTGTGGATGAACCACCCCGAGAAAGCCTTCTCGATGCGCGCCGACTACGTCGACGCAAACCCGAACGCGACCCTCGCACTGCTCAAGGCGGTCATGGAAGCGCAGATGTGGTGCGAAGACCCCAAAAACCGTGTCGAGGTTGCCGAAATTTGCGCCAAGCGCAGATGGATCAACGCACCGGTGACCGACGTCGTCGACCGCCTGGTGGGCGACTTCGACTACGGCACCGGCCGCGTCGAAAAGAACAGCAAGTTCCAGATGCGCTACTGGAAAGACCACGCCTCCTACCCCTTCCAGAGTCATGACATGTGGTTCCTCACCGAGAACATCCGCTGGGGTTACCTGCCGAAGAACTTTGACATGAAGGGCTGGGTCGCCAAGGTCAACCGCGAAGATCTATGGCGCAAGGCCGCCCAGCAACTCGGCGTCGCTGCCAAAGACATCCCGAAGTCGAAGTCGCGTGGCGTCGAGAAATTCTTCGATGGCAAGGTCTTCGATCCGGAAAAGCCCATGGCCTATCTGGACAGCCTGAACATCAAGTACATCAAGGGCTGAACGCCACCAAGCAAGACAGCGTGAAAGCCGGGGATGGCTCCTGCCACCCCGGCCTGTCGCGATCCACCAGGAGTTGAATCATGAGCCAGACCGATAGCACCGCCACCCTGCCCGCCCCGCCGCTTGCCGCCATGGAAAGCCCGGCCCTCAAAGAACAGCTCATCGCCAAAGCGCGCGGTGTTGCCACCTCCTTAGTGCCGCCACTCATCGTAACCTGCCTGCTTCTTTTGATCTGGCACATCCTGACCTCGCAGCCGGGAGCCAGCATGCCCGGCCCGCTGCAAGTCATCAAGGACACGGAAGAGCTGATCCTCAACCCGTTCTACGACAATGGCGGCAATGACGTGGGCATGTTCTGGCAGCTCCTAGCCAGCCTCGAACGCGTGGCATACGGTTACTCGCTGGCGGTCGTTGCCGGCGTGGCGCTGGGCGTGCTGGTGGGCCAATCCACCTGGGCCTTGCGCGGCCTCGACCCGATCTTCCAGATCCTGCGCACCGTCCCCCCGCTCGCCTGGCTGCCCATCGCCCTGGCCGGCTTCCAGGACGGCGCACCCTCGGCCATCTTCGTCATTTTCATCACCGCCATCTGGCCGATCATCATCAACACCTCGATCGGCATCCGCAACCTGCCGGAGGACTACCGCAACGTCGCGCGCGTGATCCGTCTCAACGGCGTGGAATATTTTTCCAAAATCATGCTGCCGGCGGCCGCACCCTACATCTTCTCCGGCCTGCGCATCGGCGTCGGACTGTCCTGGCTGGCCATCGTGGCGGCCGAGATGCTCATCGGCGGCGTCGGCATCGGCTTCTTCATCTGGGACGCCTGGAACTCATCACGCATCAGCGACATCGTGCTCGCCCTCTTCTACGTCGGCATCATCGGTTTCATGCTCGACCGCATCGTCGCCTGGGTCGGCAAGCTCGTCACCCGCGGCACTTCAGCAGCTTAAGAGGCTAAATATCATGAGCAACTCCTACCTCCAGCTTTCATGCATCGACATGAATTTCTCGCGTGCAGGCAAAACCAATCCGGTTTTGAAAGGCATCAACCTCGCCATTGAACAGGGCGAGTACATCTCCCTGATTGGCCACTCCGGCTGCGGCAAGTCGACCGTCCTCAACATCGTCGCCGGGCTGCTCAAAGCCAGCTCGGGCGGCGTCATCGTCGATGGCCGGGAAGTCGATGATCCGGGGCCCGACCGCGCCGTGGTCTTCCAGAACCACTCTCTGCTGCCCTGGCTGACGGTCTATCAGAACGTCGAGATTGCCGTAAACAAGGTCTTCAGCTCGACGCTCAACAAGAGCGAACGCCGCGACTGGATCCTGCACAACCTCAACATGGTCAACATGGGCCATGCGCTGGACCGACTGCCGTCGGAAATTTCCGGCGGCATGAAGCAGCGCGTCGGCATCGCCCGTGCGCTGGCGATGAAGCCGAAAGTACTCCTGCTGGACGAACCCTTCGGCGCACTCGATGCACTCACCCGCGCCCACCTGCAGGACGAAGTCATGCGCATCCAGACCGACCTGCGCAACACCGTGGTGATGATCACGCATGACGTGGATGAGGCCGTGCTGCTCTCCGACCGCATCGTGATGATGACCAACGGCCCCGCCGCAACCATTGGCGAGGTTCTCCAGATTGACCTTCCGCGTCCGCGCGACCGCCTGCAGCTGGCGGAAGACCCGCACTACAACCATCTGCGCGGACAGGTTCTGGAGTTCCTTTACCAGAAGCAAGTCAAGCATGTGGCCTGAGGAAACAGTCATGCATAACAGGTGTTCACCCAAAGGGCGACGCTTTTTGATTTGGAGAAGCATCGTGCTCGATCCACTCGACCCACCCCAGCCCGCCGCCCGACACGAGCAAACGTGATTCCATGAAAAAGACCACCGGACTTTCCGTTGCGGCCGTGTTGATGGCCATGGTGTCGCCCGGCGTGCGCCAGGGCGCCTGGGCCGGCGGTTCGGACGCGCCGGAGAAGCCCAACCTCAGCGTCGGCTTCATCCCGCTGACCGACTGCGCCTCGGTGGTGATGGCCTCGGTGAAGGGCTTCGACAAGCAATACGGCCTCACCATCACGCCCAGCAAGGAAGCCTCGTGGGCGGCGGTGCGCGACAAACTGGTGAGCGGCGAGCTCGACGCGGCGCACGCGCTGTACGGCCTGATCTACGGCGTGCAACTCGGCATCGGCGGGCCGAAGAAGGACATGGCGGTGCTGGCGAACCTCAACTACAACGGCCAGGCGATCACGCTGTCGAACCAGCTGAAGGCCAAGGGCGTGACCGACGGCGCCTCGCTCGCCAGGCTGGTGACGGCGGAGCCGAAGGAGTACACCTTCGCGGCGACCTTCCCCACCGGCACCCACGCAATGTGGCTGTATTACTGGCTCGCCACCTACGGCATCGACCCCTTCCGCGACGTCAAGAACATCACCGTGCCGCCGCCGCAAATGGTCACCAACATGTGCCTCGGCAACATGGATGGCTTCTGCGTCGGCGAGCCCTGGGGCGCGCGCGCGATCCGCGACAACATCGGCTTCACCACGGTGACCACCCAGGACATCTGGAAGGACCACCCGGAAAAAGTGCTCGGCACCACCGCCGAATTCGTGCAGCAGTATCCCAACACCGCGCGCGCGATGGTGGCGGCGATCCTCGATGCGTCGAAATACATCGACGACATGAAGAACCGCGACGAAGTGGCCAAGGTGATTGCCGCCGAGCCCTACGTCAACACCGACTACGAATCGATCGTCGGCCGCATGCACGGCGAGTACGACAACGGCATCGGCAAGAAGTGGAAGGATCCGGACTACATGAAGTTCTACAACGGCGGCACGGTGGGCTTCCCCTACCTGTCGGACGGCATGTGGTTCCTCACCCAGCACAAGCGCTGGGGCCTGTTGAAGGAGCACCCCGACTATCTGGCGGTGGCAAAGCAGGTCAACCGCATCGACATCTACAGGCAGGCCGCTGCGATGACCCAGACACCGCTGCCGAAGTCCGACATGCGCAGCAGCAAGCTGATCGACGGCGTGGTGTGGGACGGCAGCAATCCCGCGCAGTACGCCGACAGCTTCAAGATCAAGGCTTGAAAGGAAGCTTCATGACCCCTGAAAAAATCGCTCTGGTACGCGGCAGCTGGCAACAGGTGCTGCCGATCAAGGACACCGCAGCAGAGTTGTTCTACGGCCAGCTGTTCCGGCTCGATCCATCGCTGCACGCCCTGTTCAGGGGCGACATGGCGGAGCAGGGGCGCAAGCTGATGACCATGATCAACATGGTCGTCAACAGCCTCGACAATCTGACCCCGCTGCTCGGCGCAGTCGAGGATCTGGGACGTCGCCACGTCGGCTATGGGGTGACGGCGGCGCACTACGACACCGTCGGCAGCGCGCTGCTGTGGACGCTGGGCCAGGGTCTGGGCGACGACTTCACCCCGCCGGTCCAGGCCGCCTGGACGGAGGCCTACACGATCCTGGCTTCCACCATGAAGCAGGCAGCCTACGCGCCGACATGATCCATCCGGCGCAACAATCGTCCATGGAATGCAAACTGAGTGCAGTCGATGCAACACCCGAAAACAGGGATGAAATCCTCTCTGCAGCGGATGTCGCCCGAATGCCCAGTCACGTGCCCAAATGGCGCGCGTCCGACTTCGAGTGCAGCCGCCCGATGCGACCGAACGAGGCGACCTGAGTTGCCCTGCGGCCCGTTGTCGGCCCATCGCATTTCGCAACCGTCCGGTGTTGTGCCGAATGGTTGCGCTTGAGTCGATAATCAAAAACAGGCACGATAAGGTCCGAACAGAGGAAAATCACGTGTCATGACTTACTGCGTCGCCATCAAGACCGACAGCGGGTTGGTTTTCGCCTCCGACTCGCTCACCAACGCAGGCATCGACCATGTCAGCACCTATTCCAAGATGCATACCTTCGTGCATCCGGGCGATCGCACGTTCGTGCTGCTGGCTGCGGGCAATCTCGCCACCACCCAAAGCGTGGTCAAGCACCTGCGGGACGACTGCCGGCTGGGCAACCAGCCTTGCCTGTCCACCGTCCATTCGATGGGCGAAGCGGTCGACTATGTCGGCAACGTGTCAGCCGAAGTGCAACGGGCGCAGACGGTGCGCGACACCGCCAACACCAATTTCGAAGCCACCTTCATCTTCGGCGGTCAGATCGCCGGGCAGGCGCCCGAGATCTTCATGATTTACCCGCAAGGCAACCACATCCACGAATCGAGCGCGCATCCCTTCCTGCAGATCGGCGAAACCAAATACGGCAAGCCGATTCTCGACCGCGTCATCCGCTCCGACACACCGCTCGAACAGGCAGCGCGCTGCGCGCTGGTGTCGATCAACTCGACCATCCGCTCCAACCTCACCGTCGGTCCGCCGGTCGAACTGCTGATCTATTCCGCCGACATGCTCGACGGCGGCCGCCGCCTGCTGTTCTCCGAAGACCATCCCTATTACCGTGCGCTGGGTGACGCCTGGAACGAAGGCCTGCGCCAGGCGCTCAACAACCTGCCGCCGTTCGAATGGGAAAACCAGCCGCAACCGCTGCAGGTGGTGGCGAGCAGCAACAGCGGGCAGATGCAGGGCTGATCAATCAATGCGCGGTCCGCGGCCGGGCGTTTCATAAACATTTTCCTGGCTCGCCCCTTGCTTGTAACAGACAGTCTCCATACTGACTGTCGCCATGAGCATCCACGTCGCCCTCCGCCACACCACGCGTTACACCTTCGACCGGCGCGTCATGCTGAGCCCGCACGTGGTGCGGCTGCGCCCGGCGCCACACTCGCGTACCCCCATCCTCGCCTACACGCTGAAGATCACGCCGGAGACGCACTTCATCAACTGGCAGCAGGATCCGTTCGGCAACTACCTGGCGCGGCTGGTGTTCCCCGAGGCGACGCGCGAATTTTCGGTGGACGTCGAAGTGATCGCCGACATGACGGTGATCAACCCCTTCGATTACTTCATCGAGGAGAGCGCCTTTCACTGGCCGTTCGACTACGACGCGGCCCTGAAACGCGAACTCGCGCCCTATCTCGAAACCGAGCCGGCGGGCGAACGGCTTGCCGCCTGGCTGGCCGAAGTGCCGCGCGAGCGGGTGCACAGCAACGATTTCCTGGTGGCGCTAAACCAGCGCCTGCAGCGCGACATCGCCTACACCATCCGCATGGAGCCAGGCATCCAGCCCTGCGAGGAGACGCTGGAGAAAGCGCTCGGCTCGTGCCGCGACACGGCCTGGCTGCTGGTGCAGATCCTGCGCCATCTGGGTCTGGCGGCGCGTTTCGTGTCGGGCTATCTGGTGCAGTTGACCGCCGACGAGAAGTCCCTCGACGGCCCCTCCGGTCCCGAGCATGACTTCACCGACCTGCACGCCTGGGCCGAGGTGTATCTGCCGGGCGCGGGCTGGATCGGGCTCGATCCCACCTCCGGGCTGTTCGCCGGCGAGGGCCACATCCCGCTGGCCTGCACGCCCCAGCCGTCCTCCGCCGCGCCGATCGACGGCATGACCGACCCGTGCGAGGTCGAATTCGAGTTCTCCAACACCGTCACCCGCATCCGCGAGGACCCGCGCGTAACCCTGCCCTACAGCGACGAAGCCTGGCAGACGATGCTGGCGCTGGGGCACGCCGTTGACGAGAAACTGCAGGCGATGGACGTTCGCCTGACGCACGGCGGCGAGCCCACGTTCGTCTCGATCGACGACATGGATGCACCAGAATGGAACATCGACGCACTGGGAAAGCACAAGCGCGAGCGCGCCGAGGTGCTGGTACGACGTCTCAAAGAAAAACTGCCGGCCGGTTCGCTGCTGCATACCGGCCAGGGCAAGTGGTACCCGGGCGAGCCGCTGCCGCGCTGGGCGCTGGGGCTGTACTGGCGGCGCGACGGCGTGCCGGTGTGGAAGGACGAATCGCTGCTGGCCGAAGCCGGCTGGGATTACGGCCACACCGCCGGTGATGCCCAACACTTTGCCGCCACCCTGGCGCAGCATCTCGGACTCGCTGCGCGCTATGCGCAACCCGCATACGAGGACGCCATGGCCACGCTGCAGCAGGAGGCCGAACTGCCGGTCAACCTCAACCCGGCGCGGCTCGATATCGACGACCCGGTACTGCGCGGCGACCTCGCCAACAAACTGTCGCGCGGACTCAACACGCCGACCGGCTATGTGCTGCCGCTGGCCTGGCGCATGCACGAACAGCGCTGGCACAGCGCGCCCTGGGTGTTCCGCCGCGACCGGCTCTATCTCACCCCGGGCGATTCACCGATGGGCCTGCGCCTGCCGCTGGCCTCGCTGCCGTGGGTGGCCGAGGACGAGCGCGAACCCTGGGTCGAGGTCGATCCGTTCGCGGCGCAGCCGCCGCTGGCGAATTTTCACGGCGAGGTCGCGGCACGCTACAGCCTCCACATCGACCCCGCGACCACCCATCCGGGAATCCAGCCGCAGACGCCGACCACCCGGGAATCCGTCGAGGTGCCGCACACCGCGCTGTGCGTCGAAGCGCGCGGCGGCGGCCTGCACGTGTTCATGCCGCCCACCACCACGCTGGAGCAGTATCTCGACCTGCTGGCGGCGATCGAGTCCACCGCTGCCCTGCTGAAGATGCCGGTGATCATCGAGGGCTACACGCCACCCGGCGACGGCCGCATCGAAAAGCTCATGGTCACCCCCGATCCCGGCGTGATCGAGGTCAACATCCATCCCGCCAGCAGCTGGGCAGACCTGGTGAAGACCACCACGATGCTCTACGAGGAAGCCCGCCTGTCGCGCCTCGGTACCGAGAAATTCATGCTCGACGGCCGCCACGCCGGCACCGGCGGCGGCAACCACGTCACGCTCGGCGGCGCCACGCCGGCCGACAGCCCCTTCCTGCGCCGTCCCGATCTGTTGGCGAGCTTTATCACCTACTGGCAGCATCACCCGGCGCTGTCCTACCTGTTCTCCGGCCTCTTCATCGGCCCCACCAGCCAGGCGCCGCGCGTCGACGAGGGACGGCCGGAGCGCCTGTATGAACTCGAGATCGCCTTCCAGCAGATGCCCATCGGGGAGACGCCACAGCCGTGGCTGGTGGATCGGCTGCTGCGCAACCTGCTTACCGATCTCACCGGCAACACCCACCGCTCGGAGTTCTGCATCGACAAGCTGTATTCGCCCGATTCGGCGTCGGGACGGCTGGGGCTGGTCGAATTCCGCGCTTTCGAGATGCCGCCGCACGCGCGCATGAGCCTGGCGCAGATGCTGCTGATGCGCGCGCTGGTCGCGCGCTTCTGGGAGAAGCCCTACCAGAAGCCGCTGGTGCGCTGGGGCACGCTGCTGCACGATCGCTTCATGCTGCCGCATTACCTGTGGGCCGATTTGAAGGACGTGATCGACGACCTCAAGGCGGCGGGACTTCCCTTCGATCCGGCATGGTTCGGACCCTTCCTCGAATTCCGCTTTCCGCGTCACGGCACGCTGGAACTCGGCGACATCCAGATCGAACTGCGCACCGCGATCGAACCCTGGCATGTGCTCGGCGAGGAATCGACGAGTCTCGGCACCGCGCGCTATGTCGATTCTTCGGTCGAGCGCCTGCAGGTCAAGGTCAACGGGCTCACCGACGGCCGCTACGTGCTCGCCTGCAACGGCCGCCGGGTGCCGCTGCGCAGCACCGGCGTGCACGGCGAATACGTCGCCGGCGTGCGCTACCGCGCCTGGCAGCCGCCCTCGGCGCTGCATCCCACCATCGGCATCCACTCGCCGCTGGTGTTCGACCTCATCGACACCTGGAACGGCCGCGCCATCGGCGGCTGCACCTATCGCGTGGTCCACCCCGGCGGGCGCAGCTACGACACCTTCCCGGTCAACGCCTGGGAAGCCGAATCGCGCCGCCACAACCGCTTCCAGGGCTGGGGCCACACCCCCGGCAGCTTCACGCCGCCGCCGTGGATCGCCCCGCT
>Ga0208244_100887_pt1 | contig 21389 bp, 17 predicted proteins | sample SubbioCR12Aug_5A_FD_184828 | JGI IMG/M metagenome (GOLD analysis project Ga0208244, IMG submission 184828) | Serpentinite rock and fluid subsurface biosphere microbial communities from McLaughlin Reserve, California, USA - CR12Aug_5A (SPAdes) | ecosystem: Environmental > Terrestrial > Deep... | reverse complement strand
GTATGCTTCCGCGCGAACGCTGGCTGCTCGGGTCGATGGCCAGCACGGCTACTTTTTTTCCAGCTTGGGTGAGGTAGGTCCCCAGTGCTTCGATAAAAGTACTTTTTCCGGCTCCCGGCACCCCGGTGATGCCCAGCCGGACGGCTTTGCCCGCATGGGGCACACAAGCCCCCGTGATCTGCCGTGCACGCTCCTGATGCTGCGGCAATGAACTTTCCACAAGAGTAATTGCCTTGCTCAGCAACACCACATCGCCTTTCAGGATACCCTGAACGTACTCTTCGGCCGCCAGCACCGATTGGCGTAACGACCTCAGACGCTCAACCGCCTCAGGATTCACCTGTTCGGGCTGTGCAACTCCTTCGTTGACCTTTAGTGGCGACGGGCGCTCGTCGTTTTGTTCCATGGAGATGGCATCTTCAAACGCAAAGGTACATGAATTTTATCCGTCAGTCCGACACCAATGATTATTGGTTTTTTTACAGTTGAATATTGCGGGAATAATTTTATTACCTTTGCAGCCCTGTTTTTATAAAAACTCTCCGTAGCTCAGTTGGTAGAGCAATTGACTCTTAATCAATGGGTCCCAGGTTCGAGTCCTGGCGGGGAGACCAGAAAACACAGCTTCATCAGGGAGCTGTGTTTTTTTTGTTACTTATCTGCTTATCGCACAAGAAGTTTCAGACTCCGGACTGAGCCTGAGGGCGAAGTGAACACAAGGGTAAATAAACCCGGATTTAGTCTTTCGGTTTCAATGACAAGTGAACCCGTTCCATCAACCGCAAACCGTCCGTAAAGCACTCCTGTGGCTGAATACATGCTGATCACACTGCGCACTGCGGTATTAGTCAGCTGTACTTTTTGTCCCCTGCTGACCGGATTGGGAAACAGCCGTACATCTGCACCGAAGTCAGATTCATCAATGCCGACAGAGCTGAAATAACAGATTTGGTAGTCTGAATGCATGTATATTTTCTCTTCTGTCTGATAGGCGCAGAGCAGTTCCCAGACCGGACAAACGATGCAGTATTCGTATCGGGTATAGAGCGGTCCGCTCAGGCTGCCGATGCCTTCCACCCAGATGTCGTATGCCCATCCGTCCTCACCGAGCAGCCAGCGTTTTCGTTCGACGCCCATATACTCCACGGTGTCAATGTCCATCACTGTTACAGGCACATCTTCCGAAAAACAGAAAAAGCTCCGCACCATGGCCGATTCCCCTTTCTGCAGGCCAAAGTCATACAGCAGACCTTCGTCATAACCGGGATGAATGTAATACACCTTCTCGTCTTCGGCACGCAACAATCCTGCAAGAGACCAGCTTGACAGCGAATCATGCGAAACCATCATTTTCTTGTAGAGGGTTCCTTCAACCAGGCTATCGCCGGAAATCCGGAAGATTTCGGTACCGTACGTTAAGGAAAAACCCATGACAGAGTTCACCACGTTCCACTGCCGGCCTTCGTCCACCAGCGACTGGCTGTGCATCAGCATCGGCGAAAGGAGCACGATAGCGGCAAGCATTATCTTTTTCATGGCCGTTTTGTTTGAGTCAAAGATAAGTCAATCAGGCATAAACACGACTTTTTTTAGAGTGGTTTTTGATTAATTTATCTTTAGTGGGACAAAAAGGTTGTGTCTTCATGTATTTTTGTTCAAAAACACCATGTTGCCATTAGTGCTTGTTGGGGAGATCGAACGTTGGTTTCAGGCCGCGAAGGGCATTGCCGGCAGGGTGGAGGCCACGCGCCTGATAGGCGGGGGTTCCATCAACGAAGCCTGTGCTTTTGTATTCGGCGGGCATGATTATTTCATCAAATGGAATTCGGCGGGGCGTTATCCCGGCATGTTTGCGGCTGAGGCACGTGGGCTGGGCTTGCTGGGCGGAGCCGGCTGCATCCGACTGCCTGAAGTGCTGCACACCGCTGAGGCCGGCTCTCATGCGTATCTGCTTCTGGAGTGGATCCCTGCAGGACGGACCGGCAAAGAGTTCTGGGAATTATTCGGACAGCAGCTAGCGGCCCTGCACCGCAACAGTTCTGACTCCTTCGGGCTTGACCACGACAACTACATCGGTTCGCTTGTGCAGCGCAACGACCCGCGCGATAACTGGCCAGAGTTTTTTGTTCAGATGCGCCTCGAACCCCAGCTGAAACTCGCCCGCGATGCCGGATTGGCCGATGCAGGTCTGGCCGCACGTTTCGACAAGCTTTTTCACCGCATGCACCAACTATTTCCCCACGAACCGCCATCTCTGCTGCACGGCGACCTCTGGAGCGGCAATTACCTTTGTGGAGCCGGCGGCGTACCTGTACTTATTGACCCGGCTGTGTATTACGGTTTCCGCGAGATGGACCTTGCTATGAGCCGTCTTTTCGGCGGCTTCGACAGACAATTCTATCAGTCGTACCATAACGCCTTCCCCTTTGAAACGGGATGGGAGGAACGTGTCGGGCTGTGCAACCTCTATCCGCTGATGGTACACCTGAACCTCTTCGGAAGCTCCTACCTCGGGCAGGTGCAATACGAACTGAAGCGCTTCACAGGCTGAACCCTCCGCAAGACACAGGGAATTCAGGAACATGCGGATTATGATGATTTTTTGGCTGAAATTTCTGATGGTTTCTGTGTACTTTTGCAGCCTGAAAATTAGAACACAAAACAGCCTGCAGTCATGACGAATCATACCGAAGAGCCTTTGGAAAGCGAAAAAAAGGCATTGAACTTCATCGAAACCATCATTGAAGAAGACAACCTGAGCGGAAAACACAGCGGCAGGGTACACACCCGTTTCCCTCCCGAGCCCAACGGCTACCTGCACATCGGACACGCCAAATCCATCTGCCTCAACTTCGGCACAGCAGCCAAATACGGTGGCAAGTGCAACCTACGTTTCGACGACACCAACCCCGAGAAAGAGGAGACCGAATACGTTGATTCGATCATGGAAGATGTGCGCTGGCTGGGATTTCAATGGGACAAGGAACCCTATTATGCCTCAGATTATTTTCAGCAGTTGTACGACTGGGCGGTATTGCTGATTCAGAAAGGCCTTGCCTATGTTGACGATCAGCCCCAGGAGGAGATCAGCCGTCAGCGTGGTACGCCTACCCGTCCGGGCATCGAAAGCCCCTACCGCAGCCGTTCGGTGGAAGAAAACCTCGATTTGTTCACCAGAATGAAAAACGGTGAGTTTCCCAACGGAAGCAGGGTGTTGCGGGCACGGATAGACATGACCTCGCCCAACATGCACATGCGCGACCCGGTGATGTACAGGATTCTGCATGCAGAGCACCACCGGACCGGCGACACATGGAAGATCTATCCCATGTATGATTATGCCCACGGGCAAAGCGACTATCTCGAAGGTATCACCCACTCGCTCTGCACCCTTGAGTTTGAGGTGCACCGGCCGTTGTACGACTGGTTCCTCGACCAACTGATTGATACTGCGTACAGACCCAGACAGATTGAGTTTGCAAGGCTCAACCTGAGTTATACCGTCATGAGCAAACGCAAATTGCTTGAACTGGTCAGGAGCAAAATTGTCAATGGCTGGGACGATCCCCGCATGCCCACCATAGCCGGTTTGCGGCGCAGAGGCTACACACCGGCCTCCATCAGAGCTTTTGCCGACCGCATTGGTGTGGCGAAGCGCGACAATGTTATTGATGTAGGCCTGCTCGAGTTCAGCATACGCGAAGACCTCAACAAAACTGCCCCACGTGTGATGGCTGTGGTAGATCCTCTAAAGCTGGTGATCACCAACTATCCCGAAGGGCAGATCGAAGAAGTTGAATTGGTAAACAATCCCGAAGAGCCCGAAAGTGGCAGCAGGACAATCCCTTTTGGCAGGGAAATCTATATCGAAAGGGAAGACTTTATGGTTGACCCGCCGGCCAAGTTTTTCAGGCTCGGCCCCGGCCGTGAGGTTCGCCTCAAAGGCGCTTATGTGGTTCGCTGTGAAAGTTTTGAAGCCGACAAGAACGGCGTGGTGCAGAAGGTACTGTGTACCTACGACCCCGAAACCAAAAGCGGCAGCGGGCCAAAACAGCCCAAGGTGAAAGGAACACTCCACTGGGTGGAAGCCTCAACGGCTGTGACAGCCGAAGTGAGGCTCTATGACCGCCTGTTTATGGACGAAGACCCCGCCGGACATAAAGATCAGGATGCACTTGAGTTTCTCAATCCCGACTCACTCAAGGTTGTAAGCAACTGCATGGCCGAGCCCATGCTTGCTCATGTGCAGGCAGGCGACAAGTTTCAGTTTCAGCGCATCGGATATTTCTGTGCCGATCCCGACACCCGTCCCGGAAGACCGGTATTTAACAAAACGGTAGGGCTGAAGGATGCCTGGGCCAAAATGGCACAAAAAGATGGACAGTAAAAAAAACAAACCAAATAATGTTTGTACTTAATCTATTTTTAACTTTGCACCCTCATTGCCCGATGGTGTAATTGGCAACACGTCTGACTCTGGATCAGAAGAGTTCAGGTTCGACCCCTGATCGGGCAACACAGGCACCAGACACCCGGAAATTTCCATCCGGGTGTTTTTTTACCTTCGGTTTACTTTGTCCATCCTGAATAAAATGTCGCGGATTGAACGATTTTCGTTTATTTTGGCCTTTCAACGCAACACCACACTATATGAAACAGGAACATACCACGCAGGGAAAGGGCTTCCGCTCGTTCAACCGGAATTACTGGACAGTGATCATCATGGAATTTTTCGAGCGGGGTTCTTATTACGGGGTGATGTCGGTGCTTTCTGTTTATCTGGTGATGTCCGTCAACGACGGCGGGTTGGGTTTCAGCAAGGAAGGTGTGGGAGTGATCAAAAGCACCATCACTCCGCTGTTGTACCTGTTGCCCATACTTTCGGGTGCTCTGGCCGACCGTTTTGGCTACAAACGGCTGCTGATGTTTGCCTTTGCCACCATGAGCCTCGGTTACCTGCTGACAAGTATGGTGAGCAGTTACAGCCTGGTATTTCTCAGTCTGCTGCTGATGGCGGTGGGGGCCGGGTTTTTCAAACCCATCATTTCCGGTACCATTGCCCGCGAAACCGATGAGCGCAACAGCGGCTTGGGATTTGGAATATTTTACTGGTCAATCAACCTTGGAGCATTTATATTTCCGTTGATCTTAGTTCCTTATCTGAAAGGAATCGACTGGTCGTACATTTTCATCATGGCAGCCATTGGCACCGGATGGTTGTTGCTGCTCAACCTGTTTGTGTTTCGCGAACCGCCCCGTCCGGCCGGAACCCAATCGGTCGGTGCCGTGCTCAAAGGAGCCGTAATGGTGCTTAAAGATTATCGTTTTGTGCTCATGATTGTTATTTACAGCATGTTCTGGATACTCTATTTTCAGATGTTCGACACGGTGCTTTGGTACCTCACCGAATATGTTGACATGAGCCCGGTGAACAGCAGCGTCAACGGACTGCTGGCATGGTTTGGACTGCACACCGACTGGAAATTCGATGCCGAGCATGTTACGGTGATCAATGCCGGTACAATCATTGCACTGCAGTTACTGATATCGTCCCTCGTGCGAAACACCAAAGCGCTTCCGACGATGATCATCGGAATCGCGCTTGGAACGATTGGTATGGCTATACTTTCGGTTTCCATGCATGCATGGGTGTTCATTGCCGGAATAGTGATTTTCTCCATTGGCGAGATGACGGCACATCCTAAGTTTATCAGTTATGTCGGACTTATTGCCCCGCCTGATAAAAAGGCTCTTTATCTGGGTTATTCGTTTCTGTATGGGGTAATTGGCAGCGGAGTAGGCGGCATACTTGGAGCCACATTATATGTTTATTTCGTGGAGGAATTGCAAAAACCGGGGCTTTTGTGGCTTATCTTCAGCTTTATCGGTGTGTTCACCATCATTGGTTTGCTGCTTTATAACCGCTATCTGGCACCTAAAAAATAAACCGGTCTGTTCAGCAGATCAGGTTTTTTTTCTAACAGGCACACAAGGCAGAATGCTGGTTTATTGAAGAATAGATTTTGGTATTTTATGTGCAGCAGAATTACTTTATTCCTCCAATTATATAGTCATATTGGTACAATTTAAGGACAAGCGAAGAAGTTTCAGCGTATTTCAACCGGGTTCACCAGCAGATTATTCATTTATTGATATTAATGCCCGCAATAATACAAATCATAAGTAGCATATAATGAATGATTAAGAAAATTTTTATCAGGATTGAACTAAAATTGTTTACAATTTTTTAATATTCATGTATATATTGATGTAAATTTGTGCAAAATCAATCATTATGAAATTTTCAAGTAAGTTAAATGAGTTTGATATTCTTGACTTGTTGAATGAATATCATTCAGAGCTGAGGAAACTCAAATACAAAACCGAGTATGTAAAAAGAAAGGTTGCTGAGTTGGAAGGCCAGTATGAGGTTGCAAAGGCCAAAAAAGGCGGCAGAATCAGAATTGAGGCTCAGTCCGCCGATGATGCCGGTGTGACCGGTGAACAGGGACAGGCGGTTGTTGCTGTCGAAAAGAGAAGAAGGGGTCGTCCGGCCAAGGAGAAATCCGATAAGGCCCTGTCAAAGAAACGGAAGCCATATCCGCTTTCGATCTATGACACCATGATTCTCAACTCAATTGAAGAAGCCGGAAAGGCTCTGTTGAGCAAGTCGATCATCGACGCAGTGAGGGAAAAAGCCATCGACGCCGGGATTTTTGAGACCGAAGAAAAACTGAGGGCCAAAATCAATCAGTGTCTGGTGAAGTTAACCAACAAACGTAACGACCTGAAGAAGGTAAACTACGAGGGCAAGGGTTACGGTTACGCACTTCCTGTGTTTTATGATGAAAAGGGCAAGCTCAGAAAAGAGCATAGGCTCAAATAGTCTAAACACATTTTAAAGCTGATCCACGGATCAGAAGCTGATGAATGTTAAGGAGCGGTTGTAAGGGGTTGGCTCAGCCAAAACCGTAATAACCGCCTCCTTTTTTTTCGCGCCTTTTGTGGGTGTTATCAATTACTTTCTGCTTCTCTTCATTAGTCAGACTGTCCCAGGTAGCAACCTCTTCGGCCGAGCGATAGCAGCCGATGCATATCTTTTCTTCATCATAGGTACATATCAGCTGACAAGGACTTTTCACCGTTTTTTTCATACTACTTTTTTTTGTTCTGCACCGGGGTGGTTACCGGAGCAATCAGAATCAAACAACAACGGGCCGGAATTGTTTACGGATTATTTATTGTAATCTCCATCAATGCTATTCAGATCGTTTCATATAAGCAACACCTTTGGTTTTGGTGGCAAACCAAACTTTTCCTTCAGTATCGACACAAATGCCTGTTATCCAATTCTCGGGCAGCCCGTTGGTGGTGGTGTAGCTTTTCCATGATGAGCCTGTTAATGAGCTGACGCCGCGTGGTGTGCCGAACCACATCGTGCCGGACAAGTCTTCAGCGATGGCATCCACACGGTCGAATATGAGGCCGTCGGAAATGCTGTATTCGGTGAAATCCGTACCGTCGAACATGCTGACTCCGGCCAGAGAGCCTATCCACAAACGGTTCTGACTGTCAATAAACACTTTGGTGATGAAATCGGCCAGAACATTATCTGTGAGTATGGTGTTCCATATTTCATTGGAAAAACCGGAAACACCGAATTCAGTACCAAACCACTTTTTGTTGTTCAGGTCGATGGTAATTGATCGTACAATATTATGAACCAGCGCGTTGCCTTCATCTTTTACGTAGATGGTCCAGTTGCCGGAATTCAGATACGAAACTCCCTTCCCGGTGGCAAACCAGGGATTTCCTGAAGGGTCAACAGCAATGTCGTACACATAATTATATCCAAGACCTGAGTTATCGGTGTTAAAGTTTACCCATTGACCGTTGTCGCGCAGCGACACGCCAAAGGGTGTGGCAAACCACACCTTATTGCTGTTTTGATCAACGGCAATACTGTTCACCTGATGGTACACAAGTCCCTGAGGGGTGTTGTACGTGTACCAGTTGCCCTTTTCGTAGCGCGAAACCCCAAACTCTGTCCCGATCCAAACGCTTCCGTCAGGGTCGGCGGCAACACAATTCACATTATTGTTAACGAGTCCGTTTTTGGCAGCGAAGTATGTCCATTTTTCGTTCATGCCCGTAAATTTATCCTTGTTGCAGCCGGAGGCAATCACAAGGATGAGGGTCAATCGGAGCAGGGGCGGCAGACTGGTTATTTTCATGTTACTCGATTGTTTTATTCGTTCTGAAGGTTCATTCGTATGCGTGAAGCCACAATGTCGATGGCCACCTGGTTGGCACCTCCCTGCGGGATGATGATGTCGGCGAATCGTTTGGTCGGGTCGATAAACTGCAGGTGCATGGGTTTTACGTAGTTCTCATAGTGCCGCAACACATCCATAAACGACCTGCCGCGCTCTTCGATATCACGCTGAATGATGCGCATGAGTCTGTCGTCGCCGTCGGCATCCACATAGATCTTGATATCCATTCTGTCGCGCAGATCAGCATTGGTGAGCACAAGAATGCCCTCTACAATCATAACTTTGGTGGGTTTCACGGGCACGGTTTCGGCTGCGCGGGCGCAACTGACGTATGAATAAACGGGCATCGGTATGGTTTCGCCTTTTTTGAGCCTGTCGATATGGTTGATAAGCAGATCGAATTCGATGGAGGATGGGTGGTCGAAGTTGATTTTCTTGCGTTCTTCTGCGCTCAGATGCCCGTTGTCCTTATAATAGGCGTCCTGCGAGATCACCGATACCGAACTTCCGGGCAAAGCCCTGATAATTTTGCGCACCACCGTGGTTTTTCCCGAACCAGAGCCTCCTGCTATGCCGATAATCAGCATGGAATGATATTATTGTTAATTGAATGTCAAATATAGGCAAAATGAAACTGAACCCGCAAGTAATTTTTTTGCCGGAGAAGATAGTTTTGATGATTAAGCGATTATCAGAGCAGGAAACTCATCATAATTCCCGCAGCCACAGCCGAACCGATAACTCCGGCTACATTGGGAGCCATAGCGTGCATCAGCAGGTGATTGGTAGGATCGCATTTGAGCCCTTCCATTTGTGAAACTCTGGCGCTGTCGGGAACAGCTGAAACACCGGCGGAACCTATCAAAGGGTTAATCTTGTTTTCGGCAGACAGAAACAGATTCATCACTTTGGCAAACAGAACACCACCTGCAGTGGCAACCATGAAACTCACAGCACCCAAACCAAAGATCAGTATGGATGTACTGGTAAGGAACACATCGGCTTGTGTGGAGGCACCAACGGTGAGTCCGAGCAGTATAGTAACAATGTCGATCATCGAGTTGCGGGCTGTTTCGGCCAGACGTTTTGTAACCCCGCTTTCTTTGAGAATGTTTCCAAAGAACAACATGCCTAGGAGCGGCAGAGCGCCGGGTGAGATGAAGGTGGTAAGGATGAGGCCCACAATGGGGAACAATATTTTTTCGAGTTTTGACACCGAGCGGGGGGGCTTCATGCGTATCAGTCGTTCGCGGCGACTGGTGAGCAGCCTCATGATGGGTGGTTGAATGACCGGAACAAGGGCCATATAGGAATAGGCAGCGATGGCAATGGGACCGATCAGGTTTTTGGTTTCGTAGCCGTGAACAATTCCTCCGTTGGCCAGTTTTGAGGCAAGAAAAATAGCCGTTGGGCCGTCGGCACCACCGATGATGCCGATTGAACCGGCCTCAGGCATGTTGAACCCGACATAAAGCGCACCCAGGAAGGTCATAAAAATACCAATCTGAGCAGCTGCACCCAACAAAATGAGCCTGGGATTGGAGATCAGCGAAGAAAAATCAGTCATGGCGCCTATACCCAGAAATATTAATGGCGGATAAATACCTTTTGTAACCCCGAAATACAAATAGTTGAGCACACTACCTTCCTGATAAATACCAAGTTGCAGATTTACACCTCCGTCCTGAAAAAACGGGATGTTGCCGATGATGATGCCTGTGCCGATGGGAATAAGCAACAATGGTTCATAGTCATAACGTATGGCCAGATAAATAAAGATCAGGCCAACCAGGATCATGATGAGGTTGCCCTGAGTGGCATTACGGAAACCGGTAAAGGCGAAGAACTTGGTCAGCCCTTCGTTTGTTTTTTCCAGGGCATAATCCAACATCGGCTGGTCGGGTTCAGGTGCATACTCCGAAGGGGATTGAGTGGTAAGTGTGTCGGTTACTTTTGCGGCCAGCCCGGGATTGCTGTTGACCAGAAAATTCAACAACAACAGCAACGCGAGAATCCCAAATACCGTTAGCGCTCGTTTCAGATTCATTGTCTATTCCATTTCAAGTATAACATCGCCTTGCAGAACATTGTCGCCCAATTTGACTTTCAGGGTTTTCACGGTTCCGTCTTTTTCGGCAACAAGATTGTTTTCCATTTTCATGGCCTCATACACCAGTATTTTATCACCCCGTTTCAGCTTGTCGCCTTCTTTTACGAACAATTGGATGATTACGCCCGGAAGCGGGGACCTCACTTGATGAACGGGATTTCTGACGGTTTCGTTACGGGCAATTTCGTGCGATCCCTCAGGTTTAACCACCGCTGAACGAACCAGAATGGGGGTTTTGGTTTCGGATTTTTTCTTTTCGATCTCTACCTGGTAGGTGGTTCCATTCACTTCCACTTCGGCTTTTGAGCCGTCGAGCCTGATGACCTCTACCTCGTAATCGTTACCCCTGATATTAAATTTGAAACTTTTCATGTTGTAATTCGGTTATCGTTGCAGGTTTCTTAACCCATAAATTTTTGAACTCCAGGGCGAATAGGTTCTGGATACTTTTTTTATTGTCAATACATTGCTTTCCTCATCATGCAGTTCGGTAGCAAAAAAGAGTGCCAGGCCAATGGCAGCTGTCACTTCTCCGGGAATCATCAGGTCGTCGTCGCTTTTGATCTGGCTGAGTTTTCCCTGTTTGCGCAGCTTAATCCTTAACTGGAGGTTGATTACCTTGGTGAGGCTGTCGAATACATAATAAAGAATAACAAGGGCAACAAAAACGATGAGGTAACTCACGATCGAAATAACGATGCCCTCGGTGAGTGTGGTTTCGGGTACGTCCACAAATTCTGTCAGCAGTATCATATCACAAGGGTATGTTGGAGTGTTTCTTGGGAGGGTTCACGTCTTTTTTGGTGGCCAGTGCCCGCAATGCCCTGATGATGCGGAAACGCGTGTTACGCGGTTCGATTACGTCATCAATATATCCATATTTTGCTGCTTCATAGGGATTGGCAAACTTATCGCGGTACTCCTCTTCTTTCTTAAGAATGTATTCGGCTCTTTCCTGAGGATCTTTGATTTGCTGAATGTTTTTACCATCTAGCACCTCGATAGCACCTGCAGGTCCCATCACGGCTATTTCAGCCGAAGGCCAGGCGTAATTGATATCGCCCCTGAGTTGTTTCGATCCCATCACGTCATGTGCGCCACCGTACGATTTACGCAGGGTAACGGTAACTTTGGGAACCGTAGCTTCGCCATAGGCAAACAGCAATTTTGCTCCATGGATGATGATTCCGCCATACTCCTGTCCGCTACCCGGCAGAAAGCCCGGAACGTCAACCAGGGTGACGATCGGGATGTTGAAGGCATCGCAGAAGCGCACAAAGCGCGCTGCTTTGCGCGAAGCATCAATATCGAGCACTCCGGCCAGAAAATTAGGCTGGTTGGCCACAATACCCACAGGCATACCGTTGAATTTGGCAAAACCAATGACAATGTTTTTGGCATAATGCCGCTGAATCTCCAGAAACTCACCGTAATCAACGATCGCATGTATGATGTCGAGTACATCATAGGGTTTGTTGGGGTTCTCGGGAATGATCTGGTTCAGACTGTCTTCGAGCCTGTTGATGGGGTCTGTACACTCAGTTAGCGGTGGATCTTCTAGGTTGTTCTGAGGCAGATAAGAGAGTAGTTTTCTGATCAGCAGTATGCCTTCTTCTTCGTTGGTAGCCACAAAATGGGTTACCCCGCTGCGGGTTCCGTGTACCCATGCCCCGCCCAGGTCTTCGGTCGAAATGTCTTCTCCTGTAACAGTTTTGGTTACCTTGGGGCCTGTAACGAACATATAACTGGAGTTTTCGCTCATGAGTACAAAATCGGTCAGGGCAGGCGAATACACTGCACCTCCCGCGCATGGCCCGAAAACAGCTGAAATTTGTGGAATAACACCTGATGCCATGATGTTGCGCTGAAAAATTTCAGCATAACCGGCCAGGCTTCTTACGCCTTCCTGGATGCGTGCACCGCCACTATCGTTGATACCGATTACAGGTGCTCCTACTTTCATGGCCTGATCCATTACCTTGCATATTTTCAGGGCGAAAGTCTCTGAAAGTGAGCCGCCGAATACGGTGAAGTCCTGAGAAAAAACATAAACTACCCTGCCGTCGATGGTTCCGTGTCCGGTTACAACCCCGTCGCCGAGAAACTGCTGCTCTTCAAGACCGAAATCATGCGTGCGGTGAGTGACGAACATATCGAACTCCTCAAAACTGCCTTCGTCAAGCAGCATGTCAATACGTTCACGGGCTGTAAATTTGCCTTTGGCATGCTGGCTTTCCATACGTTTTTCGCCACCGCCTTTTTTGGCTTCGACCCTTTTCTCAAGTAATTCCTTGATTTTTTGCTCAATGGACATAATCCTTTTTTTTATTTGTTTTTGTCTTCACAAAGCTCGGTAAGCACTCCAAAAGTTGATTTTGGATGAAGGAATGCAATATGCAGTCCCTCGGCTCCCATGCGGGGCTTTTCGTCGATCAGTCTGATGCCTCCTTCTTTGACTTCTTCCAATGCCTGCTCCAAACCGTTGACAGCAAAAGCAATATGATGTATTCCTTCGCCTTTCTTCTCAATAAATTTGCCCACCGGCCCTTCGGGATCGGTGCTCTCCAAAAGTTCAATCTTGGTTTGGCCAACTTTGAAGAAAGCTGTCTTCACCCGCTGGTCGGCAACTTCCTCAATCGCATAACAGGCTGTGCCCAATATTCTCTCATAATAGGGGATTGCCTCGGCAAGACTATTCACCGCTATCCCAATATGTTCAATGTGAGTAGGTTTCATGATATTATTATTGTGAAATTTTTCACAAAAGTACAGTATTTTTACGAATTAGCCGGATATTGAGCCGATATTATTGAGAAAAAGTACAGTTTTTTTGGAATTTTGTGAGGTTTTAACATAAGTGACAGACAGGCTTTGTATTTGTTTACACATTAACGTTTTGCAGATTATTTTTAGACGATTTGGTTTTCATCAGCTTAAAAGTTGTAAAATTGTCCTTCAAACAGTTTTGTTGATGATAAAACGTATTTTTCTAGCGGTCGGAATTTTTATTCATTTTGGATTAATAGCTCATGCACAGCAGTTTACAGATGTTTCTGCTGAACTGACAGGAGTAAGTGAAGGTTCGGCCCGCTGGATTGATCATGACCGGGATGGCGATCTGGATGCATTGGTGATGGGGGAGTTTTTTAAAGGAAACCAAAGAGGGGTTGTCAGTAATTTATACAACAACCTGCGCAACGATCGTTTCAGCCGAATTGCTTCGGGTTTGCCCAATCTGCACAGGGGTGATTTCGACCTGGGCGATTACAATCTCGACGGCATCAACGACATTGCCCTGATTGGTGAGACTTCGGATGGTACGCGCATTGCTGCCATCTACAGAGGAACTGTTTCGGGGCAGTTTCTGCCGACGGGGATCAGTTTTCTGCCGGTCAGGGATGGGTCTATCCGTTTCGGCGATTTCGATGGTGATGGTGACCCCGATATATTGCTTACAGGAGAGTCGAAAACCGGGCCGGTAAGCCTAGTATACCGCAATGACCGTAACAACACATTTGTTCTGGTGCCATCCAAACTTCAGGGTGTACGCAGGGGTGTCGGAATATGGTATGATCATAACCTCGATGGGTATCCGGATATTTTTATCACAGGGGCCGATGCTTCGGGTCATCCTTTCAGCATGTTGTACACCAATCAGGGTATGGGTTTCGAAGAGTATCAGGCGGGTATTATTCCGCTCAAACATAGTTATGCTGCTGTGGGTGACTACGACAACGATGGCGACCCCGACTTGCTTGTTATGGGCGAAGCTGATCAGGGCCGGCTGGTGACACGGCTATACCGCAACGACAGGTCGAAAGGCTTTGGCCGGACGCCTGCCATTTTTGTGCATGTCAGTTCTGGTTTTGCCGATTGGGGTGATTTTGACGGTGACGGTGATGTGGATCTGCTGATCAGCGGTGAGTCTGCCGAAGGCCCGGTAACCAGAGTGTATGAAAACAACAGGGCACGAGGCTTCAGCGATTTGCCTGTAAACCTCATCGGACTGCATATGAGTACCGGACAGTGGGGTGATTATGATATGGATGGCGACCTCGATATTCTCATTGCAGGTATGGCAGCAGGCCATCAGTATCAGACAAGAATCTACAGAAATGATTTGTTCCTTTCGGGACAGGCGGCATCCGATGCTTCAGCAAGAAAAACAGGCGAAGAGGAAGATATTTTTAATAATTCGGTTGTCGTTCCCGAGCGTGGTAAACCTGATTTTCTTTTTGTGTATTCTTCTGCATATACGGATCTGTACAATACCGGAACCAAAGCTTACTTCTTGTTTGTCAGCCCGGTGAAGAGGCCAAAGAAACAATATGAAATGGAAGACCGTTACAGCCAGCTGTTGCGCGAGCAATATCCCCAATGGTCAATTGTTGATCAGGGCAATTTGCTTTCCATCGGAAAACCCTCTCAGGCCGAAGCCGAAAAGTCACGCAAACGAATCATCGATGAGTACACCGGCAAAAACTTCACCATCATCGAAATAAACTGGTAAACATGGCTTTCTGCCGGGCTTCTCAGCAGTCTGTTTTCTTCGCCCTTATTTGTGAACTTTACGGATAAAATCCTCCACTTCAGGAACGCCACCCTGATATACCAGATATCCGTTATAGGGTTCACGTGGTGTAATTTCGTCATTCACGGGAGTTAGCATCAGTCTTTTTACTTCGGCAGGATCATTGGTTTGTCCCAGCACCCAGCATAGCTTGATGTAGGCAACTTCGGGCAGCATATTTCCGGTGGGGACAATTCCTTTGGCCATCATATCGCGACCTGTATCGTACACAAACATATGCACATAGCCCCAAATAGTCTGCAAGGTCATATACATATGTACTCCTTTGGCGTGTGCCCGTTCGATGGCGGGATAGAGTTCCTTGTTGACATGACCCAAACCCGTTCCCACGATAACCACACCGCGATAACCGGCATCAGTAAGTGCATCGAGGGTGTCGGGTTTCATGCCCGGATAATAATACAGCATGGTAACTTCGTCGCTGTAATAAGGCAAGATATTCACCTTTCGGTCGCTGCGGCGCTTGTTGTATGTTTTGTGTATGGGTTTTATGGTCTGCCTGTTGATCATGGCAATTGGCGTGTCGCCTATGGTACGGAAGGTGGAGCGATAGCTCGAATGCATTTTCCGAACACGGGTTCCTTTGTGCAGCAGTCCATATTCATCGGAGGTCGGGCCAAACATACACACCATCACTTCGGCAATGTCGGAATGGCCGGCAGCTTTCATGGCATGCATCAGGTTGAGGGCGGCATCGGAACTTGGCCTGTCACTCGATCGCTGCGAGCCGACGAGCACCACAGGCACGGGCAGGTTCTGGCACATAAAGGTGAGTGCAGCACCCGTATGATGCAGGGTGTCGGTGCCATGTCCCACCACTATGCCGTCAATGCCCTGTTCGATCTCCTTACCGATGGCTTTTGCAAGTCCGACATATTGTTTGGGGCCCATATTTTCACTGAAAACGGCAAACAGTTTTTCGGTTTCCAGATTGCAGATATCGGCCAGCTCGGGAACTGCACCATAGAGTTCGCCCGGTGAAAAGGCCGGAATGACAGCTCCGGTGCGGTAGTCGAGCCTCGAAGCAATGGTTCCTCCTGTGCCAAACAGTTTCACAGCCGGCAGGCCGGGTGTCACCGGAAACTGCTTTTCGGGGATTTTGTAATTGGCTTTCTTGTAGCCTGTTTCTTTCATTGAAAGGATGGTTCGTACGTCGATTCCGACATTGTAGCCTGTCGGGATTTTCATCACGATGTGCTTGTCGTCATCGTTTTCGGCTCTGGGGAGTACCGTCCCGAAAAATTTACCTCTGGTGGTTTCCACTTCAGCTTGTCCCCACACCCTTGTGTTGTATTTTTTCAGCAGTTCGAGCGCATCGCCTTTATATCCCTGAAATATATCTTCACTCATGACTTCATTGTTTTGATCTGGTTTGCCAGAAAAGTTAAATCAATATTGCCGGTTGACTGCTTCCTCAGCTGTCCCATCATCCAGTTCAGCCGGTGATCTGTGCCGTTTTTCCTGCTGTGCTGCACGAATTTCTCTGATAGAAAAGGCAGTTTGTTCAGGATTTCTTCCTTGCCTGTTTTTCTGAACTTCAATGAAGAAAGCACCGATTCGAAGTCCATTCGTGGATGAATAATAATTTCGGGAAGCATGTGCCAGGCCAGGCGATGATCAAGTTTTTGCTCTTTGAGGAAGGCAAACAGCTTGTAGATTTTCTCAGGATTGAACTGACGTTGTTTTTTTTGTTTCCCGAGCAGATTTTTCAGCCGGTGTCCGATAAAAGTGCCGCCGAAAATCGGTTCAACACCCAGTTCGTTCACCAATCTGTCGAGTATCGGGTAATAGTTTTTCGAAAACAGATAGGTGTAAGTATCTTCGGGCACATTCCACTTTTTGAGCTGTTTATACCGGTCGATGATGTCTGTTGGAAGGTTTTTGCGCAGCGATTCGATGTAGTCATCTTCGAGCGGAATTGGGGCCGAGTCGGTGTCGGGATACATTCTGTCAGCACCCGGCAACACCCTTTCAAAGATGGTGGTTCCGTCCGAAAATGATTTCCGTGTTTCGTTGGGAATGCCTTCAAAAGCCATGCGACAGCGTTCTTCAATGGTTTCGAGAGCGGTTTTGACGTCTTCCAGTGGCCCCCAGAACACCATTACTGCATCATTTTCTTTGGTGGAAAGCAGTGTGGCTATTTTCTGCCAGTTTTCCTTTTCAATTTCGGGTTGCCAGTTTTCGCTGTGTGCCATATTTGGTTTTTCGAGGCATGCGATAACCTTTAGGCGGTCGCTTATTTCGTGGGCAAACATTTTGCCCGGTTGGGTAAAATGCGACAGTGCACCTCTGAAGCCCGGCAACCTTACTGCCACAATGGCCATGCCTGTTTCCATAGCCTGTTTCAGCGGACCGAAGGATGTGCTCAGTGCAACCTGATCAAGGCTGATGTGGTTCATTTTCCATGATGCAGGATCGGTGAACCGTTTCCGGAGTTCGTCGCGCAACAGCAGCAGCGACCATTGCCTGAAAGCTTCTACGTGGGTGAGTTCCGGTATCCATTTGGTGTGGGCAACACCTTTTATTTCAACCCGCGTGCCGCCTTTGCAGCTTACATTCACATCCTGTCGGCCGGCGCCGATGCCTGACCGCACCTTGCCCGTGCTTCGGTTGAGAAATCTGATATAGTCGCAGGCTTCCTTTACTTCATCGGGATTCACACAGTCGGGATAGGTAACTGTTTCGATCAGCGGCATACCAAGCCTGTCGGTTTTGTACACACGCACGTGGCCGATGTCGGAAATTTCGCGGCAAGAGTCTTCTTCGATGCTGAGTTGTATCAGTCTGATGGATTTGTGCTTTAATGGTATTTCGCCTTCAACGCCAATGATGGCGGTCCGCTGAAATCCTGTCGGAATGCTGCCGTCGAGGTATTGCTTTCGGGTGATATGCACTTCACCGACGATGTTGAGTTTCGACAACAGCGAAATCTCTATGGCAATAGCCAGCGCTTCACGGTCGATGGGGAAGGGGGGAGTGTCGTCCACTTCATAGGTGCATGCGGTGACATTTTTAATCCTGTACACAATTTCCTTGCGGGTTTTGAACTCCATGAGGGCAGTGCCGTCATATTCGCCCAGCTCGCTGAGTGTTGGCCGCATGTGCCGGATCAGCTCTGCGTCGAAATCATCATGCCTGTTATACATTCCGGCCGGACAATGGCAAAACAGCTTTTCTTTGGTGAGCAACTGCTGGTGTACTTCGAGCCCCGACATAAATCCGATTCGGTCGTAGGTTGCCTGTGTGGCCTGTTTGCGGTCAACGTAACCGGCTTGTTCCCTGGTGGCCTCATAATTGGCCTGTGCATCAAAGGTGAAATCCATAAAAACAGAATTGGTTCACAACAATGTGATAAAACGGCCAAAAGTACAGAAAATACAGGCCGGTGAAGAGTATATTGATTCTAAATAAGGGCACACAAGCTATAAAGGGATACACAATTCTTCACAGCAGCCGGTTTTGACCTTCGGAAGGTTTATCCGGTCAGCCGGAAAGAGTTCTATAGATGAAGTATAAGCCTGAAATATAAGGTTATGACCTCATTTGAATCAGTATGTCGAGCATTTTGATGGCTGCTTCCGAAATGATGGTTCCCGGGCCAAAAATGGCCACAGCGCCGGCATCGTAGAGATACTGATAATCCTGGTGCGGGATAACACCTCCGACGATGACCATGATGTCTTCGCGGCCAAGTTTTCTGAGTTCTCCGATCACCTGCGGAACCAGTGTTTTGTGGCCGGCGGCAAGGCTTGAAACCCCGAGTATGTGCACATCGTTTTCAGCCGCTTGTCTGGCTGCTTCAGCCGGAGTCTGGAACAACGGGCCAATGTCAACGTCGAAACCGATGTCGGCATAACCTGTTGCCACCACTTTAGCACCACGGTCGTGTCCGTCCTGGCCCATTTTGGCGATCATAATTCGTGGCCGGCGGCCTTCGATACGGGCAAATTCGTCGGCCAGGCTGCATGCTTTGGCATAGCTTTGGTCGCCACGGCTTTCCGACGAATAAACGCCTGAAATGGAGCGGATAACGGCCTTGTAACGTCCGAAGACTTTCTCGCAGGCCATCGAAATTTCGCCGAGCGATGCCCTTTTGGCGGCAGCATCCACAGCCAGCTCCAGCAGGTTGCCTTCGCCGGTGCGGCACGAATGGGTGATGGCATCGAGTGCTTGCTGAACAGCAGCCTCATCGCGGTTTGCCCTGAGGGTTTTCAGCCTTTCAATCTGAGAAAGACGCACGGCTGTGTTGTCGATATCCAATATGTCGATAGGGTCTTCTTTTTCAAGGCGGTATTTGTTTACGCCCACAATAACGTCTTTATTGGAGTCGATACGTGCCTGTTTTCGTGCAGCGGCTTCTTCAATGCGCATTTTAGGCAAGCCGGTTTCGATGGCTTTTGCCATACCGCCCATGGCTTCAACCTCTTCGATGAGTTCCCATGCTTTTTCGGCCAGCTCCTGTGTTAGTTTTTCCACATAGTATGAACCTGCCCATGGGTCAACGGCTTTGCATATGTTTGTTTCTTCCTGCAGGTAAATCTGTGTGTTTCGTGCAATTCGTGCTGAAAAATCAGTGGGCAGTGCAATGGCTTCATCGAGTGCGTTGGTGTGTAGCGACTGGGTATGTCCGAGTGCAGCGCCCAAAGCTTCAATGCAGGTGCGGGCAACGTTGTTGAACGGGTCTTGTTCGGTCAGGCTCCATCCTGAGGTTTGGGTGTGCGTTCTGAGGGCCATCGACTTGGTTGATTTCGGGTCGAACTGTTTGACAATTTTGGCCCAAAGTAACCGAGCTGCGCGCAGTTTGGCTATTTCCATGAAGTGATTCATGCCCAAAGCCCAAAAAAACGAAAGGCGGGGCGCAAAAGCATCGATGTCAAGTCCGGCTTTGAGTCCTGTTCGGATATAGTCGAGCCCGTCGGCCAGTGTATAGGCCAGTTCAATGTCAGCTGTGGCTCCGGCCTCCTGCATATGGTAACCAGAGATGGAAATGGAATTGAACTTAGGCATCTTTTTCGAAGTGTATTCAAAAATGTCGGCAATGATACGCATCGAAGATTCCGGAGGGTAGATGTAGGTGTTGCGCACCATAAATTCTTTGAGAATATCGTTTTGTATGGTGCCTGAAAGTTCTTCCAGTTTTGCGCCTTGTTCCAATGCCGTGACGATGTAGAATGCCATGATGGGCAAAACGGCTCCGTTCATGGTCATTGAAACCGACATTTTGTTCAGCGGGATCTGGTCAAAGAGGATTTTCATGTCGAGGATGGAGTCGATGGCAACACCTGCTTTGCCTACATCTCCTACCACGCGTTCGTGGTCGGAGTCATAGCCGCGGTGCGTGGCCAGGTCGAAAGCTACCGATAATCCTTTTTGTCCGGCCGCCAGGTTTCGGCGGTAAAAGGCGTTGGAATCTTCGGCTGTCGAAAATCCGGCATATTGTCTGATGGTCCATGGTTGCATCACATACATGGTAGAGTAAGGCCCGCGCAGGAAAGGGGGGATACCGGCGGCATATCCCAGGTGTTCCATGGTCTCGAGTTCGGCAGCGGTGTAAGCCGGTTTCACCTGAATATGCTCAGGTGTTTCCCAGTCGGCTGCAATGCCGTGTCGTAACTCCCATTGTTCGGGACTCAGCCCTGTGTCGGGTGTATGGTTCAGGTTGATATGTCTGAAATTGGGTTTCATGGCTTCTTTTTTTGTGGGTTTGTCAACTTTCGTTCGTCTTCTTGTCAGTGAATGCCCAGTTTTTGCTGAAACATCTGTAAAGTTTCGAGCACATTGCTCTTTACATGAATGAAATGTTCCATTCCGGCAGCCTTGAGTTCGTCGGTTAAACCTGCGGGGAATCCGGCAAGCACTACCAGACAATCCTTTCTTAATGCTTCGAAAGCGGCTTTTACGTTATCAGTGTATTCTTCATCAGAACTACAGAGGACCACAATTTCGGGTTTCCGTTGACGGGCCGCTTCGATGCCCTCAGAAATATCTGCAAAACCAGGATTGTCGGTTACCGTGAAACCGGCACAGGCGAAAAAATTACAGGCAAAGTTGGCTCTGGCTTTGCGCATGGCTAAGTTACCGTAAGTGAGCATCCAGGCTTCAGGGCGCTTGTTTGTGCGGCTGAACTGATCAGTTTTGTAACGAAGTATTTCAAATGCTTGTCCGCCACGATAGGTTTTTATAGTTTTTATCTCTGCGTTTTCCAGGGTTTTGTCTTCGGCTTCGAATACGGTTGCGGGTAATTCGGTGCTGATGTTTTCGTTGAAATTGGGGTATTGATTGGTTCCCAATAGTATTTCGCGTCTTGTGGCTATGTTCATGTCGCGTTTGAGGGCACTTTCAGCAATCATGTTCTGGATGCTGCCTTTTCTCAGGGCAGAAATAAATCCTCCTTCGTCCTGAATCTGCAGGA
>Ga0208244_100886_pt1 | contig 21439 bp, 16 predicted proteins | sample SubbioCR12Aug_5A_FD_184828 | JGI IMG/M metagenome (GOLD analysis project Ga0208244, IMG submission 184828) | Serpentinite rock and fluid subsurface biosphere microbial communities from McLaughlin Reserve, California, USA - CR12Aug_5A (SPAdes) | ecosystem: Environmental > Terrestrial > Deep... | reverse complement strand
GATTATTTCGAGCCGACTTATGGCGCCGGTTCGTTACATTTAGAATTCGGAGACACGCTTTTGTTCTTGATATTGAGAGAATTATTTACTTCCTCTGCTGATTTTGTTCCTCCAATGAGTGAAATATACCATTATCCATATTTATGTATCGGATGGTTCGGGTTATTTGTAACGGCAATGAATTTAATCCCTGTAGGTCAATTGGATGGTGGTCACATTGCTTATGCTTTGTTTGGTGAGTATAATCAATTTAAAATTGCAGCTATCTCAATGGTAGTTTTAATTTTGCTGGGATTGGCTGGTATTATCTCAACATTTCTCGAAATAAATTTGGGTTTCGGCTGGTCGGGTTGGTTATTCTGGGCTTTTATTCTTTATTTTTTTATAAAAGTAAAGCATCCGCCTATACCGGATAATGTTGAATTAGATAAAAGAAGACGTATAGTAGGATATATCGGGATAATTATTTTCTTACTAAGTTTTCCTCCTTCACCTTTTATTATCTCTTTAAGTATCTGATTTTTTACCTTGAGTAGAGTGAAGTTAATTAAATATGTTTGTGATGAAAAAATGAATAAAAATGACAATTAAATATTACCGGACAAAATCCTTTATGTATAAAAAATTTCGTTCGTTTCTCCCGCTTATCGCTTTATTTTTTACTTTAATTTTCTGGGGATGTGAAAAAAAATATGATAACATATTAGATGCTGATGAATCAAAATATTCAGTTACTATCAGCTCAGCACCATTTTTTAATTCTGTTGATTTTAATCCTGAAGATTCTTCTGTAGTGATTTTTATCGGTTTGAATAATATCTCAGTCATAAAAAATGTTTGGGCAGATATCTATTCTTCAGAAAATAAAAAACTGAACAGTTCACCAGTCTATCTTTATGATAATGGAGAAAATGCAACAGGTGATAAAGTTAAAGGAGATGGCATCTACAGTAATCGATTTCCGTTTAACCAGTATTATCCGAATGGGGATTATCGAATTGAGTTTTACTATTCTGATACACGTGACTTTACAGCAAATATTCTGAGGCATGGATTTGTCTATGATAATCAACAGGAGAACTTCCCCCCGGTAATTTCGAATTTATCCGTTCCAGACACAGCATTTATAGGCTCCACTATCCAGTTAATCTATATATCACTTGATGTTTATGATCAGAACGGTTTGAATGATATTGAAATGGTTTATTTCAATTCTTTTATTCCACCAAACGGAAATCCATCTCAAAGTAATCCATTCCGTTTGTACGATGACGGGAAGGCAGAACACGGCGATTTGGTGGCAGGAGACGGACGATTTTCAACTATAGTACAGTTACCCACTCAGGGCGTAACAACAGGTCAGTATAGGTGGGAGTTTGAAGCAAAAGACAGGGGAAAGAAGTTAAGTAATAAAATAATTCACTTTATAACGATTCTATAATGATCAAATACTTTATTCCGATTTTTTTTATTTCAATTAATTTATCATTCTCTCAAACACTGCCAAAGGTTTTTGAAATTGGAACTGCATCAGGTTTTCAGGTGTCTTCAAGTGAGAATCCTGCAAGTAATAGTATCAATGATGTTTTAATCGTTGGTGATACAATCTGGTTAGCAACCTCAAGGGGATTGAGTCGCTCTACAGATAAGGGTGTTTCATGGAATAACTATTACGGTACTACAGCATTCGAGACAGAGAGTATAACAGCACTTGGGTATTATCAAGGAATTATCTGGGCTGCAACTGCCCACTCAATTGAAAGAGATGGTCAGACACTACCGGAAGGGAGTGGATTAAGGTTCTCAACCAATAACGGAGAAGGCTGGTATACGGTTGGGCAACCTTTGGATGCGGAAAATGATTCTATTGAAGTTTACGGCATTAATAATATCAGGGCTCTGCCGGTTACAGTCGCTGTACAGAACATAATTTACGATATTACATTTACACCCAATACAATTTGGATTGCTACTTTTGCGGGTGGGGCACGTAAAAATAATATTGATTCTCTTATCATTAATCAAAATAACAAATGGAAAAGAGTAGTTATTCCACCTGACAGACTAAGTTCTATTTCTCCAACAGATACTCTGAATTTCTCTTTACAACCTGTAGGCGGTAAATTCGGTAAGGAAAACAATCTTAATCACCGTGTTTTTTCAATATTCTCGATTAACGACTCAACAGTATTGATTGGAACTGCAAATGGTATAAATAAATCGGTTTCAAATGTGAATAATTCACCGGATGGAATAAGCTGGATTAAGTTAAACCATCAAAATCAGATAGAGCCGATAAGCGGAAATTTTGTTGTAGCACTTGATTACAGCAAAAACCAAAATATTATTTGGGCTGCAACCTGGAAAGCAGAAGACCAAGATGAATTTTACGGTGTTAGTTATTCTACCGATAATGGAATTTCCTGGCGTACTACTTTACGGGACGAAAAAGTTCATAATTTCGGAATTGATAATATAGGAGGTTTTGTAATTGCAACTTCCTCCAACGGTGCTTTTCTAAACATTGCAGGAATGGATAGATGGTTGTTACCGGGACAAATTGTAGATAAAGTTTCAAAGTTAAAATTGCGAACAAAACATTTCTATTCGGCCGGATTCCTTGGGAACGAATCGATATGGCTCGGGAGCGCTGATGGATTGGTAAAAAATTCTACCGTTTCACAATACTGGAAAGATGACTGGAAGATTTATTTTGCATCACAACCATTGGAAAATATAGAGGATACTTATGCATATCCCAATCCTTTTTCACCGCGAACCGAACAAGTGAAAATTAAGTATGGTACGGGTGGAAAAAGTGTTCAAGCAACAATAAGAATATTCAATTTTAACATGAACATTGTACGAACAGTCATTCAGAATGCTGCTAGAGGCAATCCTTATCATGCCATTAGTAGTTCTGACTCAGGTGTGATAGATTTTTGGGATGGAAAAGATGACTCTGGAGTTATTGTTCCAAATGGTGTCTATTTTTATAGAATTGATATCGATTCTAATGATCCTATTTACGGAAAGATAATGGTATTGCAGTAATGGTTTTTAGTTTGAAAAAAGTTTGTATTATTCTCTTCTTGTTATATCTGCCGGTGCTTTCACAACCGCAATTTAGTAAAATTAATTCTTCTGCCGGTTCATTCAGTAGATTGGGATTTGGACCACGCGGCATAGCAATGGGAAATTCTATCTCTGCAGTTAAAGAAGGTAATTTAGTAGCCTATTACAACCCGGCGGCTTCTGTTTTTCAGGATGATAATTCGTTTAATGTGTCATATTCATTTCTTAGTCTTGATAGAAAATTGAATTTCATAAATTTTACAAGAAGGTTTGACTTCTACTCAAAAAAAGATACCTCAGAGGATAGAAAACCTGCATCAACTGCAGGACTTAGCATTGGATTAATAAATAGCGGGGTCAATAAAATTGACGCCAGGGATGCACATGGATTTAAGCGTGACGAATTGTCCACCTCGGAAAATCAGGTCTTTCTGGCAGTAGCAATAAAATTTTCTCAAAAGTTTGCAGCCGGTTTGGATGTTAAGTTTTATTATTACAAGTTATATGAAGATATAACTTCTAACGGGTTGGGATTTGATCTCGGTTTTGTTTATTCGTGGAACGAAAATCTCTCATTTTCATTTGTTCTGACGGATGTCAACAGCAAATACAGATGGGATACTTCTCCTGTTTATAAATTAGAGGGGACAACTACTGAAGATAAATTCCCGGTTGGAAAGAGAATAGGTGTTGCCTATAAACAACCGGATTGGAATCTGCTTGCTACTGCAGAGGTTTATTTTGACAATCTGGATACAAGATTTTTAAGAGCCGGACTAGAATATAATCTGATTGATAATCTATTTCTCCGGGGCGGAATTGATAATCTTTACTTAAGTAATTCAGATGAATCTTTAAGACCATCTCTCGGTTTTTCTTTTTCACGTGATTTTGCTTCAATCATTGCCGGAATTGACTATGCATTCGTTATGGAACCCTATTCACCGGCAGATAGACATATTGTAGGGTTAAACATAAAGTTTTAATTAGACGATATGAAATTACTACTTAAATTTCGAAAACTATAAATATGGTGTATATGAAATTATTAACTAAATCATTTTTTGTTTTTCTTTTCTCATGTGTAGCATTATTTCCACAATCAGCAGGGAAGAGTGGGCTATCATTCTTAAAAATTGGTTCGGGAGCAAGAAATATTGCCCTTGCTGATAATGGCAGTATATATGCTGATGATGTTACGGCAGTGTTTTATAATCCTGCGAAACTATCTAAAACAACAAATCCTGAAATAATGCTAATGCATAATGAATGGATTCAAGATGTTAGAAGTGAAGTTATTGCTGTCAAGTTTTCCTTATTCGGTATTCCAATTGGATTTGGATTTAATTCAACTAAAGTTGGAGATATTGAGATCAGGCAAAAACCTGGTGAGGCGGAAGGGACATTTAGTGCTCAATACTTCTTTGGTTCTCTTTCCTCTGCTTTTTTTATTGTCCCCGAATTAAGTTTCGGTGCAACATTTAAATTCATAAATGAAGATATTTTTCAGGATTATGCTGCCGGCTATGGATTGGATTTCGGTTTGAGCTATTCAACTCCGTTGGAAAATCTTGATGCTGCATTAGTAGTTAAGAATGTCGGTACTATGAAAATGCTTAGGAATGAATCAACTAAACTCCCCTCGGAAATCAGAGCGGGATTGGTTTATTCGTTGAATCTTTATAACTCAAAAATTGAGATTACTCCAGGAGTTGAATTCCAAAAATATCTTGCCACAGAAGATATTCATATAAATGTTGGAAGTGAATTTCTATATGATAATTTAATTGCATTAAGGTTGGGTTACCAAACATTTTATGAAGCAAAAAACTTTACAGGTGGTATCGGATTGATATGGGGTAATCTTTCATTCGATTATGCGCTATCTCCGTTCTCTTACGGTTTAGGGCAGGGTCATACGGTGTCATTAAACTTTAAATTCTAATTCTGTTTTATTAAATGAAGATTGTAGAATATAGCTCAGATTATAAGGAAAAGTGGGATAGTTTTGTTCTAAATTCCAATAATGGTACAATGTTCCATTTACAAAAATTTTTTGAATATCACCCGGAAGGAAAATTTCAGTTCAACCATCTTATGTTCATAGAAAAAGGTGAAATAAAAGCAGTTCTACCTGGAAGATTAAAAGACGGTATTTATGAATCTCCGATTGGAGCAAGTTATGGGTCTATTGTAACCGGTGATATCAGGTTCGATGAAGCACTAAATCTTGTCGATGTTCTTTTGGATTATGGAAAATCCAACGGTTATAAAGAGTTTTTACTTACCTCAGCTCCGATGATTTACGAAAAGTATCAAAACCAGAACCTCGATTTTGCACTTCTTTGGCGAGGCTTTAAGTATGATTTACACTATATTTCAAGTGCAATAAAACTTGATAAGGGAAGGGATATTCTAGAACGATTTCAGCCGACAATCAGAAGAAATGTTCGAAAAACTTTCAATGATTTTAATCTTAAAGTTGAACTTAACGAGCGATATGATGAGTTCTACCCGATACTACTTGACAATAAAGCTCGCCATAACGTAAAACCTACTCATTCTATTGAGGATTTATACAGAATCAAAGAGTTACTGCCTGATAATTTAAAGCTATTCATGGTTTATAAAGACGAAATACCAATCGGGGGTTCTTTACTTTTTATTGCTAATCCCTATGTTTCTCTCTGTTTCTATAATATGTTGAATTATGAATATCAACATCTAAAACCGATTCAACGGGTGATGTATGAGGTAGTTAAATGGTCTACCGAAAATGGATACCAATATGTGGATATTGGTGTTTCACAAGATACCAAAGCGGAAAACCCAATGACACCGAGTATGAGTCTTATCGAATTTAAAGAAAAATTTGATGCAAAAACCATAATGAGGAATACTCTAAGATTGCTTCTCTGAAAAATGAAAAAAGCTGTAATTTGCTTTCTAGGTAATCCTTACTACGATACAAGAACTTACAATCTTCATAAATCTCTTACAGCAAGAGGGATTGCTGTAAAAGTAATCGGATTTGAATGGAAAGATAAAGACTTTGTTACAGTTAAAGGGGATATTTCCGTTTACAAATTGAATAAATCCTTTTCATCACTTTTATATTACCTTAAATTTGTTTCAATTCTGAAATTAAGACTTTTCGGAGAAAAAGCTGACTATTACTTTGCCGAAGATGTACAAACTCTCCCGTTCGTTACTTTTTTGGGCAAGATAAAGGGGGGTAAAGTCTTTTATGACTCACGTGAACTTTATGGTTTTATCGCCGGCTTAAGGGATAAAAAATTACTACAGAATACTATCAGACTTATTGAGAAATTTTTCATAAAAAAAGTTGATTATGTAATAACTACAGGGGATATGGATACCGAGTTCATCAAAAAAACATATCAATTAAAAAAAGTTTTTACTTTAAGAAACCTTCCATTGCACAAAGAAGAGGTTAAACCAATCGATCTAAGGAAGAAATTCAATATTCCCGATGAATTAAAAATTTTGGTTTATCAGGGTGTAATCCTGCATGGTAGGGGATTGAAGATAGTATTCGAAGCACTAACAAAAGTTAAAGGATATTTTCTAATAATTCTTGGAGATGGAGAAGATACTGATTATTATAAAAAACTATCAGAATCGATAGGAATTGAAAAAAATGTTCTGTTTGCAGGGAAATATAATCAGGAGGAACTTATTAATATGACTGCAGGGGCAGATATTGGTTTAGCAGTGATTGAGAATATTTCCTTGAGTTACTATTATGCTCTTCCAAATAAACTATTCGAATATATAATGGCTGGTAAACCGGTGATTGCAAGTAATTTCCCGCAAATGAAAGATGTAATAGAAAAGCATAAGGTTGGAATTACGATTGATCCCGAAAACACAACCGAACTGATTGAGGCTCTTGAAAGACTTAACTCTGAACCCAATTTACTTGAATCGTATAAAGAAAACTGCAAATTGGCATCTAAACATTTGAATTGGGAGATAGAATTCGAGAACCTCGCCAAGTTTTTATAATCATTGGTTTTATGCTGCTCAGATCTATTTCTTCTTGTACCTAACAATTATATGGGCTGTATGGTTATAAAGAAAATTAGCAGCTTTGTCCAGATATTTCCAAAACGAAAACGGGAGAAATTTTAAGAAGATATATGTTCTTAAATAAATTAAAACTTTATTTCCGAATTTCTTCCACGTAACCTTATCTAAATCCTTCGAATCAATCAAGCTACTCAGAACGTTTTCATCAAAAGAATGAAGATGTGCATTTATCGGTGTTTTTTTATTACAATGAATACAGAGAGAGTATCTTAATACTTCTTTATAAGGTGTTGTAATGATAACCGAACCACCCGGTTTTACTACTCTAAATAATTCTTTAACGAATAGTTTTGGATCAATAACATGCTCAATTACCTCGGAAGCAATTACACAATCGATAGAATGACTTCTGAGTGGAAGTGAAAATGCATCTCCAACCAGAGGATTGTTCAACGGATCAGGTACTTTTTCTTTGGCTCTAATTGTATTTATTAAAGAAATATCAAAAGAGTAAACTTTTACCGATTTGTTTGTAAAAAATTCCGCTACCCATGCAGAGCCGCATCCTATATCGAGTATTGATTTTACATCCCATTCAACCAAAGAGATTATGAACTCTCTTACTCTGCGTTCATCGTGAGCAGTTGCTCCTTTTCTTTCTTCAAAGTAATCAAATTCGTTGGCATCTGTTTTATAATGCTCTAAATAATTGAAATCCATATTAAAAAGACAGTTAATAGTAAAAATCATTTTTCTGCCCTAAAATAATGATTAAACTTGGTTTTTAATAGAGTTTATGAAAATCCTACCATTTGGAATCGAATTAATGCAAAAATCATCTAACTAATAAACCATAGGAACTTTCACATTAAAATCTTATGTTAAACTATAAAATTTGGATTTAAGAATGAAAAGAATGATTATAGTACTATTTTTTATACAATTCAGCATATTCCTTCAGGCACAGGAACAAACGGGTGTTATAATGGGCAAAGTGATTGAGGCAACTACTAAACAACCGATTCCCGGGGTAAATGTGTTCCTTTTAGGAACAAACATTGGTGCGGCTTCGGATATTAACGGTAACTACTCAATACGGAATATACCGGTTGGCAGCTACCAGGTACGAGCATCGGCAATCGGGTACGACGCATTAATCAAAACCGATGTAGTGGTCAATACCGTTCGTCCAGCAATGATTGATTTTCAACTTAAGGAATCGATAATAGAGCTGGGCAGCGTTGAGGTTACCGCTGATTTCTTTCAGAAAGTCCCGACGGAAGTTAACAGCATTAAGACGTTTAGTTATGAAGAAATTAGAAGAGCTCCCGGTGGATTCGAAGATGTGGTAAGAGCGTTGTCGGTATTACCTGGAGTAGCACAGGCGGATGCAGGAAGAAATGATTTAATCGTTCGCGGAGGTGCTCCATCAGAAAATCTTTTTATTGTTGATGGGTTTCCGGTTCAGAATATTAACCATTTCGGTAGCCAGGGTGCATCAGGAGGACCTTTAAGTTATGTTAATCTTGATTTTGTGAGAGAAACCTCTTTCTCAACCGGTGGTTTTTCAGCTTTATATGGTGACAAACTTTCAAGTGTTTTGACAATAGATTTACGTGAAGGGAGAAAGGATAAACTTGGCGGAAAAGCAACAATTTCGGCAACCCAATTTGGATTGAATGCTGAAGGTCCGATTTCCGATAAATCCAATTTTCTATTTTCCGCAAGAAGAAGTTATCTTGATCTGATTTTCAAAGCGGCTGGATTTGGTTTTGTCCCTGAATACTATGACGTCTTATCAAAATTCAACTATGATATTGACAATCAAAACTCTCTCTCTTTTTTATTAATTGGTGCATTTGATAATGTTAAGTTTTTTAACGATACCGAAGATCAACGTTACAGCAATGCAAGAGCTTTGGCGAGTGATCAGGTTCAATATTTGACCGGATTTTCTTATCGACATTTATTTAATAAAGGTTTTTATACTTTGAGCTTGAGTAGGAATTACATTGATTTTAATACAATTCAGCGAGATACCTTATTAAATCCTGTATTTATAAATGTTTCTAAAGAAAAAGAAAATACGTTGCGGGGTGACCTGGTTTATAAAATATCACCCAAAGCAGAAATAAATTTTGGAGCATCATTAAAGTTTATTCAGTTTGATGCTAATGTCAGATTACCGTTTTTTACTACTTCATTCGGAGAGTTATTGAATGTAACAGCATTGAATAGTGGTGAAGACTTCTGGAAATCCGAGGCTTATATTCAGTATAGCGGTTTTTATTTTAACCGGTTAAGAATGAACCTCGGGGTAAGATCCGACTACTTCAATGCGATTAACGAGAAATTTTCCGTTAGCCCCCGATTTTCATTAGCCTATTCTTTAACGGATTTAACTACATTAAATTTCAGTACGGGAATATATCATCAAACTCCCTCTTACATTTGGTTGATTGCTGACCCGAATAATAGAAATCTCAAGCAAATCCGTGTAGATCAGTATATTCTTGGAGTTGACCACCGACTTAGAAGTGACGTTAATCTTAGAGTCGAATCATACTATAAAGATTATAAAAATTATCCGGCTAGCACTTCAAGAACTTACCTCGTCCTTGCAAATACCGGGGCGGGTTTTGCCGGTGCAGAAGATAATTTTTCATCCTTTGGATTAGAATCTCTAACAAGCAGCGGAAAAGGTTTTTCAAGGGGAATTGAGCTTTCAGTTCAGAAAAAATCTTCAAGAATATCTCACTATGGTCTATTTTCTTTGACCTATAATGAGTCCTTTTACACAGCAATAGATGGGATCAGAAGACCCGGAGCGTACGATCAAAAATGGATTGTTAACCTTAGCGTAGGTTATATTTTCAACGAGAAATGGGAAGCAAGTTTCAAGTTCAGATATGCATCCGGAAAACCATATACTCCTTTTAATGCTGATGGGGCACAAAGCCTCACAAATTATTTCACAGAACGATTACCCGAGCTGCATAGTCTTGATATTAGGATTGACAGAAGATGGAATTTCCAAAACTGGACTTTAATTACCTATCTGGATATTCAGAATGTTTACAACAGAAATAATATCAGTTTTTACCGCTGGGATGCAAGAACTAAGTCAGTCGATAAAACAAGTAATATCGGTATATTACCATCAATCGGGGTCAGTTTAGAATTATAAAGGAATCAATTTTCCAGTTTGTAATAAAAACTTATCTTTAATCATGTGATTAATCTCTCCATTTTATACCGATGGTAATTTTGTTAAATTTGTTTGCAAAATGAAATTTAATAATTGAATTATCGGTGAGAATAGTAATTATTGCTGCTGTTGCCAGTAACGGAATAATCGGAGAAAGCGGAGGGGGAATTCCATGGAAAATAAAAGAAGAAACCGAACACTTCAAGAATTCCACAATCGGATACCCGGTTATTTTCGGACGAAAAACATTTGAAACTTTATTAAAACCATTAAATGAGAGACTTAATATCGTTTTAAGTAGGAATGCAGATTATAATACCGAATCAGACAGAGTATTACTATTCAATTCGCTAAGCGACAGCATAATTTATTGTGAAAAAATAGGATATGAAAAGATATTTATTGCGGGTGGGGGCGCAGTATATTTTGAAGCAATTAACCGGGCAGATGAATTACTAATTTCATTAATGAAATTTGAAGCTAAAGGAGATATCAACTTTCCAACAATTGATAAAACAGTTTGGTTTGAAAAAAAACTTGAAAAAAGAGAAAGATTTGAGATTGTACATTATTTTAGGAAGAGATAAATAATTCTATTTTATGGCAAAAATAAAAATATTACCGGAAAATCTTGCTAACAAAATAGCAGCAGGTGAGGTAGTCCAAAGACCTGAATCGGTGGTTAAAGAACTGATTGAAAATGCAATAGATGCAAAGGCTACACTGATTGAAGTTGCTGTGAAAAAAGCCGGGAAAACTTTGATCCGTGTAATCGATAATGGTGAAGGAATGTCTGAAGATGATGCTTTAATATGCATTTTCAAACATGCGACAAGTAAAATTTCCGGTTATGAAGACCTTGAATCGATTAAAACTCTTGGTTTTCGCGGTGAAGCATTATCTTCCATTGCTGCAGTATGTCAATTCGAACTAAAAACGAGAACAAAAGATGATGAGATTGGTACTGTCATCAAATTTGATGAAAAACAGTCAGTGATAAAGGAAAAGGATTCTTTTCAGATTGGAACATCAGTTACTATAAAAAACATTTTTTATAATACTCCCGCAAGAAGAAATTTTCTTAAAACGGATACTACGGAATTAAAACATATTATCGATACATTTAATAAAATTGCACTGTCTCATCCTGATATTGATTTCAAGCTTTATATTGATGATGAACTAACATTCGACTATATCAAATCTAATTTGACTGACCGTGTAATTCAAATATTCGGTGAAGAAACATTTAATGCGATTATTCCATTAGAAGAATTAACCGATTTTATATCACTGAGAGGCTTTATCGCAAAGCCAGCAGGATTGAAAAAAAGTAAAGGAAATCAATACCTTTTTCTTAATAAGCGCTATGTTCAAAGTAAACAGATAAATCATGCTGTCTTTACTGCTTATGAGAATGTAATTGAAAAAGGGGATTATCCGTTTTTTGTTTTGTTCCTTGAAATCGATCCAAAGAGAACAGACGTCAATGTGCATCCTTCAAAATTAGAAATTCGATTTGATGATGAAAAAGACGTTTATAATTTTGTTCTTACAGTAGTTAGAAAGAATCTTGCTACTTTTGATTTAGTCCCTAATCTAAGTTTTCAAAATCCTGAAGCTCAAAAAAATATTTTTCCGGGGAGAGAAAGATTAGCAGTTCAAAATTTCACTAAACCGGTAAGAAATGATTTTTCTGACAGACCTTATAATAAGCAATCAGAAAAAGAAATCTCATTCTCTGATAAGGAGATTGATTTAATATTCGGAACTTTGGATGACTCGATTGATAGAAGTAAACTCAATCAAAATAAACCTCTCCCGTTTGATGAAGACTCAAAATCAGAAGAAAGTAAGAAGATATTTCAGATTAAGCCATCGGTTCAATCAGAAGAGAGTGCGGGATTTTTAGTTCAACTGCACAATAAATATATCCTTTCACAGATAAAAACCGGCTTAATGATAATTGATCAACACGTTGCACATGAAAGAATCCTGTATGAGAAGGCATTAAGCTTATTTGAAGCAAATTTTCCGTTTTCACAGCAACTACTCTTTCCTAAGACTATTGAGATTGATCCTGCCACTTGTAAAATCTTGAAGGAAATTTATCCTTCTTTAGTAAAACTCGGATTTGAACTTAAATTTTTCAGTAAGAATACTGTTGTAATTGACGGGGTTCCGCAAGAAGTAAAATCAGGTTCCGAGGAAAAAGTATTACTGGAAATGGTTGATGAATATCTTCTTAATATAAACGAAAAGAAAATATCGGATGAAAATGACAATCTGGCAAAATCCTTTTCATGTAAAGCTGCAATAAAAGCCGGGGATAAACTTAACGAGAAAGAGATGCGTTTGCTGATAGATCAATTGTTTGCAACATCAATGCCGTACGTTTGTCCGCACGGACGACCGATAGTTGTGAAAATATCCGTTGATGAATTCGATAGAAGATTCGGTAGAACTTAGCATAAAGGAATAACAGATTAAAAATTACTTTAAGTAGAATTTAAGAGGAGAATTCTAAAGAATATTTTTCTCTAATGAATTATTTTAAAGTTAATTAGGTTTCCATAAATAATATATATCTTTTAAACCAATCATAAGAGGGCATTATGAACTGGGAAAGCTACAATAACGAACAAAAGAAATACAGGGAAAAGGCTGAGAGAAGTAAAACAACCGGAATGTTGTTCACTACTTTGAGCGGGGAGCAGATAGATGTTTTATACGGACCGGATGATATTAGAGATTCAGATTATCTGAATGATTTAAGTTTTCCGGGAGAGTTTCCCTATACGAGAGGAATTCATATTAACGGTTACCGTGGAAAAATTTGGACTATGCGCCAGTTTGCCGGTTTTGGTTCACCCGAAGATACTAATCAAAGATTTAATTACCTTCTAAATAGCGGACAGACAGGGTTGTCGGTAGCATTCGATCTTCCGACTTTGATGGGGTGGGATGCTGATGCTATAATCAGCAAAGGTGAAGTTGGAATCTGTGGTGTTTCAATCTCCTCCCTTCAAGATATGGAAATCCTATTTAATAAAATACCTCTTGAAAAAGTATCTACTTCTATGACAATCAATTCTCCCGCAGCCATGGTTTTCGCATTTTATCTTGCAATTGCACAAAAACAAGGTGCGAAATTTACCGACTTAAGAGGAACGTTGCAGAATGATATTCTTAAGGAGTATATTGCTCAAAAAGAATATATTTATCCTCCTATACCCTCAATGCGAATAATTGTCGATATGGTCGAATATTGTAAGAATGAAGTCCCCCAATGGAATCCTATTTCAGTTAGCGGTTATCATATTCGGGAAGCCGGATCAACTGCAGCTCAAGAATTAGCTTTTACTCTTGCCGACGGTTTCGCTTATATTGAAGCATGTATTGAAAGAGGAATGAATGTAGATGATTTTGCACCGAGAATTTCTTTCTTTTTCAATTCACATCTGGATTTTTTTGAAGAGATCGCGAAATTCAGAGCAGCAAGAAGGATTTATGCAAAACGAATGAGAGATAAATATAAAGCACAAAACCCGCGGTCTTTGTGGATGAGATTTCATTCTCAAACCGCAGGGTGTTCGTTAACTGCCCAGCAACCCGAGAATAATATTGTACGAACGGCATACCAGGCACTTGCAGCCGTGCTTGGAGGGACACAATCTCTTCATACGAATTCAATGGATGAAACATTAGCATTGCCGAGCGAAAAAGCCGTTAAAATTGCTTTGAGAACCCAGCAATTATTAGCTTATGAAACGGGGGTAATAAATACAGTCGATCCTTTAGGCGGAAGTTATTTTATTGAGGCTTTGACTAACACAATAGAGAAACAGGCTGAAGAAATATTTGAACAAATTGATACTTTTGGCGGGGTTATTCCTGCTATTGAAGCTGGTTACTTCCAGAAACAGATTGCTGATGCTGCGTATAGGTATCAACTTGAAGTTGAAAGAAAAGATAAAATTATTGTCGGAATTAATGAGTTTGTAGAAGAAAGTGAAAAAATAGATATTCCGATTCTTTCCATCTCACCCGAAGTCGAAAAAATACAAAAACAAAGGTTGGCTGATTTAAAACAAAGTCGTAATTTAGAAGCAGTAAAAACTTCTTTAAATGAAATCAATCAAGCTGCAGTTGAAGGAAAAAATTTAATGCCGGTTCTTTTAAATGCCGCAATTAATTACGTTACTCTTGGAGAAATGGTTGGTGAATTAAAAGAAGTTTTCGGTATTTATGAAGAAACTGCAATATTTTAATGTTTTTAACTTATGTAAAACTATTACGTGTTCCACAATGGATTAAGAATGTTTTTCTTTTTGTTCCATTGATTTTCTCAAAACATCTGTTTCATTACGATTATTTCATTACAACAGTTTTGGGATTCTTAGCATTTTGTCTTCTATCAAGTATAGTCTATATAATTAACGATATAACCGATATTGAAGCAGACCAAATACATCCCGTAAAAAAAAATAGACCGATTGCATCCGGAAGAATCTCGGTAAAGAGATCTTCTCTTATTACTCTTTTTCTTGTTATATTAAATCTGCTCCTTCTTTCCTTATTAAATTGGCAATTTGCTGTAATGTCACTTCTTTATTTTCTAATAAACCTCTTCTATTCATTATCGTTAAAACATATTGTTCTTCTTGACATTTTTTCTATTGCAGCAGGTTTTATGTTAAGAGTCGGTGCCGGAGGATTTGTTATAAATGTTGAAATATCAAGCTGGTTAATTTTAACAACAATGTTTATTTCATTATTTCTTGCGGTTATGAAAAGAAGAAGCGAACTTGAATTGTTTTATTCGGAAAGTCTCAATTCTACTAGAAAAGTACTCGAATTTTACTCGATCGGTTTTATTGATCAAATGGCAACGGTAGCTGCGGCAGGAGTAATAATATGTTATGCATTATATACACTTTCACCAAGAACAGTTACAATTTTTAATACTGAAAATCTGATTTATACAACACCCTTTGTTGTATTTGGTATTTTCAGGTATATGTATCTTGTTATTGCAGATAAAAAGGGGGAATACACAACAGAAATAATGTTAACCGATATACCGATGATTACTAATATCTTTTTATACGGAATTTTTGTCATCATGATTGTTTATCATATTTTTGGATTATGAAAAAACTTCTTTTCACAATTTTCCCTCTTATTTTCATTACGTGCAGTTCGGTAAAGAATAATGAACCGGAATTAATATATGAATTATCGGATATTTTTGCTTGGGTCGATCTAATGCCGGGTGGCGAACCTGGTTTTCATATAACGGGTCGGCTTGATATCTATACTTCCGGCAATAACGAAACACCACAACTTTCAAAGTTAGAAATTGCAGTATATCAAGATGAAAAAAATATCTATAGTTTTATACCTAAACTGGAGTATTCATCAAAACAGAAAGAGGGGATTAAGGCTCATTTATTTACATTCTTCCCCCAAAATCGTCTCCCTGTTAAAAAACTAGACTTTGAAAAGCATATTTCGATTAAATGTGGTTTTTACTTAAACGGTAATTCCTACTCTGCATTAATTGATAGCATTCTGGTAAATAAGGTTTACTAAATGTTTTTTGATTATTTAATACTGATTTTGCTCCTATTGTTCAGCGCTTTCTTTTCCGGCAGTGAAATGGCATTTGTAATAGCTAATAGAATTAAGATAGAAATAAAATCAAGAAAGGAAAGTATTGCAGCTAAAAGTGCGATGTTTTTTATTGGTAAACCGGAGAGTTTCTTTTCTACTATTTTAATTGGCAACAATGTGGCTAATATTGCATTTGCATCTATTAGTGCTGTTATTTATTATCAATTATTTGAATGGAATGAATGGACCATACTTGTTGTATCAACAATAATTTTACTGATCATTGGTGAACTGATACCAAAATACTTTGCAAGAGAGATGGCAGAAAAATTCATTTTGTTTACTTCAATCGGACTAAGAATTGTAAGTATCATCCTTTTCCCTCTTGTAAAACTTATGACTTCCATTTCATCAATACTTACAAAAAGTGACGTCAGCAGAGAAAGTATATCGGACTTATTTACAAGAGAGGACATTGAGTACCTTGTAAATGAAAGTCAACAAGCAGGTAACGTAAATAAAGCGGAAAGTAGTATTATAAAAAAAGTATTGGATTTACGGGAACAAAGAGTTTATGAAGCCATGCGCCCACGTACTGAAATTGTTGGTGTCGAAATCGACAACGAGCTAAATGATGTTATTTCGGTTTTTATAGATTCGGGATATTCGAAAATTCCCGTATATGAAGAGAATCTCGATAACATTAAGGGCTTTATTCTTGCGTATGATCTATTTACTTCTCCACAGAATTTGAAAAGCATTTTACGTGAAATAATTTTTGTCCCCGAAACAAAAAAAAGTATCGATATTCTTAATGAATTAATCGAAAAAAAATTATCAATAGCTGTTGTCGTTGATGAATTTGGCGGAACTGCAGGAATAGTAACAATGGAGGATATTATAGAGGAACTTTTTGGGGAAATCAAAGATGAATATGATGTTGACGAAAATATATGCAAGAAAATCGGTGAAAATACTTTCTTAATTAGCGGTAAAACTGAAATCGATCACTTGAATGAGTTGTTTGAAATGAATTTCCCAATTGGTGATTATGAAACTGTTGCAGGCTTTATAACTGCAAATACAGGGAAAATACCATTGATAAACGAAATAATTACCATTAAAAATTTTCAGATATTGATAGTACGTGCCAACCAGGTCAGAATTGAGCTTGTTAAATTGACAGTTATCAAAGAATAACATACCGCCTTCCTTCTTGAATTGATTTTTATTTACATTTCATGCCAAAATTTTTAATATTTTGAGGAATAAATGTTTAAACCAAAACTATTTGTTTTATTACCTAAAATTACCGGTAAACAAATAGCAAATGATGTTGTTTCAGGGATTTTAGTTGGTATTGTAGCATTACCGCTTGCTATCGCGTTTGGAATTGCATCAGGCGTATCACCAGAAAAAGGAATTATAACAGCAATAATCGGAGGCTTTATTGTTTCATTCTTGGGGGGCAGCAGGGTTCAGATTGGTGGTCCTACGGGTGCTTTTATTGTTATTGTTTATGGGATAGTTCAGCAGTACGGTATTAACGGACTAATGATTGCAACAATAATGGCAGGTGTAATTCTCATTATTATGGGATTTGCACAGTTTGGTTCGATAATAAAATTTATTCCTTTCCCTGTTGTAGTTGGTTTTACAAGTGGAATTGCAGTTGTAATTTTTTCAAGTCAGATTAATGATTTGTTTGGATTAAATATAAGTAATGTGCCGGCGGATTTTATTGAAAAATGGATTGAATATTTTAATAGTTTCTCCTCAACCAATCATGAAACTCTTGGGATTGCATCCCTCGCGTTATTTATAATAGTTTTTTGGCAAAAAATATCGAAAAAAATACCCGGCTCCATTGTTGCGATTCTAGTTACTACTGCCTTAGTTCAAATATTCCAGTTGAATGTTGAAACAATTGAATCGAGATTCGGTGAAATACCTTCCACGTTTCCAGCACCTTCAATTCCATCGATTGACATTGCAACAATCAAAAACCTTATAATGCCTGCAACTACAATTGCAATTTTGGCTGCAATTGAAGCTTTACTATCAGCAGTAGTTGCCGATGGTATGATCGGTGGTAAGCACAAATCAAATATGGAACTTGTAGCTAATGGTGTTGCAAATCTCTTTTCACCAATTTTTGGTGGAATTCCGGTTACCGGTGCTATTGCACGCACGGCTACTAATATTAAAAATGGTGGGAGAACCCCGATTTCAGGGATAGTCCATGCAATTACTCTTCTGATAATAATGCTCCTGCTTGGCAAATGGGCTAAATTAATTCCTATGGCAACTTTGGCAGCAATCCTTGTTGTTGTAGCTTTCAACATGAGTGAATATCATATTTTTAGAAGATTATTGAAAAGCCCGAAAAGTGATGTCATTGTGTTGCTAACTACTTTTGGATTGACGGTAATTTTTGATCTTACAGTAGCAATTGAAATAGGGATGATTCTTGCAGTTATCTTATTTATGCATAGGATGTCTAATGTCACAAACATTTCTATAATTACAAATGAACTAAAAGATACGGAAGAATCCGAGGATGTTAATTCAATTCAGAATAAAATTGTACCAGTAGGAGTAGAGGTTTACGAAATAAACGGACCTTTTTTCTTTGGAGCAGCAACTAAATTCAAAGAGATAATGCAAAGAGTTGAGAATCCGCCTAAAATAATGATACTCAGAATGAGAAATGTTCTTGCTATAGATGCCACAGGTCTTAATTTATTAAGCGAAATAATTGAAGAAAACAAGAGGGAAGGAATAAAACTAATATTATCCGGCGTTCATGCCCAACCATTATTCGCTCTAACTCAATATAAAATAATTGACGAAATAGGTGAAGAAAATATTTTTGGTAACATTGATGATGCTCTCGATAAAGCAAGAGAACTCTTGGGGTTATCAAAAATCGGTCGACCGGTTGACTTTATTCCGGTTGTAAAAAGAGAAATGACATCAGAATGAAAATAAGTTGAATCGCTAATAGATTTGATAAATAGAATGATTTCAGAATAGAACGGTTTTGTTTTATCTTTGTATTGGAAATTTAGTTCGTTATTAATAAAGAAATTATGAAAACACCCTTAGTTGTTATAGTCGGAAGACCAAATGTAGGTAAATCTACTCTTTTTAACAGGCTTGTCGGAAAGCGGGAAGCTATAGTTGATAATACAAGCGGAGTTACCCGTGATAGAAACTACGGTGAAGTTGAATGGAACGGTAAGGAGTTCCGTTTAATTGATACCGGGGGATTTGTTCCCAACTCTCCTGACCTTTTTGAAACTGCTATCAGGGAACAGATAAAAATTGCGATTGAAGAATCTGATAAAATTATTTTCTTAGTTGACGGAAGAGATGGAATAAATCCGGTCGATAAAGAAATTACGAAAATGCTTCGAAGCTCGGGAAAGCAGTTCTATCTTTTAGTAAATAAAATTGACTCGGAGAACTACGAATCATTTACCGCAGAATTTCATTCACTGGGAGTTGATAATACTGTTTCAGTATCTGCTATAGTTGGTAGAGGAATTGGTGACTTCCTAGACACTCTAACCGCAGACTTTCTGCCTGCAGTTGAAGAGAGTGAAGATACAATACTGAAAATAGCGATTGTGGGTCGCCCCAACGTCGGTAAATCTTCTTTGACGAATGCCCTGCTTGGTTATGATAGAAGCATTGTAACTGACATAGCGGGCACAACAAGAGATAGCATTGATTCAATTATAAAGTATTATGGTCAGGAAATCGTACTTATTGATACTGCCGGATTGAGAAAGAAATCTAAGATAAATGAGAGTATAGAATTCTTTTCATCGATTCGTTCTCTAAAAGCTATTGCCGAATCGGATATTTCAATCATAATGATTGATGCTGTTCAGGGATTGGAGAAACAGGATCAAAAGATTATTGATGAGGCTATCTCACGAAGAAAGGGGATTATTCTTGCGATAAACAAATGGGATCTTTTAGAAAAGGAAACCAATACTGCTAAAAATTATGAAAACGCTCTTAGAGAAAAAATCGGTAGCATTGATTACGTCCCTATAATTTTTATTTCTGCATTAACTAAGCAAAGGATATTTAAATTAATAGAATTGTCAATTGAAATAGAGAAAGAACGAAAAAAGAAAATACCAACAAATGAACTTAATGAAATTCTTTTACCCGAAATTGAAAAAACTCCACCTCCTACAACCCCAACTGGAAAAGAAGTCAAGATAAAGTTTATTAATCAAGTCGGCAGTCACTATCCTGTGTTTTTATTTTTTACCAGTTATCCGAAACACATTAATGACAACTACAAACGTTTCATCGAAAAATTAATACGCCGTAAATTCGGGTTTGTCGGTGTTCCCTTTACAATGAGTTTTAAGCAGAAATGAGACAAGCTTCGAAAATTCTAATTGTCGGTGGAAACGCTGCCGGACCGGCTGCGGCTGCTAAAGCAAAACGGGTAAGCCCCGAATCTGAAATTATTTTATTTGAACAAAGTGATTTTATTTCTACCGGTACATGCGAACTCCCCTATGTGTTGTCGGGAATAATAGAAGATTATAAAAAAATAGTATTCTTTAATGATGAATCATTTAAAGAAGAAAAAGGGGTCCAGGTATACATCAATCACAGAGTTGAAGATATTAACAGACATGATAAATATTTATTTGTTCGAAACCTAAAAGATAATAAAACATACAAATTTGATTATGATAAACTCATTCTTACTACAGGTTCTTCAACCCTAATCCCTCCAGAGTTGACCGGGACTTATAGAAACGTGTTCCCATTAAAATCAGTTAGTGATTTATTAAGGATTAAGGATTCATTACAAAAAGCAATATTTAAAAGAGTTTGCATAATTGGTTCGGGGTATATTGGTATAGAAACAGCCGAGGCGTTTAATGAAATCGGATATGAAGTAATATTGTTGGAGAAAGCCGAGGACCCTTTTCCCTCTGCCTCCGAAGAGATAAAAAAATATGTAACGAATATCTTAATTAATAATAAAATTGAATTCTATGGTGGGGTTTCCAGGATTAATTTTATTTCTCAAGAAGGTGAAATAAAATCAATTAAGATCGACGGAAGAAAGATTGACATCGATCTAATAATTCTTGCGGCTGGGTTTAGACCAAACAATAGACTGGCATTAAAGACAGGTTTGGAGATAGAGCATTCTGGTGCACTTAAAGTTAACAATAAACTTCAGACTTCGGACAATAACATTTTTGCAGCGGGTGACAATATTCAAGTAATCAATTTTGTAACCAAGAGATCCGATTATATACCTCTTGCTACGATTGCTCATAAAACCGGTCATATAGCCGGTGCAAACGCTGCCGGAGGAAACTCATTTATCAATCCGATTGTTAAGAATATAAGTGTGAAAATTTTTAATAAATATTATACCTGTTGTGGTATCACTGAAGAAGAGGCAAAAGAAAAACGAATAGTTTATTCAACTATCTC
>Ga0208244_100885_pt1 | contig 21453 bp, 25 predicted proteins | sample SubbioCR12Aug_5A_FD_184828 | JGI IMG/M metagenome (GOLD analysis project Ga0208244, IMG submission 184828) | Serpentinite rock and fluid subsurface biosphere microbial communities from McLaughlin Reserve, California, USA - CR12Aug_5A (SPAdes) | ecosystem: Environmental > Terrestrial > Deep... | reverse complement strand
TTCCGGCAGGTCAAGAAGCTTGTCTTCATCCAGTTGGTTTAGATCATGATCGCTCAGTTGCATGGCGCACAGAATAAGTCTTGGTGGCTTAAAAATACAGTTTTTTTGTGGGGGTCTGAATAGTTACGTTTTTTCACAGAGTCGGACTTTATCAAGTCAAAATAAGTAAGCAACTTTTCCTTGTCCCACAGACCGTCCGCCTCTAATTCCCACAAGTTTTTTAAATCGTCTTTAATTTCCTCGGCGACCTGTATATCGTCCGCTATCACATCGTATCTGTAAGTAACTAAATCGATCAGAGTTACCTCACTAACCTGGAAATCTTTGCACAGGCCTTGTATATTCTCCTCGAGAATTTCAAGCGCCTCATGCTTGTCCGATGCCAGGCAAAGAACATTTTCATAAGTGACTTTCAAATTATAAAAGCTTAGCGTTGTTTCGCATTCATCTGGATATTCCTGAAGTTCCTTTTGCAGCAAATCATAAAGTTGGATTTTTTCATGCCGGGATAGCATGGAGACGTCGGGAAGCTTGGTCATGAAATATTTGCTAATTTGTAAATTTAAAACAGAAAGGTAAGACCTAAAGTCATCGAAGATTAAACTTTGTTCCTGATCTTGTCGATAGCTGAACGGTCAAATCGTTACTGATGTTGTTAGTTTAACGCTATTGGCCTGGTAAAAACCTCAACGTCAGCTATCAAGAATTGCGAATTCACACTCGGCCAACAGCGGCCTTACATTGTTGGTGGAAAATCCTATAAGCCTGTCCAAAACTATTTCATTGTTTTATTGTTTGTCCAATATCGCTCAAACAAAATTCAAAAAACTCATTAAAACCATGACTTTTTATCAAGAACCTACTTACTACGAAAAAACCATACTCTCAGATTTACAGGGCGCTTGGGAAGTGCTGAGGGATGAGGTAATCAAAGAGCATGCTAACAAAGACTATTCTCGGTTGTTGCTCCATATTAATGAAGCAATGAGTTGGGAAAGCGTGAGGAATTTACATTCCATGAAAAATACCTTTGTTCTTATACAGAGTATCGCTCAACAAATTAATGTATCAGATGAAATAATTGATTTGGTGGAGGATGTAAGGGATATCTTATACGAAGCTTTAAGTGAAATTGAGCATGGAAAAATATTATAAATTTGCCTTGAAGCGGTATCGATTAGAAATATTTTATTTAGGGTATATGGAATTGGATCTTGAAATACTGTGTACCTGGCATTCGAACCGACAATTTTTCGAGAAGATCGCCGACAGCACCTAACCATTTGTGCAGGTCAGGACTGACCTCTTTATTGTAATGAATATAGCATGCCTATCCGGTTAGCCCCCAAGCCGCCTATATGTTGTGATTCCGAAATTGAACATAGCCGTTAAATCTGATGGTAGATACCTGGGCGGTTTACCTTAAAACTATAGGTAGTAGCTTTGGGTGTATAGCGGATAGGTAAGGAATATAGCAGGATGAAGTTTGGGAATCGGCCAACAGGAAACCGATGCTGGTTTTCATTCAACGGCTGGTTATCTTGAAAGCGGTCATTCAGCGAACGACATGATGGACATCCATATACCCAAACCCGACGATCAGGGCGCAATAATTATTTTGAATACTGAACGAACATAAATCTGAGCAAGCTGCTCGGCTTTATCGCATAGCGTCCCTGTTGACCGCTGGGTTACAGCGCACCGTCAAAATCATGCGCATCATAATCTGGCTCCCTCATTCCAAATATTACCTCGACGATCGGCAGTGCTTCTTCAAACTCAGCCGTAGTCAACGCGAAGCTCACTTCAACATGATTGTGATTGAGTCTCGCAATTTCAAACGCTAAGCAGGTTGGACTGAACTCAACCAATTTCAACTTGAAATGACCTATGTACTCATCATCGTCAGACTCGATGTAGCACTTGCCACCATCGAAAGATTCGAACTGACTTTGAACCATCAAGTAGGGTGCTGGTTGCTTGAAAAAATCGCGAAGCTTTTCATCGCTATCCTCGGAATCAAGGAGAATCTGGTAGTAGTCACCGCTCGCAATGGCCGATACTTTTTTAGCGTAAAGTTGCATGGTGCAGTATTGTGCGCTTTAGCGTCAGAACTCACGCGTTACCAAAGGCCAGAGCGAAGCGGAGGCCTCTGGGAATCGCGTGCAGGTCATTGGTGGCATTGCTCCATCCTCATGTCCACGATCTTCCTTGCCGCTTCATCTAAGTGCATGTCGAAGAATTCCATCGCTGCGTCGTCGTCAACGGTGATGCCGAAGGCATCTTCAATGTCGTCGAAAGGGGGAGTGCCCTCAATGATGTCGGGGGGGTCGTTGGTTGACCACATGCAGCACATCTGCTTTGAATCATCATCGTGCTCCAGGTACTGGCGACGGTGCTTCTGGTATATCAGGTGCAGCGTCTCGTAGACGTTTGCGTAGTCGTCAGTCATCTCTTGTCTCTCATGCCAACAAAGAATTAGATGGTTAAACCGAAAAACCGTGTCTATAGGATAATTTATTGAACCGCATATGACTTCCCTTCTCTATATCATCGGTGATGAATAATAATGGCCGGTAAAGTTTAAACTGTTGCCATTGAATCAGATTAAGCGACAGACCGCAACGGGTCGATAGCGGCTTTGGCTGCTTCAAAACCATGAAAAATGAATGTGAGCTATTTAGACTGGCTTTCTTAAATCAGCCAATTCCAGATCGAATTAAGGCTGATCATATCCATGCCTTGTGCCTGATTAGGTGGGGACCGCGGCTTGGTCGAACTTTTTCTTGACCTGGACTACATTCTTGAACTTGAATGGATTTGTGGTGAAAATGAACACACATTAAGAATCATTCCGGGCGATCAAAATCATCACAAGGCGGTATCCTGGCTTCAAATTAGCTACAGTAAACTACATTTTTCGCTGCTGTGCTTTAAACTTCAGGGACGTTCTTGGTGTACCCCATCGTCGGTGACAACAAAACTTGTTGATCGTAGGTCAGTCCCCACGCGTCGGCAACCTGAACGCATTACGCCTTATCAGCTCATATCAAGTCATCTAAAAACTTGGCTGGCTGGTATCATGGAAGCAGATGTGAGGCGGGAGGCAGTTGCCGCATATTTCATTTATTCCAATGGCAAGAATCAATCCCGAAAAACAGCTAATGACAAAATGGACAGCAGTGGAACCAAAACGAAAAGAGCGGCATTTTATTGTAACTAAACTGATATGTTTAACTGATGAAATCTTTGTTGTCGCCTGTGTGCTTGAAGCTGTGATCAATAAAAATAACTATGAAATGGACTGGCGCGAACTTAAAGACACAAAGGTCTGGAAAACGGGATGGGAATAAAACAACTCATCGCTAAACTCTTCATATTGATAATCTTTGGGGTAACGAGATCGGTGCTAGCAAATGATTTTATAATTGATGATCGAAGAAGTGGCAATCTGAAATCCAACCTCGGCATTGAATGGCGCGTGGTCACCGACCAGGTAATGGGCGGAATGTCCAGCGGCAAGCTCACCCTGGATAGAAATAGAGGAAGAGACTGTTTACGTATGCAAGGGGATGTCTCAACTAAGAACAACGGCGGTTTTGTGCAAATAGCATTGTCATTGTCTGATCAAGACCACTTCGATGCATCAGCGTTTGCTGGCATTGTCATGGAAGTAGCTGGCAACAACGAAGACTACAACCTGCATTTTCGCACTTCGGACCTTGGCTTCCCATGGCAATCCTATCGTGCCCGCTTCAAAGCTACCCGCGACTGGCAAACCCTCCGCATTCCTTTTGACGATTTGGAGGCCTACAAAACAACACAGAAATTCCGGCCAAATAAACTGAAACGTATCGGACTGGTGGGTATCGGGCGCGACTTTAAGGCGGATCTATGCCTCGCCTCTATCCATTTTTATAGTGGGAATAATTAGATGCCAACTACCTTGTACCGAATCCTATTCGCAAGCTTCCTGGGCATGGCTTCCTGTACACAGGAATTACCGCAAGTACTTGTAACCATCGCTGATGCGAGAATTCACAAAGCTAAATTCATTGATACAGGTGAGCCCGGCGATTCGGCGGGCGATATCCTGACCTTCGATCAGCCCTTACTAAACGAAAAAGCTGAGCCGATCGGCAACAATAGCGGCACATGCATACGCACACGCATGGGTCACAGCTTCCAATGCCAATGGACCTTGACACTAAAAAACGGCAGCATCCAGGTGGCGGGACGGGAATTGGATCAAGGGGCGTCAGAAATTGCGATTGTTGGTGGCACAGGCCAATACGCAGGCATCAGCGGGCAAATGGAATCCGTCAATAATGGAGATGGTACTTTTACACAAACTTTGCACTATTGGATTAGATAGTATTCGAGAATTATTTATCAGCCACATAATGCCCTGATCACCTTGTAATCGGTCCGTCTTCTTTGAAAAAGCCAGAAATGAGTTTTAAGAAGGTTAATAAAATATAAGGTTGGTTACGGCCAATATCTGCCGGCCGGGGTATTTACCAATTTGGCCCAGTGGGAGCGAAGCTACAATTTGACGACATATAAGCAAAAGCCACTTTAGACGACTCTACTCCGCGTTTCCCAAAACACATCGGAACATCAAGTTTTGGGAATTTATTTCAGGAGACAGTTTTGAGCGATGAAAATCCGGTATTTTGAGTGGCAGATGGATATCTGGTTCGATGTCTTAAAAATGTAGGTTTTCGAGAGACTCTGATTAAAAGCCCTGACACACAAGGCTTTCAGCCCAAATGTCGTCAAATTGTAGCTTCGCTCCCACTGGGCCAGTTAGTGACTCGATCTTTCTTTTTTAATTCTTTCTTCGATTACGATCGTTTGAAGCACCGCAAGTGATCCATACAGCTGCTTGTTATCCCTATTCTCATACATCAGATCACTGATTGAATCATCTGCCTTGCCCAACTCCCTCCAATTCATCAGATAGGGACTCACTGGCAGAAGGCGTGGCTCATAAACTCTCAATACGGATTTATCTCCTATTTGAGCTTGTTTTTCGTTCAGCGCCATTGCTCTTGCCACTTCCTCTTCAGGCGCAAGGTATTGGGGGTAATGCCGTTCTCTGATTCGATCAGTCACCAGGCGCCATGTATTTTCATTGAAATACTTTTGATTTTCCGGATAGGTGAGTTTTGCGCTTTTTGAATAGCTCCGATTGCTCATCCTTTGATAATTTTCATTTAACACCAGCATCTGCTCACATTCTTTACGAATAAGCTGAGAACTTTTGTCACCACCAAAAGCTGAATTGCCTGCCCTTTCTTCCTCGCACTCTTCGATCGACAACAATCTCAACCGATCTTGATTCGTGCGATCAATGGAACAAGCCGACAATAAAATCGGTAGCAAAAGAATTAAAATGATTTTTTTTTGCATACCACTACCCCTTGCGCCGTTTAAGTTCCAAACCAATGGCCGACTCCAGTTCGCGATACCCATTACTATTGCAAAGCGTGTCGTTGGCATGCCCAATAACAGTATTAACCGCCATCAGCTCATAAATTTCGATAAGCCTTGCGTTTGGTATTTCTTCCAATTTGTCTGGCAGCACATTCATGAGCGCATTGCGCTCTTGGATTGCTTTTCGCCGTTCCGTGGGCAAACGACCCCAAGGTCCATTCTTCTCAATTTTCATCTCAGGATAATGTTCATCAATATAAAGACTTTTTACGAAATCCCAGCAAACTGGATCCTCGCCTAATGGGTCTTTTGCAACCCTCTCGCTTTCCGAAGGGGATTGTCTTACCAGATTCATCTTTCGAAATTTCTGAAAATTCACAATCTGGTGGCACTCGTGATGAGCTTGCAAGTATCCGTGCTGACCATTGATTTTAGATTCTGCCATCCGCTTCATCGCACATTCATCGAGCTCGGCGTTTTTTATCAGCGCAAATCGCTGAGCTTGAGTACAGCCGGCTGCCCCAATCGCCACCATCATTAACCATATCAATCTCATCATCCCTATCCCCTAACATCAACAGAGAGCTGTTTGTCGTGTGTTCTCGCATTTACTATCGCATACACCCTGTAGAATGCAATTTCCGGATCCAGTGGCTTTTGGTCAATTTCGCAGTGAAACAATAAAAAATTTATTTGGCGTTTCGCTGCTTGTAATTTTTTATAAGGCTTAACAAGAAATCATTTGATGCTATTGATTTGTCTATTATTGTTAGATCAAAGCTCTTTTCCATTTTGTAAAGCATTCGCAGCAGCGGCTCTTCTCCCATTGCGAGTTTAGCGTTTTGAATTTTTGATACCGTTGATGAATCAAGACCTATATCGTCTCCTACGGCTTGATTTGTTTTGTATCGAAAAAAATATTTGAAAGCTGTAAGAAGTGCGGCAGCATAATTCTCTCCCTCATCGACATTGGCTAGTTTTAGCGCAACTAATTCCTCTGCAACTTGAGCGGACGAGTTTTTCACGCCATTTCCAGTCGCGTCCAGTTTTACTTGATTTTGTGCAATTTCCAAATGTAGTTCTAAAAGCTTTTCCCAATACTTTCCGTTGCAATTTTCTCCATTAGGCTAACAGCATTCACGTGCCCAAGTCGGTCCAAGACTTTCAGTCGTAGCCCTAATCCTAATTTCTTTGATCCGGCACGAACCTGGGACACGAAAGAATCATTCACACCCAAAAAAATCGCAACGTGATGATAATCTTCAAACCCAAAATTATCTTTTATGGCTTCAATCAGAATGGCGTCATTTTTACGTTTCAAGACAACAAACTCACCACAATTGGCCCCCAACTCAACATTATCATCTCTGACCGCCCAAACCATGGTTCAGTCTAGTGGAGATCCTTTACCCAAACTATTTTTAACAGAATCAGATAGCCTCCGAATGAAATATGTATTTTGAATAAATATCGAATTCCATCTTGTTAGTGGCGTCAATTTGCGGAAACTTCCATTTTTTCCTTCCTAGGGTGTCTCTGGTCGAGTTACACAATGGGCATAATTTATAAATATCAGGGTAATTCTGGATTGAAACGAATGTAGATTTGCAGCAACTGCAAGTCTTTCCTCCTATGTAAGACATTGTCACTTGCTGGCCGATATGCCAGGCGCGATTAATGGTAAGTAACTTTGGGCTATCCCCTACCACTTCCTCATAAAGCGTGTAGGCAGAAAGAAAAATCTCCCCTTTGGTTATATGATTGGAGGCATCTTCCGTTTCTGATGATTTGAGGTTTTTAGTTTTGGATAACATCTTATAGATGTTGAAATAGATGGATGCATGTAGGCAGTTTTGAGGCGACTTTATGATCCATTCCGGATCATACGGTAATTGCCCTGCCTTTGGTCTTTTACCGTGAATCTCTTTGTGGAATTGAAGTGCCGAGGCTTTGGATACTTGACAAACGGCTCGAACAATAGAGGGTCTCCCCCCTTTTTCTATAATCCCTTTAGCAAGATCGATCTTTCTTCTAAGTCCTATGATATCTGTCTCTTTCGGAGTCAGACGTAAGTGAGATTCAGTCATGCTCATACTCTTGATTCGATCTTGGAATGTGGATCAAGGCTGCGGCAATACTGGAAGTTATACCGGTTGGCGTTTTAGTGACTGGGATTCGAAATATTGCTTTTCCACAGTCTGACAAAGTTTTAAGTTCATCCATGGATAAGGAGGATATGTTCTTAATCTCTTTATCGCTGAGATTGAAACGCCACATAGCTTCCATAGGATTGCTTCTTGAACACTCTCTAGCGAGCATCAAAAATTGAAGGTTGATAGCCTTCAAATCTTCATTCAAAAGACTCATAAACAAAGCCCCTCTATCATTTGATATTAAAATATTCCCAGAGGCACCAAATGATTGGGCCTATGTCGCGTTCCATTTACGAGCATTTCTTTTAATAATTAATAAGTAATGCACTTTATCTAAATTGATTTATGCAGTCGATATAAAGTCCGCTGCGTTTTTTTTAAACTGCCGTTCTTTGTAATGGGCATGTTATGTAATATCGTGGAGGTTGCTGTTTTTTAGCACCTAAAAATTCGTAGTCCTTGTCAATCCTCGTGGTACGATTTGACCGTGACCCTTTCAAATCATCATGTTTTATGTATGCTATTAACGTCGAAAAAAATAATATCAACAATGAGTTACGAATGCAAATACATTAATTTTTTTTATTTGGTTTTATGAAAATGGTCTATCCTATTAGCGACTTAGGTTGCGCCGTTTTGCGAATGTCATTCTCTGATTGGCTTGATGTACGCGAACCTGAATTCTTTGATGTTGATGAAGGCGATCTTTACGGTTTTGTTCAACAGATTCCGTCCCTGTATGCTTATTCATTCACCGTAGTCTTAGTGAAGGTCGGCACTACGCTCTTCAAATTAACCGGGAAGCGGCGGAAGGAAGCGTGGGTAACCGGCACGCTGTCCAAACCTGATTACCTAACGGCCTTGATATTCGACATGACCGAAGCTGATTTTCAGACGTTATGCCGTGAAGCGAAGGCGAAGCAATTTGAGGCGCTACCGCCACATGAAGTAGTGAAAGCCGCCTACAGCGAATTGGGGCTGACCTTTGTTTCCGAGAGACTGCGTAATGGATTTATCAATGAGGCTATTCATATCGCGCTAAGGGGCCGTCAACGCTCTCTCCAAGACAAACGATCAATCAGAGAGCGCGAGGACATCAACATGAAAAAGGCTATTGAATTATTTAAAAGCGAACTCTTATTAATAGATGGCTTACTCCCTAAGTCGGATATTTTTACAACCGGTGTATTAGCCGGTTCTCTCATAATGCTCGGTCTGAATAAACCAATTACTGAATTTCTGAAACGTTTGAACAATAATCAAGGGAAAACTAAAGATGGGCTAGCTGACCCAATTGAATGTTTGTTAAAGGCAATTCATCGCCACAAGATAAGTCAGCGAACAATGCAGCCGCGTATGGCAATAGATTTGGCAAAAAAAACGGTACATGCTATTGCCATTTGGCTAGAAGGTGAGCAATCAGCTAAGTATTGGCGAATGAGGGATTTAACTGGGCATGAGTTGATGCCTCTGATTATGGAACTGAAGCAACTAAAGATGAAGAATGCGGAAAGAGATTTATAACCTATTGAAATCGATTATTATCCTTTTCAGTTGCTCATCATTCGCAAAAGACCCTAAGGTAGTCATTGTTTACTCGACGGAGGTTTTAGGGAATCCGACCTACACTGAGGTAATAGCAGGCATCGAGCACATCAATAGGCATGTTCAACGAATAGAGTCTACTGGCGATAACAATAATTTAAGCGCCATTCTTGATGGGTCGCATTCAACCCGTGTTATCGCCCTTGGCAAGGGGATTGCTGAGACAATTTACAGAACTCATTATCGAGAACGAACGTTGGCAGGACTGGTATACTTTAATCGGGACCAATACAGTGGTGTAGGTTTGGCGATTGATAATCGGGCGTTGGTTGAAGACTTAGCTAGATTATTGCCGTCAATCAAAAAATTCTTTGTTGTTCAACAATCCAATTTTCAGACCATTGATTATGTGCCATCTAATTTAAAGTCCTCTGCCGTCATGGAAGTAAGGGAGGGGGTTGATGCGCTAGAGACCATTCGTGTCCTTGGCCGGTTACTGGATGAAGCCACGCCCTCTGATGCAATATTTATCCCTGCGAACTTACCCAAAAATATTCTGTACGAAGTAACTAAGGTCGCATGGGATAAAAAAATCATCCTTTTATCGACCAACCTAAGTCACTTGGAGAATGGCGCTCTCATGGCCGTTTTTCCTGATTATTTTGCTTTGGGAGAGCAATTAGGCCGCTTGGTTGAAAGTTCTGGACCTGTCTACGAAAACATTAAGGTCATTAAATACGCACTGAATCGGCGGGTTGCCCAACACCTTGCCATTGAGTTCGATCCGAGTGTGTTAGATTCATTCGCCTTTAAAATCAAATGAGCCTGCTCGACCGCTACAACATACAACAGCGGTTCAATCTATTGATTTTCATTTCCATTTTCCTGGCGTCATGCTTCTTGATCGGATTCATGAACAAGTTGATTTCCAATTACATCAACGACTACACAAGCCATTACTGGCGAGAACATACCGCAACATTTGCTGATTCAGCCATATACTCTGTAATCTTAGGCTCAACATCACAGTCTGAATCCGTAACCCATAGCTTTGCGTCCGACAAGAACGTATTGGGCGCAACGATTTACGATAATCAGGGAGAGATTTTAGCTTCTTATGGCACCCGGTCTGTATGCGAACTAAATCCGGCTTTTCGCACTGAAGAACCCAGTGATGCGGATAACCGAGACTCCTGGTGCTTCTATTCGCCTATCTACCAAGAAAGCTACTTAGGGTACGTTGAATTAGTCATATCGAAAGCTGAATATGACTTAGTCATGAAGAAGCTTTTACTAGGCTCAATATTGATTATTCTCGTTTTCTCGTTATTTTTTATAGTCATTGTCAGGCGTTTGTCACGACTATTTACTTCGACTTTGATGGAAATGGCAAGGGTCCTCAATAAGGTAAGCGTAGGAGAGCGAGGAAATCGAGTTCATTTTTCGGGGTCATCCGAAATCAATAACATGAGAATTACGCTAAATGAAATGTTGGCTAATATCGAAACTACAGAAGCAGAGCTAGAGAAAAGCGTCGAAGAGCGGACGAGTGCATTAAAAATAGCGCTGGAAAGCAGCGAAACCGCCAACGTGTATAAGGCGCAAATTATGTCTATGGTGTCCCACGAAATGAAGACGCCTTTACACGCCATAGGGGGATATTTACAACTATCGGCTGAGCGTTTACCGGATGATCCTGCCTTCACAGATAATCGAGCATTACATGCAAAGGCATTGGTTCGCGTTAATGACTTGAATAATTTAATCGACAATATTCTGTTACATGCCAAGCTAGAGGCTGACCGTTATGAAGTGGCACTGACTTCTATTGCAATTGCCCCTCTGATAAATGCGTGCGCAGAGAATGTTACCCCTTTGCTTAACCGCAATCGAAATCAGCTACAGCTCATTGGCTCTGATGCCGTGTTTGTATCGGATAGCGAGGTTTTGCGGCACATTTTGAATAACTTATTGAGCAACGCGTGCAAGTTCACCACAGATGGTGTCATTACGCTAACATGGCGACTTAGCCAAGCTTTTTTAATTATTGAGGTTGCTGACACCGGCTGTGGAATACCCGCTGAGTTTTGCGATCAAATTTTTGATCCATGGTGGCAGGTAGACATGAGTCTAAGCCGGCGCTATGGTGGGCATGGCCTTGGGTTGGCAATAACAAAACAGTTTGTGCAACGCTTAAACGGCGACATTTCTGTTGAGCCAAACCTCGTCTGCGGCTCTGTTTTCACAATCAGGATACCGAACTCCAAATCCTAGCTTGTTCGTCTTCGGATAAGCTCTGCGGTAAGATTATTTTAATTGCATCAATAATACGTCTTGCTTTTTCAATGTTGCTACCCTTTAGCTCTCGTTCCAATTCACAGACTAAATTGCTCAATTTTTTCTGTTTCTGGTCGTGATAGTAGTCCTGATAAATGAGTTTTGCTTTATTTAATTGGCTACCGCATTGCGCTCTTAATTCCATCAATGTATACGGTTTTGGCAAATATTGACTGGCTCCGTTCAGGATAAAGTCTTTGTTATATTCTGGCTTATCAAAGGCCGTCATTACTATAACTGGCTGGTTCTTATCTAGATCCATTATTTCCGATAGCACTGCATCGCCTTTGCGCCCCGGAAGCATGTAGTCAAGCAAGATAAGATCGTGACGTTTCTTTTTCCATAATGCTACACCTTGTTCGCCGTCTGGAACTGTATCAACCTCATAGTCGCTTTTTAAGGCCTCAAATACTATTTCTGAGGCGTCTTCATCGTCCTCGATGACTAGAACGCTGGCCTTGACCTGTCCTCGCCGCCCGCGAACATATCCGGCGCTATGGGCCATCTGAAGATTTTCTACCAAGTCAGCAATTGAAGTGACGTGGAAGTGATGTTCTTTGGCGAGAATAAGCGGTACCTCGGTGTCACAAGTTTCGCTTATCAAGTAAATTGGCACCGCATGTCTAACCAATTTCTTCGAATATACCAGTTTTGATAACTGCCATATATCAGTGCCATCGAACGAATAATCTGTGACAATGAAATCATATTCATCGCTCTTTAAGGCCTCAATGAAATCATCGATTGTCTCTATGACTGATGTACTTCAGCTTGCGCTTGCTACACCCAGGAATTGTTTGGTGATCGCATTGCTGATTTCATAGTCACTTGAGGCAACAATCACTTTCATTATAAATATCTTCGCTAAAGGTTTTAATTGTCCACCATGATGACCTGTATCTATAGTCAACTGTGGAGGGCTTGATTTCGACATGTACTTACATGGTCTGATTAGTTGGTGTAATTGAAACGATTACATCCCTCTCAGGCTTATACGTAATACTAACGGTTGGTTTAATGTCTTCGTTGACGAGAATTGTGAATTCTCGTAACACGGTGACAATAATCACCATCATTTCCAACTCGGCAAAATGCCGGCCAACACAATTGTGCACGCCACCACCGAACGGCAGAAACGTGTATTTATGGCGCGGAGTAACGCCACTGTTTAAAAAGTGTTCTGGGTGAAATTCGTTTGGCCGCTCCCACCACCTACCATCACGATTGGTCGAATACAGGCTCATTATTACTGACGTACCTTGTGGAACCGTTTTTCCTCCTACAGTAATCGTCTCTGCTGTATCTCTACTAAGGGCGATAGCCTGCGGATATAAGCGTAATGTCTCATAAAGCGCCGCCTTGGTGTAGATCAACTGTTCTATAGTGTCTGGCGTCAACTTGTCATCCTTGAGGCCCTGAATTTCACTGGTGATCCGTTTATGGACCGCCTCATGCTTACCTATGAGGTAAAAGAACCATATTAACGTATTAACAGTCGTGTCTTGTCCTGCCAGGAACAACGTAACCGCTTCATCCCTTAGTAACGCTCTCGACATATGCGAGCCGTTTCTATCCCTGCCTTTCATCATTAGCGAAATTAAATCATGGCCTGTCGGTTCGATGCCATCGATTTTGGCATCAACATAGGCCACGAATTGATTGATGGCTTTCTCCATCCGCCTGTTTTGGAGAAAAAAAAGCTGTTTTAATATTCCCTTACCTAGCGTCTCTGTTAGCAAATGCGGAAATAACCCTTTTACAATGGTATCAATCGCAGACATCAATAATTCTTCACTATTCGCTGATTTTGTCTGGCCGAACATTACTTGAATCAGAATGCTTTGAATGATTGCTTTTAATTCTTCCGATATGTTTACTTTAGTGATGCCATCGTTTTTAAGCCGCATTGCCGCTTTGTCGGCTTCTTTAAGCATAATGCCGTGCCACTCGGCGATTGCTTGCTTTGTAAACAGTGGCTGCATTAATCGCCGCTGGTTTGTCCATGTAGCGCCCTTGCTGTTAAAAAGCCCATCGCCGAACATTGGTTTTTTGGCTTCATAAAGCGAGTCTCTATTCAGTAGCCCCCGCGCTTCTTGATTGAATATTTCCTCGTAATGTTCAGGATTTGATGTAAACAAAAGCCTCTTATTAAAAAATTTGGTTTGCACAAAGTCGCCATATTTTTTGTGTATAGCGGTTAATGCACCTGCCGGATTTGTAATGAGTCTAACGAGATAAATAAGCATGACTAGAATGTCGCTTTGACTTGTCCCAAGACGGTACGCCCAAGAATGGATTCATCGCCCGGAAATAGAATAGGATTTAACGTTGGCTCTTTTAGAGTTGCATTAAAAATATTGTTGATTCTAAATGTGAATTCGATTGGTTTCGCTATCTTTGTCGATAGTGTTAGCCCCGCCGTAAAATAGTCGGATAAATTACTACGCGGATCATCGGACGGCCGTTTTCGTTCCCCAATCCAATTTAGCTGAGTCCCAATCGCCCAATTGTCGGTAATATCCCAGTGTATTAAGCCTTTTACCATGTGTTCTGGCATTAGGCCTGTATAGGGAGTGGATGGCAACCCATGATAACTGTAGCTAACAGCGAAATCCGCAGCGCTATTTAATGCGTACTTTGCTTCTGTTTCGAAGCCAATCCCATCAATTGGGTCGCTGTTACGAAAACCAACAGGGGTTACACTTGAGGAATGAGTGGAGGTGATTAAATTATCTTGTTTAAACCAATAAACATTGGCAGACGTCAATAAATCAGACGACCATTTTTTTTCTATCTGGAATTCAACCGTATTTACAGTCTCCGCTTTAATTGTAGTGCCCGGAGTCAGCGGTAGATTCTTCTCGAGAAACGAGGGTGGGCGAAATGCCCTGCTGTATAACAACTTGGTTGTCAAATTCAAATCGACGTTCCACACCAGCGCGATACGCGGGCTATACCCGGGTGATACGTCTGAGTAATAGTCATAGCGAAAGCCAGTAGTTAGATACCAATCTGTTGAGAAATTCCACTCATCCTGTATTAGCGCATAGTAGTTTGTTCGCTCTTTCGATGCTAACAATGGATCTCTTCCAAATGCCGATACTTCCGTTAATGGAATTTGCTGCACAAAAGTTGGAGTAATGATGTAATTGATTTTGTTAGTTCCATCATTCCAATTATAAATAAGTCCTGTACCGCCTGTGATCGTGTGTTTTTTGATGCCAACGTAATTGATTTGTGTGGTGAGTCCTGTTGTACCCTGGAAACCAGACACACTATTTATTGCGCCTGATGGCAATAATCCGCCGAATGTCCCGGCCGGCAACAAATTAGTAACAGTACTTGGATTTTGTCCCAAGAAATAAAACGTCGTTTTATTTGTTACTGTATCGGTAATTTCATTATTTAGGGATAGGTCAAGATTGTAGATATCATTATTTGTGCCGCCCGTATCATCAAGGGCATACGCGGCTCCAATACCCGTTTCTACATGTCTAAATCCTTGATAACCCGCTCGAAGCCGGATCATGTCTTTGTAGGCCACGTCTAGCCGCGCATCAATGTCTCCCCGACCATTATTGGTGAATCCTGGTGCATTGGAGACATTGGTTCCAAACTGGTTATCTAGAACTGTCTGTGCGTCTTGGTTGACTCGTCCTTCATAACCATTTGTACTACCCCCTTGTATGGCTACGCTATATTCTATGTCGCCCGATTCGTCACCGTATTCAGCCCATCCTTCATAGGTATCTTGATTGCCAAAAAACCCACCTGCATCGCCACCTTTGAGCGCTTTACCGGTTTTCAGAATAATGTTGATAACTCCGGTCGTAGCGTCACCACCATAGAGCATTGAACCCGGTCCTCTAATCACTTCTATGTGTGCAATATTCTTAACCGGCAGATTCCATTCGTATGGTTTACCTCCAAATAATGTATTCCGAACAGGTACGCCATTAATTAAAATCAATACTTGCGCGTTTGTCTCAGAATATACCCCTCGAAAACCAATTACATTAACGCCATTCCTGGCGTTGCTTACATGTACACCCGGTAAATATTCGAGAACATCCGTTAAGCGTCTAGCACCGATTCTCTCAATATCTTTGGCCGTCATAACCGACGTAACACTGGGACTTAGGCTTTGCGGCAAAGGGCGCCCTGATGCAATTGATTGCATTTGATCAGAACCATGAATCAACATGAGGTCATCTTCAGTTTCGGCAAATACGTTTTGTGTCAGACCAAAACATATCAACAGGTATTTTGCTTTTTGGGATCCAGTCATAGTAACCAATGGTTAAAGGTTATTCCATTTTATCTATTACGATATTTAATTCTTGCCCCATTGGATCTGTTGCTTCTTCAGATGGTGCGAATAGGATTGTTATGGGTATTGCTATGTCTTTGTAAGTAACTCTAAGGTATCGAACAGAGTATCTAACGTGACTATTCACGTGCTTTTTTTGCAATAAGAAACGAACAAAAATGCCCCGTCCTTACACACCAGTCCCGTTACTACTCGATACTTTTTGCTCTTATCCTGAATAATATTAATTTCTTTCACGGCTTTAGTTTTAAAAAACTCAACAAGCTCGGCTTCTTCTATAGTGTATATATTGATTACGTTATGCCAGTAACAGTGAAATGTAATTAAACACCGTTAAACTCAATAATTTTATACAATATAACAGGCGGATTCAACTCCGAAGTGCACTCACCAACACCAGGATATGAAGAAGATTAGCAGCTATAGTTTCAAGCCTTTTCAATCCGACCAAAGGCGAGAAATTACTTGAGAAACTACAACCAGCTAACCCAAAAACTAAAATACCAGATCGAGATATTAAAGAACCAAAAAGACATGGCGGAATTACTTCAGGTCTCACCCAGTCCGTTACCTGCTTCATTTTGGTTATTCGGTTATGTAATGGTAGGTCTACTAAGTTGGAAACGAGCCGGGCGCATAATAGTTTGACAGGATAAATCTTCGCTCTAAGCAATTAGCCATGATTAAACACTCGTGGTGTTTTGCAGTCAGGTAGGGTGATGGCATGCTTCTTCCTGTTAAATGAGTCGGTGCATTTTGACAACGTTTAGGGGTGAGGAGGCGTCCATGTCATCACCCTATTCTAACGTGGATTGACAAGCTCAAAGTCTCGGGAGCATGCAAATGGACGATAATTACTGTTTAATACGCTTTGTCGAAGCCCAAGCTTCTGTTTATGAGCACGTGTGCTCGGAACTGCGCCGGGGCCATAAAACCAGCCACTGGATGTGGTTCATTTTTCCGCAAATAAAAGGCCTTGGGCACAGCGCTGTAGCGAAAGATTTTGCTATTTCATCCCGCAAAGAAGCTGAAGCGTATCTGCAGCATCCATTATTGGGCCCAAGGCTTCACGAATGCACTCGACTGGTTAACGCCCTTGAAGGCCTTTCAATCAGCCAGATTTTCGGTTATCCGGATGATCTGAAGTTTTTATCCTGCATGACACTCTTTGTCCACGCCACGACTGATAACCAAGACTTTGCTACGGCTATTCAAAAGTATTTTGCAGGCCATGAGGATCCGTTAACGATTGAGCGGCTGGAGGGGTAAATTGGGTTGCCAAGTGTTCGCATAAACCAGGACTGGTTTCATAGGGCACGGAAGTGATAGGCTTAAGCGGGCGCAGGAAATCTGCCCGGCCAACAGCTTGTGTTGTTAACCCTAATTTTTAACGCTAATTTAGCTCAATGGTACTGTGATTGTACGTACCTTACGTGCTATAGTGTCTAAAAGGAGAAAATCTTATGATTTCGAATAAACGTACAGATCGCATTGACCTTAGAATTCATCCTAAAGCTAAAGAAGCGCTTCAAGCTGCCGCATCACTTCGGCATAAATCAGTCAGCGAATTCATTCTGGAAAGCGCCTTGGATGCTGCCGATGAAGTCCTGGCGGATCGCCGGTACTTTAGCCTTACTACCGAACAGTGGGAGGCTTTTCATGCCGCGTTGGATGCTCCACCGAAGTCCTTACCCAGACTGGAACGATTAATGCACGAGCCAGGTTTTTTCGATTGAGCCGGGAAACCCCGGAAAACCGCCAGATTGTTAAGCTCTATCAGACCCACGGTGTCGAGGCTTTTGATTGCGGCCAGGACAGTTTAAATCAGTATTTAAAGCGATACGCGTTAATGAGTCAGCGCGGCGACGGTGCCCAAACTTATGTGGGCGTATGCGGGGATAAGATCATTGGTTATTACACCCTGGTTGTCGGGGAAGTCGCTTATGACGATGCTCCGCAACGGTTAGTCAAAGGGCTTTCTCGTCACGGAGTGCCGGTCATGTTATTGGCTCGTCTTGCTACAGATCTTGCCTGGCAAGGGCAAGGCGTCGGCGCTGGTTTATTAAGAGATGCAATGCAACGCACCCTTCAAGCGGCTGATATCGCCGGTATCAGGGCATTTCTGGTTCACGCCAAAGATACTAAAGCCAAGGCATTTTATGAGCATTTCAACTTTTCGCCATCCCCCACCGACCCTTATCATTTGTTTTTATTAGTTAAAGACATCAGAAAAACCATGGGGAATAGTTAACATGGTCGAAACCAACTGGCAGCACAAAATCGACGTTGTAATTAACGGAAAATCCGCCGACATTGAAAAAATTGATGACACTTTTTTCATCGAAATGGCCGGTGTTTTCATGGCCTTACTAGCTACTTCGATGCCAAGCTACAAAAGTCTATTGTTATTGTTCAGAATTGAGTGACGCTTTAATTCACTAATCGGCAACATTGACATGATGCGTAGTAAGTCAGGAAGAATCAAGAGAGTCTTGACAAGATCCTTCCTTTACTTGAATCCTCCGGCAATGAGCAATTAACCCCACTCCTTCATTTCATTCAGGTAATTGCCGACAGCATTGACGATGAGCTGATGCTTTTTTTCCAGCAATGAAGCCAACAAGAGTACCGCCAAGCCTAAGCTGATTGAAAATAGCCAAGGTGCGTTGCTATAAGCGTCGACCACATAACCGCAGTAAAACAGAATGCCACCTAGTAAATTCAGTTGCCCCAGGAAGAAGGGCGCTTTTTCGCGAAATTTCAGCCCGCCCGTCACAACCAGGGCGATGCCGGTTGATAATGCCAATAACGGCGCAAAAGCTTGGTTATTGAACAAAGCGGTGAAAACCAAGCCGGTTGCTAATACCGATCCCAGCGAACGGTAAGCTTTAGCGTGATAAACCACTTGGGTCGATAGTGCAAACATCGTAATGGCGACCGGGATCGCCACTGTGTAAAAGTTATTGGATAGGCCAAAATGTTGCACGGTCATCGGACCTATCAAAAAGACGGCAACCGTGCCGGCGCATTGGCTTAAATAAATGACTAATGCTGATTGTGTGTACTGCTTGACAGCAAGGATGCCGACGGTGGCAGTCATGGCGGCAAGGGCGATCGCCAGCCAGTACGACAGGGGGTATAACAGACTTCTGCCGAGGAGTATCAGCAAGGGCAAGCTTACCAAAGCTCTTGCGGTTAGGCCTTCGGTCAGTTTCATCGTATTATCTGATTGGAACCTATGATCGATAAGGGTTATTCCGGCAAACAACACAATAAGCAAAACCGGCAAGCCAATGCCCTCCCGAATCGGCAAAAGCAAGGCTAGATTACCGAGCAAGGCCGCTTGCATCAAGGTTTTGACCTGACGTTTCGCCAACATGGAAAAACTGGTGTAGCTGACGGCAACCAACAGCAATACGGTAATGCCTAAATCAACGGCAATTAAAACCGGATGGACATCGCCAAATTGCAGCCAGCTATAGTCCGGTTGCGGTGCCTGAGCACCTTGCACGTAGGCATACACCATCGCACTGACTTGGGACACCTGCACCGGCAAAAAGGCCGCACCCAAGGCGAAAAACAAGCGTGCACCGGTGCGCTCCTGCAACCCATAATTGCACACCAAGCCGCCAACACACAGCGCCAAAACGATCGCCAAACTCACCCAATAACGGTAAGCGGGCAATAAATCGGCATGACTTTGAAACATAAAACCGACCGCCGAAAGAATAATCAGCAGACTGCCAGCCCAACGCAGATAACGGATGATTTGGCGGCTGGATGATTGCGGTATGGTTTCGTTTGGGGTACTGACTTCTGTCGAAGCCCAGTGATAATTGCTGATAGCCATGATAATTGTCCTATTCGGTGGGGTATTGGGTAGTGAGTTCGTCGAGCAGCATTTTCAATTCCAGGGTGCTTTCTTCCTGCACAAACTCATCGGCAAAACTGTCTTTGATGGTCGCTACCGGGCTGGTCAGTTCTGCGCCGATGACCGACTGTTCCCAGCGTTTAAAAATCTCTTGCGCCCCGGTTGAGGGGTTGACGTGTTCGGCACGTAACGAAGTGTGTAACTGAATCCGGTTTTGCCGGGCGGATAGCACCTCTTTTTGCGTATACGACGCGTGTAACTGTGCCTGGATATCCGCTAAATCTCTCTGGCATTGGTCGAATTGCGCCTTGGCCTTAGCGAGTTCCGGCTCGATTGTCTTCATTTGCTTTTGGACTTGGAGCAAGCGTTTGACACATTCCAAAGCCTTGGCTTCGTCTTGGTCCTTGATTTTAACTGCCCGGCTCGTCCAAATTTCAGCTTGTTTATTCAGGTCGGACCTTTTTGTTTCAAACTGTTGAATCATCTCTTGGAGACGATGTTGGTGGAGGCGGGTTTTACCTTGGAAAGCTTCCAATTCCTTGATGGCGACCCCGGCGACGGCTTCGTGGTTTTCAAAATCGTCGGCGACTTCGTCCAATTGGGCTTTCAGGGTAACAAAAATACGTTTTAAACTGTTCATAAAGCTGTCCTATCTATGTGTGATGACAGATAGGGTTTAGCAATAAGAGAGCCAGTTTTTTAATACATTAAATAACAATGAGTTAACCTATTTTGCACTTTCGATCTCTTAAGCTATAGTCATAAAATGACTACACCCCATACATAAAATGAACAAACTAAATTCAGAACAGCACGCCGTTTTTGCCAAAATCGCAGCGTTAGCGTTTGTAAATCCCTTCAGCCGCGAACGCGAACAGACTGATTGGCAGGTGCTCAACCTGCATCCACAAGCCATTTCGGCTGCGGAGCGACGAAAATTAGTGATCGAAACAATAAACAGCCAGTTCCAGACTTTAACCCGGCAACAACGTTTCGATATCCGTCATTATCAAGGCAAAACCCAAGCGATGATGCAGTTGGCGTGGCTGGTTAAAGTGTTTTACAGTTATCAACAAGGCTTTGATGATTTTATCAAGGCGCAGCAAAAAGCCGGGGACAAGGCCCTGGCTCTTCCGTTTGCCAAGGCCCTTAGCGAAGAATTTGAACTGGCAGGTTTTACCCCGCAACAAGCTTCACACTCCATCGCGCTGTTGTTCCAATTGCAGCGTGCCTTTCGCTTTATTGATGAAGCGGTTTCCGGCACCAGTTCGGCTATTGTCGAATTACGAACGCGGCTTTGGAACAATATTTTTACCTTTAATCCGGAGTGGTATCTCAATTACCTGTGCAAGCGTATGGAGGATTTTTCGCTGTTATTACTGGGCGAGACAGGGACGGGCAAAAGCCGGGTAGCGAAAGCGATCGGTTGCTCGGGGTATATTCCTTTCGATGCCTCAACGGGTAAATTTATGGAAAGCTTTACCGTCTCGTTCAGAGCGATCAACCTGTCGCAATTTTCCACGGGTGTATTGGAATCGGAATTGTTTGGCCACAAAAAAGGCGCATTTACCGGGGCAATCGACAACCATCCCGGCTTGTTCGCTCAATGTAGTAAGCACGGCTCGGTGTTTATCGACGAAATCGGTGAACTCGACATTCCCATCCAGGTTAAATTGCTGAATGTCTTGCAAGACCGTCTGTACAGCCCGGTTGGCAGCCATGAGCAACGCCGGTTTGAAGGCCGGATTATCAGTGCCACTAACCGGCCGATCGAACAA
>Ga0208244_100884_pt1 | contig 21557 bp, 20 predicted proteins | sample SubbioCR12Aug_5A_FD_184828 | JGI IMG/M metagenome (GOLD analysis project Ga0208244, IMG submission 184828) | Serpentinite rock and fluid subsurface biosphere microbial communities from McLaughlin Reserve, California, USA - CR12Aug_5A (SPAdes) | ecosystem: Environmental > Terrestrial > Deep... | reverse complement strand
AGGTCTGGTGTCGCTGCTCGATACGATGCGACGACTCCAGTGTGTTCAATGAACCGCCGGATGCGGAACCGCACGTCCGGTGGTGTGGGAGGACGGTAGGGGTAACCCTACCTCCTACCCGATGGGGCCTGCTCAGCGCATGCCGCCCATGCCGCCGCCCATGCCGCCCATGCCACCCATCTGACCGTGGCGGCTGTGCTCGCCGCGTCCGCCAAATCCACCCTTTTCGCCGTGGCGTCCGCCCATCGGGTGGCGCGTCATGTCGGCGAGGGTCTTCGCCTGTTCCGGCGTCAGCGCGCCTTGCAGCTTGGCCGTGGCGTCGGCGAGGGTGGCGAGCCTGGTCGCCATCTGTGCGGCCATGTCGGCGCGGTGGCGCGCCAGCGTGGCGGCGTCGGCGTCCTTCGGCGCGGCTTTCATGCCGCCGTCGAACATGCCCTGATGCACCTTGGCGTAGGCCTGCCAGGCGTCCTGCTGCGAGGCCTTGATCTCCAGGCGCTCGGCCATCTTGTCGAGGCGGGCCTGCATGCGGGATTGCATGCGTTGCTGCATTTCCGGGGTCATTTCGCGCATGCCGGGGCCGGGGGAGGCCGAGGCGGGCGCGGCGGCGAGTGTGGCGGAAAGGGCCAGGCCGGCGGCAACGAGGGCGGTGGTGAGCTTGCTGCGGGTAGTCGTGTTCATGTGGATCTCCGTGTGGTTGAGGTACGGTTGCCATTAAACGCGCCGGGTGTAACCGGCATTTTTCATCCGACGGCGGTTTTGTTAACGGTTTGTAACGCTTTGTCGAAGGCCGCTCACAATTGCGCCGCCGCGGCCGCTGCGCACTACACTAGCGGCCATGGACAAACGGATTCTCATCGTCGACGACGACCCCGAGCTGCGCGAGCTGCTGCGCGGCTATCTCGGCGGCAACGGCTTCGAAGTGGACGTCGCCGCGGACGGCGCCGCCATGCGGCAGCGCATCGCCGCTGCGGTGCCGGACCTGGTGATCCTCGACCTGATGCTGCCGGGCGAGGACGGCCTCGCCCTGTGCCGCGAGCTGCGTGCCGATCCAGCTACCGCTGCGCTGCCGATCCTGATGCTCACCGCGCGCGGCGAGGACACCGACCGCATCGTCGGCCTGGAGATGGGCGCCGACGACTACCTGCCCAAGCCCTTCAACCCGCGCGAGCTTCTGGCGCGCATCCGCAGCATCCTGCGCCGCGCCGGCGAGAACGCCGCGCGCGAGGCGCCGGCGCGGACGCTGACGTTCGCCGGCTGGACGCTCGACCTGTCGGCGCGCCACCTGGTCGGCGCCGACGGTGTCGTCGTGCCGATCTCGAGCGGGGAGTTCAAGCTGCTGCGCGCCTTCGCCGAGAACCCCTTTCGCGTGCTGTCGCGCGACCAGTTGATGGATGTGCTGGCGGGGCGCGAGTCCGGCCCCTTCGACCGCAGCGTGGACGTCATGGTGCACCGCCTGCGCCGGCGCCTGAACGACGATGCGCGCGAGCCCCAGCTCATCAAGACGGTGCGCAGCGAAGGCTACATACTGGCGGCGGACGTGGGGCGGCGCGCGTGAGATACCTGCCCCGCAGCCTGTTCGGCCAGATCGTGCTGGCGCTGGTGAGCGGCCTCGTCGTGGCGCACGTCGTCGGCGCCTGGCTGATGCTCGACGACCGTGCTCGCTTCGGCGAGCGCCTGCGCGGCGAGTATGCGGCGCAGCGCATCGCCGGCCTCATCACCCTGCTCGACGGCACGGCGCCGGAGGAGCGGCGCCGCGTCGTGCGCGCCCTCAGCGTGCCGCCGACGCGTCTCTCGCTCGACGAGCCCTGGCGGGCGGGCGGCGATGCCTCGCCCGATGCGGTGGCCTTCCTGCGGCGCGTGCTGCGCGAACTGGAGCAGCCGGTGGAACTGCAGGTGCTGTCGATTCGCCGCGCTGCGCCGCGGCCGGAGACGCGCGGCTCATTCGAGCGGCCGCACGCGCCGCATCGCGAGGCGCATGCCGCGCCACGCCACCTGGTGCTGGTGTCGGCGCAGGCGCGGCTCGCCGACGGCGCCGTGCTCACCTTCCGCCAGGCCCTGCCGGAGGCGCCGGGCGACTGGCCGCTGCGGGCATTGGGCCTGCTGGCGCTGCTTGCCGTGGTGGTGGCGCTGCTCTCCGGCTGGGCGGTGCGCCGGCTGACACGCCCGCTGTCCGCGCTGGCGGACGCCGCCGACGGGCTGGCGCGCAACCTCGACCAGCCGCCGCTGCCCGAGAAGGGACCGCAGGAGGTGGTGCGCGCGGCGCGCTCCTTCAACGCCATGCAGCGCACGCTGAAGGCCTATCTGGAGACGCGCGCCCAGGCGCTGGCCGGCGTCTCGCACGACCTGCGCCTGCCGCTGACCCGCCTGCGCCTGCGACTGGAACAGTTGCCCGAGGAGGATTCGCGCGCCGCCATGCAGCGCGACATCGAGGAGATGGACGCCATGGTGGGCGGCACGCTTGATTACCTGCGCGCCGGCAGCGACACCGAGCAGGCGGTGAAGCTCAACCTGGTCGCGCTGATCGAGGGCCTCGCCGAGGATGCCGAGGCAGCCGGCGCAAAAGTCAGTCTCCAGGGTACGGCGGCGCCGGTCACGGCGCGGCCGCAGGCGCTGCGCCGCTGCCTGGCGAACCTCATCGACAACGCGCGCCGCTACGGCGGCGGCGAGATCGAGGTGACGCTGCGCGACGGCGCCGGGGCCGTCGAAATCCGCATCGAGGACCGTGGCCCGGGCATCCCGGAGGCGGAGCGCGAGCGCGTCTTCGAACCTTACGTGCGTCTGGAGGCTTCGCGCGCGCGCCACACCGGCGGCACCGGCCTCGGCCTGGCCATCGCCCGCGCCGTCGCCCGCGCCCACGGCGGCGAGGTGACGCTTGCGCCCCGGAACGGTGGCGGCATGGCGGCGATCGTCACGCTGCCGCGCCGATAAAACCGACCACTTCGTTGATCACGGCCGAGTCGCGCAGCGCGCCGCGGTGGCCCAGTCCGTGGGTGGCGACGAAGCGCGCGTCCGGCCAGTGGCGGGCGTAGCGTTCGCCGTCACGGAAGGGATTGTCGCGGTCGTCGATGTCATGGATGATCAGCGCCGGCTGCGTCAGCTTCGGCGCGGTGGTCTCCACCTCGAAGTCGCTCCAGCGGATGCCGAAGCGCCGCTCGATCTGCGCCTGCATCAGCGCGCGCACGCCTTCCGGCAGCCACAGCAGGCGCGCGAAGCGGTGCGAGTATTCCGTCAGGCTGGCCGGCGGGGCGAGCAGCACGGCCTTCTTCGCCTGCGCGCCGCGTGACAGCACGTAACCCGCCACGGCGCCGCCCACGGAATGCCCGATGAGGGCTTCCACCGGCCCGACATGGCGCAGCATCGCTTCGAGGGCGGCAGCCATGTGCACGATCGAGGACTCGCGTCCGCCCGTCATGCCGTGGCCGGGCGCGTCGAAGGCCACTACCGAGTAGCCGCGCGCCATCAGCGGGGCGACATAGCTGCGCAATTGCGCGGCGCGCCCGCCCCAGCCATGCACCAGCACCACGATCGGATCCTGTGCGCGGCCCCAGCGCCAGCCGACCAGCCGGCCGGTCGGCATCGGCACGGTGATCAGCGAGGCTTCTTCCAGCGCCGCCAACTCGGCCTTCTTGAAGCGGTGCTGCGGCGGCGTGAGAAACAGGCGGCGCGCGCGCGCACCGGCGCGCCTCGGCGACAGGGGCGAGAGGAGGCGAAAAGCGAGGCGATGGTGAGTAAGGCCCGCGATAAAACGAACGGTCGTGCTTAATCTTGGGCTAAAAAAAAAGCGGCAATCGCAAATCCATGGTCGTTACTCCTTTTTGCTGTTGCCGCTTGGTACTGTCAAGCGGCGTAATCGCGCACCAGGCGCTCGAAGGCGTCGAGGGCGCGGCGGTTGGCATCCTTTTCCCTGAACAATCGCTGGCTCTGCATGGCAACCAGCACGATGCCGCTGAATTCGAAGACGAACTGCTCGATGTCGGTGTCCGGCCGCAACTCGCCCGCCTCGACGGCCATGCGCACCGAGGTGGCCAGCATGCGCCGGCCGTCGTCCAGGCCGGCCGCGACCGCGTCGCGCACCGGTCCCGGCTGATCGTCGAACTCATTGGCGGCGGCGTTCATCGGGCAGCCGCCTGGCAGTCGTGCCCGGCGCGTCCAGTCGAGCCAGTTGGCGAGGAAGGCGCGCAGGCGGGCGATGCCGCGCGGCTCCCGCAAGGCCGGCTTCACCACGGTGTCGACGAAGCGCTGCTGGCCTTCGCGGAGGACGGCGATCTGCATCTCCTCCTTCGAGCCGAAATGCGCGAAGAGGCCGCTCTTTGACATGCCGGCCTTGTCGGCCAGCGCACCGATGCTGAGGCCGCCGACGCCGATCTGGCTCGAGAGTGCCAAAGCCTCGTCGAGAATGAGTTGCCGGGTTTCTTCACCTTTTCCCATGGCTGCAATATAGTACGATCGTTCGTATTTTGTCAAGTCAAAAAAAGAGGCGCCGAAGCGCCTCTTTCGAAAATGCTGGAACGATTACTCGAGATAGTCGGTGACCGGCAGCCACTTGCCGCCCTGGATCTGGCTGACACGCGACTTCTGGTTGCCGAGGTGCTGCGTCGGCGAGAAGGTGTATACCGGGCTGCCGAACATGTCGCGCGGGAAGGTGCTGGACTCCAGCGTCTTGACGAAGCTCTCGGTGGTCAGCTTCGGGCCGGTCTTGTTGGCGACCTGGAAGAACAGGTCGGCGATGACGTAGCCGTAGGCGGAGAACAGGCCCGGGTCTTCCTTGAACTGCGCCTTGTAGCGGGCCGCCCAGTCGCGGATGTTCTTCGAGGGATCATCCGCATACGGAACGCCGACCTGGTGCAGGGAATAGAAACCCTCGACCGCCGGTCCGCCCAGCTTGTGGATGAGGTCGGTGTACGAAGCCGACTGGCCGATGAAGTTCGGGTTCCAGCCCATTTTGCGCGCGGTGCCGATGGTGCCGAGCGTCTCGCGGATGATGGTGCCCATGACCACGGTGTCGCAGTTCGAACCCTTCATCTTCGCCACCTGGGCGGCAAAATCGGTTGCGCCGCGCTTGTAGGTGGTGACTTCGGTGAACTTCAGGTTGATTTCCTTCAGCCCCGCTTCGGCGCCGTGGAAGACCTCAAGTCCGAATTCGTCGTCCTGGTAGATGATGCAGAAGGACTTGGCGCCGCGCTCCCTGGCGATCCATTTCACGCCGTTGCGAATCTGGTCGTAATAGGGTGCAGCGAAGGAAAACTTCAGCTTGTGCAACGGATCGTACATCTGGCGTGCGGCAGTCAACGGGAAGAGGTGCGTGATGTTCTTCTCGAAGAGGATCGGCATGGTGGCCATGGCAACCGGGGTGCCGATGGTGCCGATCATGGAGAAGATCCGGTCCTTCTGCACCAGCTTCTGTGCCGCCAGGATGCCCTTCTTCGGATCGTAGCCGCTGTCCTCGACGACCAGCTTGATCTTGCGGCCATGAACGCCGCCGGCCTCGTTGATTTCGTCGACGCGCATCTGCATGCCGTTGCGGGCAGGCTTGCTGAAGCCGGCGAGCGGCCCGGAAAGATCCTGGATGGATCCGACGACGATCTCGTCCTTGGTGACGCCTTGCTGCGCCGCAACAGCCGAGCCGGCCAGTGCTGCGCCGGTGGCCATGATGGCGAGCGTTCTTGCGATTTTTTTCAGCTTCATGTGGTGCCTCCTCTCCGTGAATGGACTGTTCCTGCTCTTGATCCAGTGGTGTTAACAGTACATGGATTCTATAAGTTCCGCATATTTTTGGTTGACCAGCTTGCGTTTGAGTTTCATGGTCGGCGTCAGTTCCTCGTCCTCGGCCGACAGCTTCTGTTCGATCAGGCGAAATTTCTTGACCTGTTCGACGCGCGCGAATTGCTTGTTTACGCGCTGCATTTCTTCCTCGATCAGTGCCTGGATTTCAGGGGCCCGGCACAGGCTGACATAGTTCGAGAAGTGGATGTCATGATCCTGGGCGAATTTCTCGACGTTGTCCTGGTCGATCATGATGAGGCAGACCAGGTAGGGCCGCCGGTCGCCGATGACGACCGCGTCGGTGATGTAGGGCGAGAACTTGAGCTGGTTCTCGATCTCGGAAGGCGTGATGTTCTTGCCGCCGGCCGTGATGATGATGTCCTTGAGGCGATCCGAGATCTTGAAAAAGCCGTCCGCATCGACCGAGCCGACGTCGCCGCTGTGCAGCCAGCCCTCGGCGTCGATGGTCTCGGCGGTCTTCTCCGGCTGGTTGAGGTAGCCCATGAAGATGTTCTCGCCGCGCACCAGCAGCTCGCCCGTCTCGGCGAGCTTGACCTCGCAGTAGGCGTTGGCGATGCCGATCATGCCGGGCTTGATGCGCGCCAGCGGCGTGCAGGTGGCGCCGCCGCCGGTCTCGGTCATGCCCCAGACTTCCAGCATCGGCACGCCCAGCGCCATGTACCAGCGCACCAGGTCGGGCGAGATCGGCGCCGCGCCGGTGACGAGGAAGCGGCAGTTGTCGATGCCGATCAGCCTGCGCACATTGTTGAGCACCAGCACCCGGCCCAGCCAGTGCAGGGCCTTGAGCCCGCTGCCAATGGGCTTGCCCTGCTCGTAGAGGGAGACCATGTGCAGGCCGAGGCCGACGGCCCACTTGTAGGCGAGTTTTTCCAGCGTGGTGGCTTCGGCCAGGGCGATGGAGACGCCCGAGTAGAATTTTTCCCAGATGCGCGGCACGGCGAGGAACACGGTCGGCTTGATCTCGCGCACGTTCTCCGGAATGGTCTCCGGGTTTTCGACAAAATTCAGCCTGGCGCCGGTGTACAGCGAGAAATAGGCGCCCGCCATGCGCTCGGCTACGTGGCACAGGGGCAGGAAGCACATGTGCTCGTCTTCCTCGCTCTGCGCGATGATGAGGTTGAAGCCGCGCACGGAATGCAGCACGTTGTGGTGCGAAAGCATCGCCCCCTTGGGCCTGCCGGTGGTGCCGGAGGTGTAGATGAGGATGGCCAGGTCTTCCGCCTTGCGGCTGTCGATGCGCGCCTGCCATTCGCGTTCGGCTTCGGCGCCGAGGCGCGCGATGCGCTCGCGGCCGATTTCGCGCAGGCGCCCGAGGCTGATCACTTGCGGGTCGTCGAGGTTGCGCAGGCCTTCGGTCTTCCAGACGATGATTTTTCTCAGGAGCGGCAGGTTGTCGCGCGCTTCCAGTACCTTGTCGAGCTGCTCCTCGTCCTCGACGAACAGATAGACCGAACTGGAATCCAGCGTCAGGTACTCAACCTGGGCGGCAGCGTCGGTTGGATAGATGCCGGAGCTGATGCCGCCGGCGCACAGCGCACCGAGATCGCTGAACAGCCATTCCTGGCGGGTGTTGCCGAGGACCGAGACCGTCTCGCCGGGTTCGAAGCCCAGCTCGATCAGGCCCATGCCGATGTCGCGCACGATGTCGCCGAGCTCGCGCCAGGTCAGCGTCTGCCAGAGTCCGTAGGATTTCTGGCGGAAAATGATCTTGTCGCTGCGCCGCTCGACGGCATTCCAGAACATGCGCGGGATCGTGTCGCCCGGCACAACGATCTCGCGGCTTGCCCGGGTTTGCGAATTGTCCGTATTCCACCACATAGCTGTATCCGTATTAACGCCAGTTCTTCTTCTTCTTCCAGCGGCGCGTGCCGCGCACGCCGGTTTCCTTGATGCCGAGGTAGAACTCCTTGATGTCGTCCTTTTCGCGCAGCACGTCGCTGCGGTCTTCCATGACGATGCGGCCCACCTCGAGGACGTAACCGTAGTCGGAGTATTTCAGCGCCACGCGCGCGTTCTGCTCGACCACCAGCAGGGTGACGCCGCGCTCGCGGTTGATGCGCACGACGATCTCGAAGATCTCCTTGGTCAGCTTCGGCGACAGGCCGAGGCTGGGTTCGTCGAGCAGCATGATGGTCGGCTTGGCGAGCAGCGCCCGCGAGATGGCGAGCATCTGCTGCTGGCCGCCCGAGAGCAGGCCGGCCTGCTGGCCGCTGCGTTCCTTGAGGATGGGGAAATAGGCGTGGATCTGCTCCATCTCCTGCTCAACCGCCGCCCGTTCGCCGATGGAGCGCGTATAGGCGCCCATCATGAGGTTCTCCCGCACCGTCAGCAGCGGGAAGATCTCGCGGCCCTCGGGAACATGCGCAATGCCCTGCCGCACGATCCAGGCCGGATCCTTTTTCTGGATGGGTTCGCCGTGATAGATGACGCTGCCCTTCTGCGGATCGATGATGCCGGAGATGGTCTTGAGGATGGTCGACTTGCCTGCGCCATTGGCGCCGAGCACGGTAACGATGCTGCCCTTGCGCACGGCAAGGGACACGCCGCGAATCGCCTTCACCGGTCCGTAGGACGACTCGACGTTGTTCAGCTGCAGGATGATTTCGCCGTCGAGACTCATGCAGCCGCTCCGGTGCTGGCGGGCTGGTCTTCATCAGCGCCGCCGAGGTAGGCTTCGACGACGTCCGGATGCGACTGCACCTCGGCGGACGTGCCGAGCGCCAGCATCTCGCCCTGGTTGAGCGCGAGCACGCGATCGGAGACGTGCGAGACCAGGCCCATGTCGTGCTCGACCATCAGCACCGTGATGCCGAGATCGTGCTTGATGTCCTCGATCCAGAAGCCCATCTCCTCGGTTTCCTCGACGTTGAGGCCGGACGAGGGTTCGTCGAGCAGCAGCAGCTTCGGCCGCATGGCCAGCGCGCGGCCCAGTTCGACCACCTTGCGCACACCATAGGGCAGGCCCGCCACCATCTGGTCGCGGTAGTGCTGCAGGTCGAGGAACTCGATGACCTCCTCGACGGTGCGGCGGAACTGCAGTTCGGCACGCCGTGTCGCCGGAGTGAACAGCAGATCCTGCAGCCAGTTGGTGTGGCGGTGGCAGTGGCGGCCCACCAGCAGGTTCTGCAATACCGTGGCGTGCTCGAACAGCTCGATGTTCTGGAAGGTGCGGGCGATGCCGAGCCGGGCAATCTCGTAGGGCGGCAGCGCAGTGATCTTCTCGCCCTCGAAGGTGACGAAGCCGCTGGTGGGCTGGTACAGCCCGCTGATCATGTTGAAGATGGTGGTCTTGCCCGCGCCATTGGGGCCGATCAGCGAGAACACCTCGTTCGGCCAGATATCGAAGGACACATTCTCGACGGCCTTGAGGCCGCCGAACTGGATGGACAGGCGCTCTACCTGCAATAAGGGTTTCATTTCATCCGCTCCGATTTCATGTAGCTCTTCTGTCGTCGGAACATGCCCTTGCGGTAGAACGGGAACAGCTGGAAATAGGTGCGGATCTTCAGCCAGCGACCGTAGAGGCCCATCGGCTCGAAGAGGATGAAGGCGATCAGGATGATGCCGAAGATGGTCGGCTGCAGGCCGGTCTGCTGGCCGATGGCCGGCGGCAGCCAGTCCTTGGCGATGACGATGAGCTGCTGCACGCCGATCCAGAACGCCGCGCCGAAGATGGCGCCGTAGATGGTGCCGACGCCGCCGACGACGAGGATGATGAGCAGTTCGATGGATTGCAGGAAGGTGAACTGTTCCGGCGAGATGTAGCGCAGTTTGTGCGCGTACAGCGCGCCGGCGATGCCGGTGATGGCGGCGGACAGGGCGAAGGCGGTGGTCTTGTAGTAGGCCAGGTTGATGCCCATGCTTTGCGCGGAGACTTCCGAGTCGCGAATGGCGACGAAGGCGCGGCCGGTGGGACTGCGCAGCAGGTTCATGACGCCCACCACGCACAGCACCAGGATGATCAGGCACAGGTAGTACATGCGCTGCTCGCTGTCGATGGCGATGCCGAATACGTCCAGGCTGCCCAGCATCATGCCGCTGTTGCCGCCGGTGATGCCGTCTGCGCGGGTGACACCCTCTTCGACGATGAAGCCGAAGGCCAGGGTGGCAATGGCCAGGTACATGCCCTTCACGCGCAGGGCCGGCAGGCCGACGATGATGCCGGTGATGCCGGAGACGAGCGCCGCGAAGGTCAGCGACAGGGCGAAGGGCCAGCCCAGCTGCTGCAGGTAGCCCTCGGTGTAGGCGCCCATGGCGAGGAAGGCGGCATGGCCGATGGACACCTGGCCGGTGAAGCCGACCAGGATCATGAGGCCGACGCTGACGATGGCGTAGATCCAGATGAACACCAGCTGCGAGACATAGTATTCCGGCATCAGCCAGGGCATGGCGAGCAGCAGGACCGCCAGCGCGGCATACCAGAATATCTGGCCGCCGTGCTTGAAGAGGCGGACGTCCTGGTGATAGTTCGTCTTGAAAAGAAAGCGCATCAGACCCTCTTCCTGAGGTTCTCGCCGAACAGGCCGGTGGGCTTGACCGCCAGCATGATCAGCACGACGACGTAGGCGGCGATGTCCTTGAAGCCTTCGGGCAGGTAGAAGCCGGCAAACATTTCGACGACGCCGATGATCAGGCCGCCGACGAGCGCGCCCGGAATGCTGCCGAAACCGCCGATCACTGCGGCAGGAAAGGCCTTCAGGCCGACGAAGCCCATGTTGGCATGCACGAAGGTGATCGGCGCCAGCAGCAATCCGGCGCAGGCCGAAACGGCGGCGGACAGGCCCCACACCATCATGTTGATGCGGCGCACCGGTATGCCCATGTAGAAGGCGGCCAGCTGGTTCTGCGAGGTGGCCTTCATGGCGATGCCGATCTTGGTGTGCTTGAAGAGCAGGTAAAGGCTGAGGATCAGCATCACGGTGATGCCGATGATGACCAGGTGTTCCGTCGGCAGCACCAGGCCGCCTTCATTGCCCTGGCCGCCGAGGCGGACGATCTGGTCGCGGTAGGGCACCGGCAGGACATGGGTTTCCGTGCCCCAGAAGGGGATCATGGTGACCATGCCGCGCGACAGGAAGCCGACGCCGATGGTCACCATCACCACGGTGAAGGAGGGGTGGCCGAGCAGGGGACGCAGCACCGTGCGTTCCATCAGCATGCCGAAGAGGAACATGACGATGAGGGTGGCGAGGAAGGCGATCCAGAAGGGCATGCCCATGGCCACGCTGGTGCCCAGCCCGACGAAGCCGCCGAGCATCATCAGGTCGCCCTGGGCAAAGTTGATCGCCTCGGTCGCCTTGTAGATCAGTACGAAGCCGAGCGCCAGCAGGCCGTAGATGCAGCCTTGCGCTATGCCGCTCGCAAGCAGTTGCAGGAATTGCAGCAAACCCTGGCCTCCTCCGCCGCGTCGTACGAATTATGTTCTTTGCGACATGCCGGTTCGCGCCGACCTGCCGCAAGAATTGTTCCGCATAGCAAAACTCTCTTTCGCTAATGCGATTCGCGGCGATTATGACTTAATTAGTAAAAAATTGTGAACCCTCGGATAATTTTTTTCGCAGACCATCCGTTGGGCGGAAGCGATCGCCGCATTGTTCTGCAATGCGGTCGCAGGCGGCAATGAAATTGGCCACGCCCATGGTGTGGATCTGGCCAATTGGGCCGCCACGGAAAGGCGGATAGCCCCAGCCGAGAATGGCGCCCACATCGGCGTCACGCGGCGCGCCCAGCACGCCCTCCTCCAGGCAGCGGATGGTTTCGATCGACTGGATCAGCATCAGGCGTTCGATCACCGCTTCGAGGCTCGGCTGTTCCGCCTTGACGGGAAAGTGTTTCGCCAGCCCGGCCCACAGATGTTTCCTGGCATCGGCCGGGTAATCGTAGAAGCCGTGGCCGTTCTTCTTGCCGAGGCGGCCGAGCTTTTCCACCATCAGTTCCACCGTGGAATCCGAAGGCTTGGCCATATAGGCTGCGCCAAGATCTGTTCGTGTCTGCCTGGTGATTTTGCAGATCAGATCGAGTGAGACTTCGTCGGCCAGCGCCAGCGGACCCACCGGCATGCCGGCAATGCGCCCTGCGTTCTCGATCAGCGCCGGCGAAACACCTTCCGAAAGAAGGGCCATGCCTTCCACGAGATAGGTAGAGAATACTCGGCTGGTGTAGAAGCCGCGCGCGTCGTTCACCACGATCGGCGTCTTGCCGATGGCCTTGACGAAATCCATGGCGCGGGCGAGGGTTGCCGGCGAAGTCTGTTTGCCGAGGATGATTTCCACCAGCGGCATGCGCTCGGCCGGCGAGAAGAAATGCAGGCCGATGAAGTTGGCCGGGCGGCTGCTCGCTTCGGCCAGGCCGGTGATGGGCAGGGTGGATGTATTGGAAGCGAAGATCGCGTCGTTGGATATCACCGCCTCGGTCTTCTTCGTCACCTCGGCCTTGAGCGTGCGGTCCTCGAACACCGCCTCGACCACCAGTTCGCAGCCGGCCAGGTCGGCGTAGTCGGAAGTGGGGTGGATGTGCGCCAGCACGGCGTCGGCGCCGTCCTGTGAGAGCTGACTTTTGGCGACGCGCTTTGCCAGCAGCTTGGCGGAACAGGCCTTGCCCTTCTCGGCGGACTCGCGCGTTGCGTCGAGCAGCACCACGTCCAGGCCCGCGCTTGCCGCCGCGTGGGCGATGCCCGCGCCCATCATGCCGGCGCCGAGCATGCCGATCTTCCTGTAGGTTTGCGCCGGCACGTCCTGCGGCCGTCCCGCCAGTTTGTTCGCCTCCTGCATGAAGAAGAACAGGCTGCGGATCATGTTCTTCGCCTCGGGGCTGCGCACGAGGTTGATGAAGTAGCGCGTCTCGTTCTTCAGGCCGGTGTCGATGTCCGTCTGCATGCCCTCGAAGACGCAGGAGAGGATGTGCTTCGGCGCCGGGTAGTTGCCCTGCGTCTTCTCGCGCAGCATGGCGTTGCCGGCCATGAAGATCTGCATGCCGCCGGGCGTCATGACGCCGCCGCCCGGCACCTTGAAGCCTTTCTGGTCCCACGGTTGCAGCGTCTTGCCCGGCTTGCCGTCCTTGCCGGGTACGGCGTTCTTGGCGGCGGCTTCCAGCACCCAGGCGCGTGCGGCCTCGCGTTCCTTGCCGGCGGGCACCACGGCGTGAAGCAGGCCGAGCTTCTGCGCCTCGGCGGCCTTGATGCGCTTGCCTTCGGTGAGCAGCAGCAGCGCCGGCTGGATGCCCATCAGGCGCGGGGCGCGCTGGGTGCCGCCGGCGCCGGGCAGCAGGCCGAGCGTGACTTCGGGGAAGCCGAAGCGCGCCGCGTCGGAGGCGACGCGATGGTGGCAGGCCAGCGCCAATTCCAGGCCGCCGCCGAGGGTGTTGCCGTTGAGCGCCGCGGCGACCGGCTTGCCGGTGGTCTCCAGCGCGCGCAGCAGGCGGTGCCAGTGGCCGAGGTTGTCCGACAGGACTTGCGCATCGTCCGCCTTGAGCAGCATGTCGAGGTCGCCGCCGGCGATGAAGTCGGCCTTGGCCGAGGCGACGACGATGCCCTTCACGGCCGGGTCGGCCAGCGCCTTCTGCGCGGCCCCGGCGAAGGCCGCCATGCTCTGTTCGTTGAGGACGTTCTGCGAGCGGCCCGGCAGGTCCCATTCGAGGGTGGCGATGCCTTCTGAATCGACGGTGTAATTGATCATGGGTGTCTCAGATGCGTTCGATGATGGTGGCGGTGCCCATGCCGGCGCCGACGCACAGTGTGGCCAGTCCGGTGGACAGGTTGCGCCGCTCCAGCTCGTCGAGCAGCGTGCCGAGGATCATGGCGCCGGTGGCGCCGAGCGGATGGCCCATGGCGATGGAGCCGCCGTTTACGTTCATCCTGTCGTGCGCGATGTCGAGCAGGCGCATGTAGTGCACCACCACGGCGGCGAAGGCCTCGTTGAGTTCGTAGAGGTCGACGTCCTTCACCGACATGCCGGCGCGCTTCAGGGCCTTCTCGGTGGCGGGCGCGGGGCCGGTCAGCATGATGGAGGGCTCGGAGCCGGTCGAGGCGAAGGCGCGGATGCGGGCGCGCGGCTTCAGCCCCAGGCGCTGCCCCATTTCCTTCGTGCCGAAGAGGATCGCCGCGGCGCCGTCGACGATGCCGGAGCTGTTGCCGGCATGGTGTACATGGTTGACGCGCTCGACTTCCGGATAACGCTGCAGGATCACCGAGTCGAAGCCGTACAGCTCGCCCTGCTCGGCGAAGGCGGGCTTCAGCTGCGCCAGCGATTCGAGCGTGGTTTCCGGACGCATGTATTCGTCGCGGTCGAGGATGGTCAGGCCGTTGATGTCCTTCACCGGCACGATGGATTTCGCGAAGCGGCCCTCGTCCCAGGCCTGTTTGGCACGACGCTGCGATTCGGCGGCGTAGGCGTCAAGCTCCCCGCGCGAGTAGCCCCACTTGGTGGCGATGAGATCGGCCGAGATGCCCTGCGGCACGAAAAAAGTCTTCGCCGCCACCTGCGGGTCGGTCGGCCAGGCGCCGCCGGAGGAGAACATCGGCACGCGCGACATGGATTCGACGCCGCCGCCGACGACGAGGTCGGACTGGCCGGACATGATCTGCGCCGCCGCCTGGTTGCAGGCTTCCAGGCCGGAGGCGCAGAAGCGGCTGACGGTGACGCCGGAGGCGGTCAGCGCGTAGTCGGCGTAGAGCGCGGCGACGCGGGCGATGTCGGCGCCCTGCTCGGCGACCGGCTCGACGCAGCCGAGCACGACGTCGTCGACCAGCGCAGTGTCGAGCGCGCTGCGGTCGCGCAGGGCGCGCAGGGCGGTGGCGGCCAGCTCGATCGGCGTGACGCCGTGCAGCGCGCCATCCTTGCGGCCCTTGCCGCGCGGCGTGCGCACGGCATCGTAGATATAGGCTTCGGTCATTGACATTCCTTCGCATGTGTTTCGGGTTTCGAGTTAAAACCGGGGGGGCGTCCGTGAGTTCGGTGCTAACCCGAAACCCGAAACCCGAAACAGCGCTAAAGCGTTCGGCTGATGATTTCCTTCATGATCTCGTTGGTGCCGCCGTAGATGCGCTGCACGCGGGCATCGGCGAAGGCGCGGGCGATCGGGTATTCCCACATGTAGCCGTAGCCGCCGTGCAGCTGCAGGCAGGCGTCGATCACCTTGCACTGCAGGTCGGTGGTCCAGTACTTGGCCATGGCGGCATCGACGGCGTCGAGCTTCTTGTCCTCCAGCAGCTCCATGCAGCGGTCGACGAAGACGCGGGCGATCTGCACTTCGGTCTTCACCTCGGCAAGCACGAAGCGCGTGTTCTGGAAGGCCATGATCTCCTGGCCGAAGGCCTTGCGCTCATGCGCATAAGTTGTTGTCCAGGCCAGCGCCGCCTCGGCGCCGGCCACCGCCGAGAGGGCGATCTGCATGCGTTCCCACGGCAGTTCCTGCATGAGGTACACGAAGCCGCTGCCCTCGTCGCCGAGGAGGTTCGACGCCGGCACGCGCACGTTGTCGAAGAAGAGTTCCGCCGTGTCCTGCGCCTTCATGCCGATCTTCTTCAGGCGCTTGCCCTTGGCGAAGCCTTCCATGGCGGTGTCGACGACGAACAGGCTGATGCCCTTGTGGCCCTTGGCCGGGTCGGTCTTGGCGACGACGATCACCAGGTCGGAGTGCCAGCCGTTGGTGATGAAGGTCTTGGAGCCGTTGAGCACCCAGTGGTCGCCGTCCTTGACAGCGGTGGTGCGGATGCCCTGCAGGTCGGAGCCGGCGGACGGCTCGGTCATGGCGATGGCGCCGATCATTTCGCCGCTGGCCATCTTCGGCAGGTAGCGCTGCTTGAGGCCCTCGCTGCCGTAATGCAGCAGGTAGGGGGCGACGATTTCCGAGTGCAGGCCGAAGCCGATGCCGGAATCACCGATGCGCGCCAGTTCCTCGATCAGCACCGCGCTGTACAGCCTGCCGGCATCGGCGCCACCATACTGCTCCGGCATGGAGGGGCAGAGGAAGCCGGCCGCGCCGGCTTTCTTCCAGACTTCGCGATCGACATAACCCTGCTCCTCCCAGCGCTCGCGATGCGGCTGCACCTCGGTTTCCATGAAGCGCCGCACGGCGGTGCGGAATTGCTCGTGTTCTTCCTTGAACAGGGTTCTTTCGAACATGGCGGGACCTCAAAATGGGAGGGAGGTGTGGGTATTGCGACCAGCCGTGAAGGGTAGTAAAGTGGTTCGACCCTGTCAAGCAAGCAATTGCTTTGTTGCCACACCATACTGTTTTACATGGAGAAATTGCCATGGATGCCCAACACCCTTCGCTCTCAAGTCAATCGCCGGGCCGCCCCAAGATTGATTTGGCCCCCTCGGGGGGCGGCTCGGGAAATTTTTCCGAGCCGGGGGCGCAACTCCTTGCCACGCACGAAGTCATCAATCAGGCCCGGGCACTGGAGAACTACAACGCCTATTCCCGCAACCTCCCCCTGCAGGAAGCCGTCGTGCGCGAGGGCGCCGGCTGGGCGCAGGAATGGCTCGCCGCGCGGGGCGCAGAAGTCGGCAGCGCCGAATGGATCGAACACGGCCGCCTGGCCAACGAAAACCCGCCCAAACCGAAACTCTTCGACCGCTATGGCAATCGCCGCGACGAGGTCGAGTTCCATCCTTCCTGGCACGAATGCCTGGGCTGGCTGAAGCGACACGGCTGCGACACCGGGCCGTGGGCCGATCCGAAGCCGGGGGCGCATGTCGCTCGTGCTGCCGCCTACGTCATGTTCGCCGAGATCGAGGACGGTTCGCTCTGCCCGACGACCATGACTTACGGCGCCGTGCCGGTCATCCGCAACGTGCCGGAGATCGCGCGCGACTGGATGCCGAAGATGCTTTCGCGCGAATACGACAGGCGCTTCATTCCGGCGGCGCAGAAACGCGGCGTGCTGATCGGCATGGGGCTGACCGAGAAGCAGGGCGGTTCGGACGTGCGCGCCAACACCACGCGAGCCGAGCAATTGAGTGACGGCTCTTGGCGCATCGTCGGCCACAAGTGGTTTTTGTCCGCCCCGATGTGCGACGCCTTCCTCGTCACGGCGCAGTCGCCCAAGGGCCTCTCCTGCTTCTTCGTGCCGCGCTGGACGCCGGACGGGCGCCTCAACGAGATCCGCATCCAGCGCTTCAAGGACAAGATGGGCGACCGCTCCAACGCCGGCACGGAAGCCGAGTTCTGGGGCTCGACGGGCTGGCTGGTCGGCGAGGAGGGGCGCGGCATCCCCACCGTGCTGGAGATGGGCGTGTATACCCGCCTCGATTGCGCCATCGGCTCGACCGGCATCATGCGCGCGGCACTCTCGCAGGCACTGCACCACACGAACCAGCGCGCGGCCTTCGGCAAGCTGCTGCGCCAGCAGCCGCTGATGATGAACGTGCTGGCCGACCTGGCGCTGGAGAGCGAGGCGGCGACCGCCCTGTCGCTGCGCCTGGCGCGCGCCTTCGACGCGCAGGAGGACGAGTCCGAGTCGCTGCTGCGGCGCCTGCTCACGCCGGTGGCCAAGCTGTGGATCTGCAAGCGCTGCCCGACCTTTGTTGCGGAGGCCATGGAGGCGCATGGCGGCAACGGCTACGTCGAGGAAGGCCCGATGCCGCGCCTGTTCCGGCAGAGCCCGTTGAACTCGATCTGGGAAGGCTCCGGCAACGTCATGTGCCTGGACACGCTGCGGGCACTGGCCAAGCATCCGAGGAGCGCCGAGGTGCTCGCCGCGGAGATCGCGCCGGCGCTCGGCAAGCACGCGGCGTTCGACCGGCACGTCGCGAAACTGCAATCGGCGCTCGGCGACACTGACGGCATCGAGACGCGCGCGCGCCGGCTGACGCAGGACATCGCCCTGGCCATGCAGGCGGCGCTGCTGCTGCGCTTCGCGCCGGCGCCGGTGGGCGACGCCTTCTGCGCCTCGCGCCTGGGTGGCGACTGGGGTCATGTCCTCGGCACGCTGGCGAAGAACACCGATTTCGAGACGATCCTGCAGCGCGCCTGGCCGGAGTAAAGGCAAGCGCCCGCAACACAGAGTGCACAGAGGCACAGAGAGCACAGAGAAGAACAAATGAGAAAATTGTTTTTTCTTTGTGCTCTCTGTGTCTCCGTGTCCTCTGTGTCAAATGCGGTTTCGTTCCCGCCATGAAAACCGTCCGCATCGGCGCCGGTCTCGGTTTCTACGGCGACTCGTGGCGGCCGGTCGCGGCGAGCATCGAGCGCGGCGACGTGCGCTACATCGGGTCGGATCATCTGTCGGAGTTGACCCTGGCGATCCTGCAGAAGGACCGCCAGAAGGATCCGGCGGCGGGCTACACGCGCGACCTCGTGCCGATGCTGACGGCGCTCTGGCCGCTGGCGCAGCCGCACGGCGTGAAATTCCTGCTCAATGCCGGCGGCCTCAACCCCGAGGGCGCGCGCGACGCCCTCGTCGCGGAATTCAACAAGCGCGGCTGGAAGGCGAAAATCGCCACGGTCACCGGCGACGCGATGATCGATCGCATAGACGCGCTGCGCACGGCCGGCGAATCCCTCGACCATCTCGACACCGGCGCCTCCATCGACGGCGTGCGCGAGCGGCTGCTTTTCGCCAACGCCTATCTCGGCGCGCAGCCGCTGGTGCGGGCGCTGGAGAGCGGCGCCGACATCGTGCTGACCGGCCGCGTCGCCGATGCCGCGCTGTTCCTGGCGCCGCTGATACACGAATTCGGCTGGGCGGCGGACGATTGGGATCGCCTCGCACAAGGCCTCACCGTCGGCCACCTGCTGGAGTGCTCGGGCCAGGGCAGCGGCGGCAACTTCAATTCGTACCTGGAAAACGGCTGGGCGTCGGTGCCCGACCTCGGCCACATCGGCTATCCGATCGCGGAAGTCAGTGCCGACGGCACGGCGATCATCACCAAGGCGCCGGGCACCGGCGGGCGGGTGGATTTCGACACGGTGCGCCAGCAACTGCTCTACGAAGTGCACAATCCCCACGCCTACGCTTCGCCGGATGTGGTGCTCGACATGGGCACGCTGCGGCTGGACGATCTCGGCAGTGACCGCGTGCGCGTCAGCGGCGCCAGCGGCCGGCCGCGCCCCGACAAGCTGAAGATCGTTGCCGGCTATCAGGACGGTTGGGCGGGCAGCGCCACCATCGGCTATTCCTGGCCCGGCGCCATGCGGAAGGCGCGCGCCACCGAGGCCATCGTGCGCGGCCAGCTCGCCGAACTGAAGCTCGCCTACGAGGAGATCCGCACCGAGTTCCTCGGCTACAACTCGCTGCTGGGCGATCTGGCCGACGATTCTCATCTCGAAGACCTCAACGAGGTGTACCTGAAGATGTCGGTGCGCGCACAGGATAGGCGCATGGCCGAGGCCTTTCCGCGCCAGTTTCCCTGGCTCGCCCTGTCCGGCCCGCCGACGGCGAGCGGCTTCTCCGGCATCGAACCGGCGCGCCAGTTGCTCGGCCTGTGGCCGACGCTGGTGCGACGCGAGTTGATCGAGCCAGCAGTGAAAGTCAGTCTCCAGGATACGGCGACATGACAGCCTATCCCCCGACCCCTTTCCCGAGGAAAGGGGTGACGACGGTTCAGCCGCGCGATGCGCGGCTTCCGGTTGCTGACTTGCTGTCTCCTTGGGGCGGCCCGGCGGAGGCAGCATGAAACGCAAACTGGTGGAAATAGCCCACGCCCGCAGCGGCGACAAGGGTGATCGCTGCGACCTCGGCCTGTTCGCGCCCGACGCGGCGGCCTATGCCGTGCTGAAGCGCGAAGTCACGGCCGACAGGCTGGCGAAACATTTCGCCGGCATGGCGACGGGCCCCGTCGAACTCTATCCCCTCGACAATCTGCTGGCGCTGAAGATCGTCCTCAACGGCGCGCTGCAGGGCGGCGCAGCGCGTTCCCTGCGCAGCGACAATCTGGGAAAATGCGCCGCCGCCGCGCTGTTGCGCATGGAAATCAACCTATGAGCATGAGCGTCCGCATCGAAAAGAAGGACCGCGTCACCACGGTCATCCTCGATCGGCCGGAGAAGCGCAACGCGGTTGACCGCGCTACGGCTCTTGCGCTGGCCGAGGCCTTCCGTGCCTTCGACGCCGATGCGGAATCGGATGTGGCGGTGCTATGGGGTGCGGGTGGAAATTTCTGTGCCGGCGCCGACCTTGGCGCGCTTGGCGATGCGGCGCGACGCAACAGCCTTTCCCCGGAGGGCGACGGGCCGATGGGGCCGACGCGACTGCAGCTGTCGAAGCCGGTCATCGCCGCCGTCTCGGGCTACTGCGTCGCCGGCGGGCTGGAACTGGCCTGCTGGTGCGATCTGCGCGTGGCGGAACACAGCGCGGTGTTCGGCGTGTTCTGCCGCCGCTTCGGCGTGCCACTGATCGACGGCGGCACGGTAAGGCTGCCGCGCCTGATCGGCCAGTCGCGCGCGCTCGACATGATCCTCAGCGGGCGTCCCGTGGCGGCCGCCGAAGCGCTGGCGATGGGGCTGGCCAACCGCGTCGTCGCGGACGGCGAAGCGCGGCAGGCGGCCGAGGCGCTGGCGGCGGAACTGGCGCGTTTTCCGCAAACCTGCCTGCGCCGCGACCGGCTGTCGGCGCATGAGCAGTGGGGGCTGACGCAGGACAAGGCAATGGACAACGAATTCAGGCATGGTCGCGCTACGCTGGCCAGCGGCGAGTGGCTGGACGGCGCAAAACGCTTCGGCAAGGGGGAAGGCAGGCATGGCAGTCGCTAGGACGAAAACGAAAGCACGCGTATCGGCCGCCGACGAGGGCAATCGCCGCGCGGAGCTGATCCGTGCGGCGGGCAACCTGTTCGTCGAGAAAGGCTTCGACGCCACCACCATCCGCGACATCGCCGACGCCGTCGGCATGCGCTCGGGCAGCCCCTTCTATCATTTCAAGAGCAAGCAGGACATGCTCAAGTCGGTGATGATCGAGGGCCTGCAGGCCGCGCTCGCCGCGCAGCAGGCGGCCATCGCCGGCGTGCGCGGCGCGGAGGCGCGCTTCCGCGCCCTGGTGAAGAGCCACCTGCGCATCATCCTCGAGGACCACGCCGAGTTTCCCGTGCTGCTCTACGAATGGCGCGCCCTCACCGACGAGTCGCGCGCCGAGGTGATCGCCGTGAAGGATCGCTACGAGGCGATCTGGCAGTCGGTGCTGAAGGAGTTGAAGAAGGCCGGCCTGCTCAAGGACGACGGCCGCGTGACGCGCCTGCTGATGTTCGGCGCCTTCAACTGGTCGGTGCAGTGGTACCGTCCGGACGGCGGCTATGCGCTCGACGAGATCGCCGATCGCGCCGTCGACCTCTTCCTCTGTCCGCAGGCGGCAGCCGGGCGCTGATGGTCTTCCCGCTCACCCTGCTGCTGCCTGTCCTGGTGCTCTCGCTCTGGCTGTTCTGGCGCTTGTCGCCGCCACGCCCGGATGCGACGCCGGTGCGCCGCTTCAACGCCATCGCCATCATCCTGACGCTGATGATCGCCGCGCTTGCCGCCTGGTATGTGCGCAGCACAATGATGGCAAGCAGCGACCACGCCTCCTGGCCGCTGATCGCTGCCTTCTACCTGCTGGGTGTGATTCCGATGTCCCTGGCTGTCGCCGGCCTGGTGCGGAAAAAACTCTACGGCGCGAAAGAAGCGGCCAAGTCCCTGGAACTCACCCGGGACTTGACCAATACCCGCTTTTAAACTGAAGTTCGGTACTGATGAAGCCGATTTGCTACGCTGATTCAATGAGTTGTCATTGAATCACGGTTCGGATTTCTGACTACGGACAAATCGTCCGAATCAGCGCAAGCGCGTGCTGGTGCTTCGGG
>Ga0208244_100883_pt1 | contig 21567 bp, 21 predicted proteins | sample SubbioCR12Aug_5A_FD_184828 | JGI IMG/M metagenome (GOLD analysis project Ga0208244, IMG submission 184828) | Serpentinite rock and fluid subsurface biosphere microbial communities from McLaughlin Reserve, California, USA - CR12Aug_5A (SPAdes) | ecosystem: Environmental > Terrestrial > Deep... | reverse complement strand
GAAGAATCCTCTTGCCTGTTTTGTCTTGTACTTCATAGCTCTCCCTCTATTTGTTTGTGCTTTAGACGTACAAAACTATAAAATGTTTCATGCTCGGTAAACTTCTTGAGTTTTTAGAGATGCCCTTATCTAAAAGACCTTCTAAAACGAGCCCACAAAGTCGATCACAAGAACGCGATTTCCAACATGCACTTCCTTCTGATTGCGGAACACATCTTTCAGATCAAATCCCAGAACAAATCCCTTTCCAGCCGAAAGTCGGAGTCCGAGATTCAAATAGCCGCGTCCTCGTCCCACCGCCCGGTAGTGATCGTCATTCAATGCGAAGTCATATTCTGCGAGGAGCGACACAAGACGGCCGAGTGATTTTTCCACCCCGATGAACATGTTCAAATCCTTGTCACCATCTCCATGTTCAGTGGCATACGAGAAGCCGCCATGGACACTGAAATTTCCTGCAAACGAATAGTTTTTGCTGGCAACAACATAGAAGCCGGGCGACTTGATCAGATAGCGGCTGAGGCTATCCACATACGGCTCTTTGCCCTGAGAGTCGAATCCAATTGCCATTGCCGGTATCGTCGTCGATTCATCAAAGAGGCGAAGTTTTGTTTTTACTCCGGGCATTGGGTTCATCTGCACTTTGCTTGAGCCAATAATTTCCGTGCCACCGTACGATATACCGAAACTGAATGCATCGATCAGTCCCACCGATACTCCCATGAGCACTCCGCCGCGCTGAAAGAAAACACCGTTAACGGTGTATTGCGCGCGCTTGAGCATTCCTGCCGTCGGCTTGTCAATGAGCATTGTTGGCTCATGCGTCGCCTGATCTCCCGCGTATCCCTGCGCCAAAAGCAAACAGGGAACAAAAAGAATCGCCGCAAAAATCGAAATCAGTCGTACTCGTTGATGGTTCACCGGAACCTCCGATTGTTCTGGAAGGAATTCATATTCGAATTGGGAGAACAATGGACGATGGTCGATTCGGACTCACTTCTTTCGTCGCGTAATCTCAATCATCCAATCCATTGGTTCAAGTCTACGTGCCCCCGAACGCAACCATGCGTTGGCGTCGCGATGGATGACCATGTAATCGATCTCATCGATCGTGATAAGTTTTTCGAAATAGTCCGGATCGTACATGATCATGTCGTACGAATCGACGCGGATCCGCATTCCATCGATAACCAGCATGATGTTGATCGGGCGACCACGTGGATTTCGCTGGGATCGCATTCGTGTCGTGTAGAGATCCAGACGAGGGGCTAGCTGCTGGAATACTTTGGACACCCGGTCGGCTCCGCTCTCCAGGATGTGCTGTCGCGTAATCACGATGCTCCCCGGATAACGATGAATCAGCTCCGATCGATCTACTGAATCCCTGACCGTAATCTCCTCCAAGGGGATCGGGTGCTCTTCGAGCATCACATCAAGCGTCATGAACTGCCCCTGCTGGAAAGAGTGCGTCCGATATTTCGTTTTGTATCCCACATAGCGGAATTCAATCACAAACAACTCCGCGGGTATCCCTCTGATTTCATACCGTCCGGAACTGTCGGTAGCAGCGCCAAGGTGGGTATCTCTGAGAATCACATTCACCGCTTCGAGCGGAGTCCTCTTCGCCTGATCGAGGACGGTGCCTTTCAACGTCGCTGTCGGCTGGGCGTGGCCGAGAGAAGCAATAAGAACAAGAAGCGGAATCAGACGAGCCCATCCATCCCTCGTAAGCCGTACGCCCGATCGCCAAAACGAGCTTCCAGCTTTCTTCTCCCTCACAGTCGACCCAGCCATATTCGTGCCCGTTTCTTTGATCACACCTCTCCCCATCCTCTGCTTCTGATCGAAACTTCAACCTTTACGCCACCTTGTTCCGTCCTTCCGGTCTTCGACTGTGATTCCCAGCTTCAGCAATCCTTCCCGAATCCTATCCGAGAGAGAGAAGAACTTCTCCTTTCGTGCTGCGTTCCGCAGATCAATCAACAAATCCACCAGCGCATGTTCCAGAGGTTCCCCTCCTACGGCGTGTGATTTCAACTCGTCCGGGAGGATTCCCAGGACTTTGCCCGCGTACTCTCGGATCATCGTGTCGTACGCCGTGAGCACCGGAACTGCTTCCTGCACATCGCCGGCACCCGCCACCCGCCTGCCGGCAGGCATGGTAGGCGGGGCTAGCAGTTGGTTGACCTCTCTGATGCTGTCAAAGAGAATAGCGATCGCCTGCGGCGTGTTGAAATCGTCATTCATCGCGTTGATAAATCTGGTTCTCAATGAACTGACGGAAAACGATTGGGTCAAGTTCCTCTCGCTCGATGGGTGTTTACTTAATTCTTCCCTAAGGTTCTTTACAGTGTTCAGAAGCTTTTCGTATCCGGCCTGAGCTCCCTGCACCGCTTCGTCGCTGTAGTCCAGGGTGCTCCGGTAATGACTTTGGAGAATGAAGAATCTTACCACCAGCGGATCGTACGTCTTGAAGGCGTCTTTGAGAGTGATGAAGTTCCCAAGCGATTTCCCCATCTTCTGACCGTTCACGGTCACCAGATTGTTATGGAGCCAGTACTTGACGAAGGGCTTTCCCGTCAGGCACTCGCTCTGGGCAATCTCACATTCATGGTGAGGAAACTGGTTGTCCATCCCCCCCCCATGAATATCAAACTGCTGACCGAGATACTTTATCGACATTGCCGAGCATTCAAGATGCCAGCCCGGATATCCCTCCCCCCACGGGCTTACCCATCGCAAGATGTGCCCGGCCTCCGCTTTCTTCCACAGGGCAAAATCGGCGGGGTGACGCTTGTCCGACCGCGAGTGAACCCGCGTCCCCGTCACCATGTCATCCAGCGCCCGACCGGAAAGCTTGCCGTATTCCGCAAACTTCCGCACATCGAAATAGACCGATCCACCAATCTCATAGGCGAAGTCCTTCCGGAGAAGCTCTTCGACCAGCTGGATTTGTTCAATGATATGCCCGGTTGCGCGGGGATAGATATCCGCCCTCAGCACACCCATGGCATCCATGTCTTCGAAGTAACTTCGCGTGTACTCTTCCGCAATTTGCATCGGATGGACTTTGTCGATCTTCGATCGTTCCTCGATCTTATCCTCCCCTTCATCGGCGTCATCGGTGAGATGTCCCACGTCGGTGATGTTCTGGACATAGAGGAGTTTGTACTCAAGGAATCGAAGATACCGCACGATAACATCGAAGGAGACATAGCTCTTGGCGTGTCCAATGTGCGGATGGCCGTAGACCGTAGGACCGCAGACGTACATTCCCACCCGGCCATCCTGCAACGGTACAAATTCTTCCTTCCGACGCGTGAGAGTATTATAGAGCTGAAGGTTCATCTATAGGAGCCCGATTATGGATTCATTTTTTCAAGTACTTATCAAACCATGCGGCGACGCGCTTGAGCTCGAGGCTGTCCAAAAAGACAGCCAAAAGTCACAGTGAGCGCCCGCCTGCAGCAGGCAGGAAGTCGAACTGTGAGTTTGGAGCAAAATCGAGGCTTCGACAGAGTTCACCCCGCCACACCCTTCGACTACGCTCAGGGTGACGGCGGGGCTCAGCCTGACGATTTCGCTCCAGCTTGAACTTATTGGACAGCCTGTGAGGCCAGCCACCACCGCTGCTATGGCGAGTTTTCAAAAACTGGTTTTTTCTTAGAGCAAAGCGGACGCAGAGCGCCCTCTCTTCACATTCCGACGCCTGCCCGTCCGTCAGGCGGGGAGACCGTCGGAACGAGAACAAGCTATCTAGGACTCTTTCTCTCTTCGATCCGGTTCAGGATTGCAGATTCAATGGCTTCGAACCAGTCGATATGGTTTCCAACAGACTCTTCAACAAGAGAGATTTCCTCTTGAGTTAGCTTTCGCTTTACTGTCTGTCGTGCCACTTCTTGAACGTCTTCCACATTCAAGGAATATATTATCCTGTTTGTTTTTTTCATTTGTTGAACCGAGAAAAGTAATTGTCAATTTCAGGCCTTAGTTCAATACCTGCTTTTTCGAAGCAATCAAGCAAGTCCAAATATGTCCCTGTCCCCGAGAGAAAATCCCAGAAGTCCTCAGCGATCTTGACTTCCTCGTTTAGATCAAGCATTCCCTTCATTGTCCAGCGCTTGTAAGGTTCTGGCTCATATGGGTTATAGGGAATTGAGATCAGCGTATGGACTTTTGCCTTCGGGTGTTTGTGAAAATAGACTCCAAGCCATTCGAGCATATTTCTCTTGTATGAGACAAAATCTGTCATGTTTGGCTTGACAGTCTTAAGATCAAACATGTAAACTTCGTCTTGCTCGGAGATGAGAAATAGATCGACTCTTACAGACCTGAGTCGATTGGTTTTTCCCGACTGTGATACCTTCCTTATCCTCTCGGTTTCCCTCTTCTTATTGACATTGCCGCCTACAGAAAGATCATTCATGATTCGTTGAATTTCTGTCTGTGCCCCTTGGGAAATATCTTTACCAAGTGCAAATTGGATTTGCGCATCTCTAAATCGGAGCCTCGCCAGCTCCCTTGCTACGGGTTCATAGATAGAAGTGCCAAAAGTAGTATTAAGCGAATGAATGAATGAGAAGAGTGCCATCCTGTCTTTTCCTAAGAGCCGGTAGTGGAAGGGCATGTTTTGTGTTTCCGGCTCGTAATTCTCAAACTTATTCCTCAAATAAATCTTGATGGTATCTACGATGTGTCTTTTGTAGTCTTTCGGTATTCCCATCACTTTCCTTTCAGCAGGAAAATTGTCTCTGAATAGGCGCCCTTGTCTTTTTCCGTCCTATTGAGGACAGGTCTTCTGAATTGATCCACAATCTTCATCCCCGATCTAGCTGCTATTGTTGGATAGAGATTGAACTTGTCATTTGCTACAAGGAACACACTGTAGTCCTTAGCGAGATACGATTTGCAGTTGAGAAGGACATTCGACACCCCTTCGACATAAGAATCTCTCGCCTCTTTTCCCTGTCCATGATATAGGCGCCCTATCTCCAATTCATCTCTTCGCTGGAACCTGAACAAATCATAGGCATACGCATGTTGCTCGTGATAATCAATCAATCCAACGTACGGTGGGCTTGAGAAGATTCCAGCAATCTTCTTCTTTTTGACAAGTTGTGCCAATTCCGAATCTGTATTGTCAAGAGCCGAGATAAGATCGATTGACCTGCTGTCGCCAGTCAGGCAGATCTGCTTGGCTAATGTCCTTCTCTTGTCAAAAACACCGAACCTTTGAACTGTATCATTCGCATAATATTCCCACCACTTGAGAATAGAAAAAAGTGGCTTGCACATCTTTCCATGTTTCGAGCAATAGTACGTCGAGGTTACTGGCTCAACGAGCGTCGCAAGGTCCGCGTGTGTTGTCGCTCGGCACGAACGAATCGTTCTACTTAGAATGATAATGAGTATGTTCCTTGTCGCCTGGTCATTCACCCCCATGATCTCATTGTACACGAGATTAATCTCTTTGCGTACGTGATCCGAATACCATTTGTCCAAGAATGTTCCCGATGAGTTTTGCCTTAGCTTAATGTTGTAGTCTCGAACGAGTTTCTGAAAAATCGGCAGAAATTCTTTCTCTTTTTCAGCACCATACCGATGCTCGTCAATCTCTTTCCGCTTCACCTTGTATTTATATTCCGGAACAGGAAAGTAACGACTGTTGAATTTGTAAAGTTCTTCAAGCAGCTTGTTCTCAAACTCGACGGTATGGTGGTTGGCCAAGAACTTCTTCAGCGATTTCGTATTATCTCGTATGCTATTCTGAAGAGAAAAAAGGTCGTGCTTGCCAATCTTTACGTTAGAGATGAGCGTGTTAAATTCTGAAACGTCAATCCCGATTGCATGTAGTCCGAGTTCGCTGCTCTGCACAAGCGTGGTTCCGCTTCCACAAAACGGATCGAGTACGATATCCCCTTTTGAAAAATAGGCCTGCTTCTTGAAAGCATCGGTGTGGTCGTCCAAAAAATATTCAACGAGTTGAGGAATAAATTTTCCCTTGTAAGGATGGAGACGGTGAACATGTTTCGTGGTCTCTGCTTCTTTTACACTGTCAAATGACAGTGCCCAGTTAAGATCGTCTCCCAATTGTTTCTTCCAAGACTTTTCCCGACGACCGTTGTAAGACTGATAGTACTTTTCTAAATCACTCTTACTTACTCTGGCGACTCCATTTGATTCATGTTTCTTGATTCTCCCGTACTGAACCAGATAAGAGATGTTCGAGAGTGTAACATTCTTACCCAAGTGTTTTGTGGCCCACTCGCTGGCTTCCTTGAAGCTCATCAAGTCAGAATCCTCACGAACGAAGAGCCCGCTCGATTCCGCCACTCGGTACGCCGTCGTCTTTCGTCTCTGGATTGGGCCCGACTTTCGCTTCGCAGGTTTCTTCACGGGCTTTCTTTTCTTCGCTCCCTTCACGATTTCCCTTCCTTCCCCTTAATTTCCTTTCAAACCATGGCCAACTCACTACATGAAATCTGAACTCGTTCCGCTGCTCGCCAAGTCAGGGGAGTCCGTCCCGAAGGGGGCCAGGGAGGAACGAGAACAAATCCGTTTATAGATTCACTTTTTCAAATACTTCTCAAGCCACGCGGCAACGCGCTTCATGGAATCGTACTGATGTGCCTTTTCCGAAAGGCCGTGTCCCGCCCGCGGGTAGATCACGAACTCCGTCGGCACTCCTTTCCACTTCAGCGCCGTGTACATTTCCTGCGACTGACCAATTGGAACACGCTGATCGACGGCCCCATGGATGATCAGCGTCGGCGTGTTCGCGTTCTTGATGTGCGCGAGGGGAGATCGCTTCCAATACATATCATAATTGTTGTCGTCGTACATCATCATGTCCCAATGAACGGTCGAATTCTCATAGAAGATGTCCGATGTCCCGGTCATGCTGATCCAGTTCGATATCCCCATCCACATCACACCCGCCTTGAATCGCTGGCTTGCGAACGTCACAGCCCAGGCGGTCGTGTATCCGCCATAACTCCCACCGCCGACCCCAACACGATCCGGATCTGCGATTCCTTCCTTGATCAAGTAGTCAATCCCTGCAACCATGTCCTCAAATTCTTTTCCCATCAGGTCTTTGTGATCGGCCATAGAGAATTCCGGACCTCGGCCAATGCTGCCGCGGTAGTTCGGGTAGAGCGTGACATACCCCATTCCCGCGAGCATTTGCCCCCATCGAGAATATGACCCCAGCCAGCCGTGCAGGTCGGCCGCCTCAGGTCCGCCGTGCGCTTGGAGGACAGTCGGGTACTTTGTTCCTTTCTGATACCCTACCGGAAAAACGACCACTCCTTCGATGTCCCACCCATCGGTGGATTTCCATTTGATCACACGTTGCTCTCCAAACGATATCCCGTTGAGTTGCGGATTCGTTGTGGTGAGTTTTTTCAGGAGAGTGTTTGTCGTGGCACCGATGAAGATCTCATTCGGATGCTGCGGGGTGTTCCCGGTGAGAATCATCGTCTTGCCGTCTTTCGAAAAGCTCGGTTCACCGATGATGAGCGCCTGTGTTAACAGTGCGTCCCGTTTTTTCTGAGGAAGAAGAATCGTGTGGAGAACGGTCGCCTGTCGTTCGATCGCCCGGAAAACGATGGTACTTGGTTTCCCCGGCATCCACCCCAGCCAGTTGGCCGTCCCTTGATACCCCTTTACGAGGTTTTCCCCGCTTCCACCTGCCGCAGGTACGACAAAGACGCTGCCGGCAAATGGATCCTTTTCCATAACTGCGCCAAGCCAGGCAATCCACTTGCCGTCGGGCGACCACGCCACATTATTCAGCTTTCCCTCCGTCTTCGCAACAAGTGTTGGCGATCCACCGTTCGCACTTACCTTCATGAGTTTTCGGCGCATATAGGAATCGTCCACCGTCGGCGTTTCTGCCGCGCCAATCACAAACTGTTTTCCGTCGGGGGACCAGTCAAAATCGTGAACCGTAATTTCCGTCGTCGTCACCTTCGTCACGTTTTTCGTGTTCACGTCGATGGTGTAGAGACGTGTGTGCTTGTAGTTCTGATCGACGACGCTCCAGTCTTTTCCGTCCCGTTCGGCCGCGAGTTCATCTTTGGTCTTGGGGTCTTCCATCGTATAGGCAATCCGTCCGCCATCAGGGGACCACTTGAATCCACCGACCGATTTTTCCGCTTTCGTCAGCTGCACTGCCTCACCGCCGTCAAATGCGACGAGGTACACTTGCGTTACGCTTGATTCCCCACGCTGCGAGAGGAACGCAATTCGCTTCCCATCAGGCGACCATTGCGGCGCCCGATCACTCTTATCATTGAACGTGAATCGCCGCGGCTCGCCGCCGGTTGCCGACATCGTCCAGATCTCGGCAATGGATCCGCCCGGTCGCTCGACATCGGTGCGGGGTCGGTTGATTTGAAACATGATGTTCTTTCCATCCGGAGAAAGCTGGGCATCCATAATGTTCCTGACGGTGATGATGACATCAGGAGTCAGGACTTTTGGCTGTGCCGCGAGGGTCATCACGGCGATGCTCACGAATGCGATGAGAACTACGATAGAGGATATTTTTCTATTCATGACTTGCGTTCCTTGTTACTTGAGGATTCCATATTGGCTAAGGATATAGGCATAATCAAAGGCGATCTCTTTCAACCGATCATACCGTCCGGACGATCCGCCGTGCCCGCTCCCCATGTTCGCTTTCACGAGAATCGTGTTTTTGTCCGTCTTGATCGATCGGAGCTTCGCCGCCCACTTTGTTCCCTCCCAGTACCCGACGCGCGGATCGTTGAGTCCGACCTTGATGAGGATATTCGGATATGCCTTGGCCGTGACATTGGTATAGGGACAGTATGACTTCATATACTCGTAGTGTTCTTTTTCATTCGGGTTTCCCCATTCGAGGTATTCACCAACGGTTAGTGGCAACGAGGCGTCGAGCATCGTATTGAGAACATCCACGAACGGAACCTGCGCGACCACGGCTTTGAAGAGATCGGGACGCATATTGGTCACCGCCCCCATGAGGAGTCCCCCGGCGCTTCCCCCTTCGATTATCAGACGATCGCGCGATGTGTATTTCTCGGCAATCAAATATTCGCAGCAGGCAATGAAATCGGTAAAGGTATTCTTCTTCTTGAGCATTTTACCATCATCATGCCATTCCTTCCCCATGTCTCCGCCGCCTCTGATGTGCGCGAGTGCAACAACGACTCCGCGATCAAGCAGGCTCAGGCGATTAGACGAAAAGGCGGGGGGCATCGGGAAACCGTACGATCCATACCCTGTCAGGTGGAGCGGCGCGTTGCCGTTCCTGACAAATCCTTTTTTGTAGACGATCGAAATCGGGACAAGCTTACCGTCGGTCGCCTTTGCGTAAATGCGTTCCGACTGATACTGATTCGGATCGTAGCCGCCGACAACTTCTGTTTGCTTCAGGAGTGTTCGCCCGCGCGTATCGAGGTTGTAGTCATAGATGGAACTTGGAGTCACCAGCGACTGATAGCTGAAGCGAAACATGTTCGTGTTGAAGATCCGGTTTGTGCTGGGGAAGGCGGAATAGACGGGCTCCGGGAACTCAATATAGTGTGCCTTGCCATTCCGAAAATCAGTCACCCTCATTTTCTGAATACCCATCTCGCGTTCATAGACGATGTAATAGTGCTCGAAGAAGTCTACGTTCTCGAGAGTGATTCCCGCGCGATGAGGGAGAATTTCCTTCCACGAGTTTTGTCCCGGCGTACTTGCCGGCGCAACGACGAGCTTGAAATTCTTTGCCCCTTTGTTCGTCACGATATAAAACAAATCACCGTGGTGATCTACGGAGTATTCATGTTCAGGTTCCCGGGGAGAGATGACGTTGAACGGCTCCAGCGGTCGATCGGCCGGAACGAATCGCACTTCGTCCGATGTACTGGCCGAGGAAACCACAAAAATGAATTTCTTGCTGCGCGAGCGCGAGGCAAAAACCCGATACAGCTCGTCTTTTTCTTCGTAGAGCAGAATGTCTTTTGATGCGTCTTCGCCGAGGATGTGGCGGAAAAGGCGGTACGGGCGCTTTGCCGCATCTCTCGTGGTATAGAACATCGTTTTGTTGTCGAGAGCCCAGACAACGGAGACTACGTCGTCAACCTTGTCGTTTAGAATCGCGTTCGCGGAAAGATCCTTGATGTAAAGGCGAAATTCCTCTGACCCGGTCGTGTCGATCGCATAGGCAAGGAGCCGGTGGTCGGGACTAACAGTGAGTGCGCCGAGACGGAGGTATTTGAAGCTCTTCGCGAGCTCGTTCTGGTCGAGGATGACTTCTTCGGCAGCCTCAACGGAACCCTTCTTTCGGCAGTAGATAGGGTACTGTTTTCCCTTTTCCGTCCGAGTGTAATAAAAATAGTCGCCGTCACGGTACGGCACATCAAGATCCGTTTCTTTGATTCTTCCAACCATTTCTTGATAGAGCTTTTCCTGCAGTTCCGCCGTCGGAGCCATCAGAGCATCGGTGTACACGTTTTCAGCCTCCAGAAGCTTGATCACTTCCGGATTCTTCTTATCACGGATCCAGGCGTAATCATCGACGCGCACGTCTCCATGGAGAGTATTGGATACCGATTTCTTCCCGGCAACCGGGGGTTGTAGTTTGGATAGTTGTGGTTGGGCCATTGTCGATACTGTGAATATCAAAATCAGTGTTAAAAGGAATGATCGTTGATTCATATGTATACACCTCATGCTGTGCTGAATGTAAGGAAGTTCATATGCCCATCAATTCTTTTGCTCCCCTCAAACCCGCATCGGTGATTTCTTCACCGCTCATCAGTTTGGCAACTTCTGTGACTCTCTCGTCCAGATCAAGCTTCTTGAGCGTCGTTGACGTTCGACCTTTCTTTTCTGATTTCTCCGCCACATAGTGAGCATCAGCCAGTCCCGCAATTTGTGGAAGATGCGTGATTGAGATGACCTGATGGAATTGCGAAAGATTTTTCAAACTCTTTCCGACTGCCTGTGCGATTCGTCCGCTCACCCCCACATCGATTTCGTCGAAGACGAGCAACGGAAGTCTCTCCGATTTCGCGAGAATTGTCTTCAGGGCAAGCATGATCCTTGAGATTTCGCCCCCCGATGCGATCTTCGCCAGCGGCTTCGGGTCTTCTCCCAGATTTGTGGATATAAGGAATTCAACAATATCGATTCCTTGTGATGTTGCCTCGTACAGTTCTTTCCCAAGCTTCACATAAGCGCGTTTAGTTGAGCGGTTTCCATCTCTGCCGGCGACCGGCTGGTTGACAACCGAAACATCGAACACTGCATATGCGATTCCAAGCTTTGCCAACTCGCCGACGACTGCCGTATTCAATTTCGGGACAACCTCACGTCGTTTGGCTGAAAGGCGCTGGGCCGCTGTCGAGCAGATTTTGCGTTCCGCGTCAATAGCGGCATTGAGCTTCGCGATTTCCTCATCGAAGTTCTCGGCCAGGGCAACTTCCTTGCTGATACGGTCACGGTGATCGAGAATATGGCTGATCGAGCCCCCGTACTTCTTTTTCAGCATCGAGAGACTCCCCAGCCTGTCACGAATCTTGTCCAATCGTTCCGGATTGAATTCGATTCTGGAATTATAACTCTGGATGAATTTCGTGAGCTCACCGACAATGGCGGCGGCTGATGCGCACTCCTTGTGCAAATCTTCGAATGCCCGATCGATTCGGGCAATATCCTCGATCTGGTTTCGAGCGAGCACCAGCTGGCCATGGATCGCATGTTCACCGTCGTAGAGCATATCGTGCAAGCGGGAAGTTGCCTCGAACAACTTCTCGGCGTTCTCGAGAATAATGAGCTCCGCCTCCAACGCTTCCTCTTCGCCGGCCTGCGGATCGACGGCGTTGATTTCCTTCAGTTGAAAATCGAACAACTCCTTCTTTTCTTTCAATTGCTCCCCCTTCGCCTCCATCTCCTCAAGCTGGAGAGTGAGCGCCAAGAGCTTCTTGTACGTGATTTGGTACTCGCCTCGAATGCCGACCAATCCGCCGAAATCATCCAGAAGGTCGAGGTGAATCTCCGTGCGCAGGAGCGATTGATGCTCATGCTGGCCGTGCATATCCACCAAGAAATTCCCGACAGATTTCAGCACACCAAGGGTCACGGGTGTATCGTTGAGAAAGCACCGGTTTTGACCCTTTGCGGAAATCTCTCTCCGGATGATCAGATCTTCCTGCCAGTCGATGCCATTCTCCTCAAGTATATTCTTCACGTTCTGGTTTCCCGAGACACCGAGGATCCCTTCGACAACGGCTTTTTCAGCCTCTTTGCGCACGACATCGGTGCTTGCCCGTTCGCCGAGGATCAAGCCGAGAGCATCCACAATGATTGATTTGCCCGCGCCGGTTTCACCGGTCAGAATATTGAGACCTGATTCAAACTCGACCTGAATCGAGTCAATTATTGCATAGTTCTTGACAAAGAGAGACTTAAGCATGCATGATGTGGGAATGTGACGTCCTAATCTATGTCAAAAATGAGGGAGATTCAAGGAGAAGAGGGGATAGGCTCTACATCAGTTTGCTGAAATATCCGGTGCAGGGGGAACGGATGTGGGAAAGAAGTTGCATTCAGGAACGTCTCCGAGAGAACCGTGGTAGTAGGCATAACGAAAGAACTCTGAGAGACTCTCCTCTTCGGCCTCGCCAAGAGAATATCGAAAGGACTCGAGGTACTTCTGACACTCGTCCGCCGGGCGTTTGATCTCCGGGGACATTTTTTCCGCCACACTCCGCAGCATTGATTCCCCTTTCTTCTGCCCTTCGATCAGCAGCGAAATCGTTTCTTCGCTCAAGCGATCCTCACGGCCAACCCATATGCCGTGGACGTAGGGAAGCTCGGTAAGATCGCGCCATTCCTGCACGAGATCGACGGCAAACAGATTTGTTGAAACGAATTGTCCTGGATAGTGATTCACGACGAGCGCGGCATCCGCCTTCGCGAGCATTTCATCGACATTTGGCATCATGGGAATGAATTGGATTGTCGCGGTATCCGATGACAAATTGGAGAATTTCTCAAGGAGGATAATTTTCGCCAGGATAATTTCCGATGTCATGCGAATGTCGACCGCCAACCGATGAATGTTGCGGACATTCTGATTGATGTAGAGCGTGATGGTCCCCGTGGCTCTTGAAGAGGAGATACTGATTCGGGGGACGATGCGATAGTCTCCCCCGTGACGTCCGTAATCGATGGGGCTCAAAAAGGCACAGCCCGCGTTCAGGAGCGGGCTGGCTTCACTCATCATGAGCGCGAGTTTTGCCGGAATTTCGCGCTGTACCGTATTCGGAACTCCCAACGTGTTCAGCCCTGCAATGATTGGCGCCAGATAGAGGGCATCGGAAATTCCGATATTCAATGCAGACATCCTTACGCGCTGGTTTTTTGTGTCACGGCCTTTGCGGTAAGATTCCGCAAGTAGTAGAGCTTTGCTCTGCGGACTTTGCCTTCCTTCACGCGTTCGATCTTCGCGAGTCGGGGGGAATGAACCGGAAAGATGCGTTCGACACCGACACCATCCGAAACCTTGCGCACAGTGAACGTTTCGTTCACGCCGGCCCCGCGACGGCTGATGACAATTCCCTGAAACTGCTGAATTCGCTCCTTGCCCCCTTCGACGACTCGCACGTGCACATTGACAGTGTCACCAGGTTTGAATTCCGGTAGATCGCTTTTCAGCTGAGTGGCTTCTACAAGCTTGAGTTTGTCCATTGGTTCTGTCTCCAACAAGTAATCAATCGTTCATTATTACAAAATCGTTCTACTCTCCGTCGTTCGGACGGAACAAATCGCTTCGCCGTTCACGCGTACGCGAAAGCCGCTGGTCCATTCTCCACTTTTCAATCTCCTTATGATCGCCGGTGAGCAGCACATCCGGAACCTTCATCCCGCGAAATTCCGCCGGGCGCGTAAACTGTGGGGGACCCAGGAGCCCGTCCTGAAACGAATCGGTCAGGAGCGACTCCGAGTCGTTCAGCACACCGGGAATCAGCCGCACAACGGCGTCGACCACAACAGCGGCGGCGAGTTCACCCCCCGTGAGAACATAATCGCCGATGGAAATTTCTCGTGTCACGAGCACATCCCGCACGCGCTGATCAATTCCCTTGTAGTGACCGCAAAGCAGGATCAAATGATTCTTCAGAGAAAGCTCGTTCGCGATCCGCTGGGTGAACAGCTCGCCGTCAGGAGAGAGGTAGATGATCTCATCGTACCGTCGCTCACGCTGCAGCGATTCAATGCATTCAAAGATCGGTTCCGGCTTCAGCACCATCCCGGCTCCGCCGCCAAAGGGGGCATCATCGATGGTGCGGTGCTTGTCGTGCGCAAACTCCCGGAGATCGTGCACAACGAAGAGAGCTTTGCCCTTCTCTTGCGCCCGGTTGAGGATGCTTTCCTGAAACGGACTCGCGAGAAGCCTGGGCAATCCGGTGATAATATCAATCCGAATCAAGTAGCCCCTCGATCGCCCGTATGGTGATTCTTTTCTCTTTGAGGTTCACTTGTCGAACAATCTCTTTCACTGCGGGAATCAGGATTTCTCTTGCCCCTCTTTGTACGACCCAGATATCTTGAGCCGGGTATTTCTGTACGTCAGTAACTTTGCCGATCTCCTCCCCCTCCTCCGTTTCCACGGTCAGTCCGACGATCTCGTGGATGAAGTGAGAACCCGGATCGAGCTTTATCGCCATTTTTTCGGCGACGAACACGTAGGATCCCCGTAGTGTCTCTGCGGCGTTTTTGTCTTCGATCGAGGCGATTTTCAGAAACACTCCTTTGGATGTCACTCGGCATTCCGTGAGTTGACGTTCACGCGCCGTTGTGTCATCCGCCCCGATCCAGACCGACGCCAGATCGTGAAACCGTTCGGGATCGTCGGTGAGAGGAATCACTTTCATCTCGCCGCGAAGACCGACACTCTTTGTGATGTAGCCGATTGCGATCAGTCCAGGCAACAGTCGTCCTCGCAACGATGAAAGCTATCGGCTGTGTGTCCACCTAGCCGATGATATCGAGCACTGCTCGTTTTCCTTCCTTGGCGGCAACAGCGCGGAGAAGAGTCCGGATAGCCGACGCTGTCTTCCCTTCCCTGCCGATGATCTTTCCCACATCCTTTTCCGAAACTTTCAGCTTGAAGATGAGTTTGTCGTCCTTTTCCTCCATCTCCAGGGAAACCTCCTCCGGTTGGTCAACCAGATGTTTGGCGATGTACTCGATGAATTCCTTCACTGTTCCACCTCCTGTCTTGGGGTGAAGGTCGTGCCCGACATCTTCCGAGAGATCGACTTATGTTCTCAGACACACCAGGTACAACCCCCTCCGCATTGTGGAAAACTGTAGGGGACTAGAAGTCTAGAATGCTCAACGAGTATGCACATCTTTCCCGCGCAGTACGGCCAGCGTCAGGATGCAGCGGGCGCTTCCGCTGCCGGGGTTTCAGTCTTGGGTTCGGATGTTTTCTTTTTCCGTTCGGTGCGGCGCGCTTTACGGTCGGCTTCACGCGCGGCCCTCTCGGCCTGCGCCATGTTCCATCGCTCAATAATGCTTTGCTGCTTGGCATCGTCGTCGCCGCGCTTCATCAGCGACCAGCGCAGCCATACGCCATTACGCTTCATGAGCGATTGGACCGTATGCGTCGGCTGTGCGCCTTTCCGCAGCCAGTAGAATACGCGATCCTCTTTTACCGTAAGGCTGATCGGATTCAGATTCGGATCGTAATTTCCAACCACTTCGAGGTACCGTCCATCCCGCGGGGATCTCGAATCAGCTGCCACAATCTTGTAGATCGGATGTTTCTTCTTCCCGACTCTTCGCAATCGTAATTTTACCACTGAGAGTGCTCCTGTTATTGAAATAAGGTGAACATTTAATCAAACATTCTTTTAGTTCATGGGAAACTGCATGCCTCGTAACGCTCGCTTGACGTTTCCTTTCGACAATCTCTTGATCATCTTCTGCATATCTTCGAACTGCTTGACGAGACGATTGACTTCCTGGACGGTGGTACCGCTTCCTATGGCAATCCGGCGTCTTCGCGAGCCGTTCAGGATCGACGGACGCATGCGTTCCTGCCGAGTCATTGATTGGATGATCGCCTCGATCCGCACAAGCGCTTTGTCATCGATCGTAACATCCGACGGGAGCCGGTTCATTCCCGGAATCATCCCCACCAACTGATTGAGCGGGCCCATATTCTTGAGCGCCCTGAGCTGCTCGAGAAAATCTTCAAAGCTGAACTGCGCCTTCCTGAGCTTTTCCTCGAGCTTTTGCGCATGTTCGACTTCAAACTGCTCGTGAGCTTTCTCAACAAGCGTCAGAACATCTCCCATCCCCAGGATTCGCGACGCGATTCTGTCGGGATGAAACGGCTCGAGCGCATCAAGTTTTTCCCCTACACCGACAAACTTGATCGGTTTCTGCACAACATGGCGAATTGAAAGAGCCGCGCCTCCGCGCGCGTCGCCATCCAGCTTCGTGAGAACAACGCCGTCGAAATTCAGACGATCATGAAATGCCTTCGCGGTATTAACGGCATCTTGACCGGTCATGGAATCCACCACGAACAAGATCTCGTGGGGCTTTACTTTCTCTTTGAGCGCGCTCGCCTCGCGCATCATCTCTTCATCAATGTGCAGGCGACCTGCCGTATCGATGATCACCGTATCCCGGACATTTTTGCGCGCGAAGTCTATCGAGTTTCCCGCGATCGTGACGGCGTCACGATCCCGCTCCGCGTAGACCGGAATGTCCACCTGCTTCCCCAAGAGCACCAGTTGGTCGATCGCCGCGGGACGATGAACGTCGGCCGCCACGAGGAGAGGGTTCCGCCCCTTACTCCGGAGGTGCAACGCCAGTTTCCCGCAGAACGTAGTCTTGCCTGACCCTTGAAGTCCGGTTACCATGATCACGGTGGGGGGCGTCGGCGAATCGTGGATGTCCGTCTTTGACACGCCCAGAAGCTTGACCATCTCTTCGTGGATGATCTTGACAATCAGCTGGCCGGGGGTGATGCTCGTCAGGACTTCTCGTCCAACAGCGCGCTGCTGGACGTTTTCAACAAATTCTTTTGCGACCTTGTAGTTGACGTCGGCATCGAGGAGGACACGGCGCACTTCGCGGAGCGATTCTGCAATATTCTCCTCGGAAATCTTCCCTTCGCCACGAAGTTTCTTGAAAACAACCTCGAGCTTTCTGCTCAGGTTTTCAAACATACCTCAACATACCCTCTCTAGAAAGAACTTCCGAAGTCGTGATCGACTTCGGAAGCTTGCATACCACTTCAAACGCGCTCAAAATTTAGCGAAAAATTGAAAGTCAATCAAGGAGTTCCGTCTGGGGGGCGGGGGAATCTCTGCAAATTTCGATCAATTTATCCCGCTTTCTTGAGCGCTTCAGCCCCTCCGGTGATCTCGAGGAGCTCTTTCGTAATGGCGGCCTGGCGGGCGTTGTTGTATACGAGCGTCAGATCCCGAATCATCTCTTTCGCGTTTTCGGTCGCATTCTCCATCGCCGTCATGCGGGCGCCCTGTTCGGCCGCATTCGATTCGAGAAGAACGCGCCACATTTGAAAATTCAAATGACGCGGAACCATCGCTTCGATGATCTTCGTGCTCGAAGGCTCAAAGATGTAATCGACCAGCTCCGAAGCGCTCTCATCCTCCGACTGTACGTCTGGAGGGGGCACGGGAAGGAACTGTTCCACCACAATCCGTTGCTGCACAACAGTCTTGAACTCATTGTAGATGACCACAACCTGATCCACTGTTCCCTGGAGGTACGCCCCTGCTATTTCCTCGACAATTGTGCGCGCATGATTGAAATCGAGCGACTGGAAAATACCGACATGTTTCGCGTAGACTGGATATCCGTGCTTGTTGAAATAATCAAACGCCTTCTTCCCGATCGTGATAATCTTCAATCGCTCGGACTTAAGATGATCGCTGTATTGGGATTTGATCTGCTGAACAGCCGTCCGGATGATATTACTGTTGAATCCTCCGCATAATCCGCGGTCAGCAGTCACCACCACCAGTGCTACCGCCTTGATCTCCCGTTCTTTCAGGAAGGGATTGCGAGCGGAATCGACTGTACTCAGTAAATACCTCAAGAGCGTTCCGATTTTTCGCGCGTAGGGGCGCGCTGAAACAATCGATTCCTGAGCGCGGCGGAACTTTGCCGCGGCCACCATCTTCATCGCTCTGGTAATCTTCTGTGTATTCTTCACACTTCCGATTCGCCGCCGTATTTCTCTGAGTGTTGCCACGTCGTTTCCTGTTCGTCTTTCCTAGGCCTTCGCTCCCACGCTGAATCGTTGGACAAACTGCTTCGCGAGAGAATGCAGTGTCTTAGTCGCATCATCAGTCAATTCCTTTCGCTCTGCGATCGAGCGAAGGAGATCACCCTGCTTGAGCTCCATCATTTCAAGAAACTCTTGTTCGAACCGTTGCACTTCCGGCAGCGGGATTTCATCGAGATATCCGCCAGTTCCGAGAAAAATTCCGACAACCTGATTTTCAACTGGCCTTGGATCGTACTGGCCCTGTTTCAATAATTCAACGAGACGCGATCCGCGACGCAATTGCTGCTGGGTTGATTTGTCGAGATCAGATCCGAATTTCGCGAACGCTTCCAGTTCACGGTATTGAGCCAGCTCGAGACGGAGCCGGCCCGCGATTTTCTTCATGGCTTTGATTTGTGCGTTCCCTCCGACCCGGGAGACCGATATTCCGACGTTGATCGCCGGACGCACACCGGCATTAAACAAGCTCGGTTCCAGATAAATCTGTCCGTCTGTGATGGAGATGACATTTGTAGGGATGTAGGCGGCAACGTCACCGGCCTGCGTTTCGATCAACGGCAATGCGGTCAAACTCCCGCCGCCGAGTTCTTCACTCAACTTCGACGCGCGCTCGAGAAGACGTGAGTGAAGATAGAAAACATCGCCTGGGTACGCTTCACGTCCTGGTGGTCGCCGCAGGAGCAGCGACATTTGGCGATACGATTGCGCATGCTTCGAGAGGTCATCATAGACGACCAGGGCGTGACGTCCGTTGTCGCGGAAGTACTCACCGAGAGTGGCTCCCGCATAAGGGGCGATAAACTGCATCGGAGCGGAATCGCTGGCTGTCGCGATGATGACCGTGGTGTATTCCATCGCTCCTTCTTCTTCAAACTTGCTCACCACCTGTGCGACGGTCGATCCCTTTTGGCCGATCGCTACGTAGATGCAATAGACGGGTTTCACTCCCTCCTTCTTTGCCTTCTCCGTGTGGGTGATGCGTTGGTTAATGATCGTATCGACGGCGATTGCCGTCTTCCCTGTCTGGCGATCTCCGATAATCAGCTCGCGCTGGCCACGACCGATGGGAATCATCGAATCGATGGCTTTGATGCCGGTCTGCAGCGGTTCCTTCACCGGCTGTCGCTGGATCACCCCAAGAGCCTTTCGCTCGAGCGGCAGAAATTTGTCCGTCTTGATCGGGCCCTTTCCATCCATCGGTTCTCCGAGGGGATTGACGACCCGACCCAGCATCTGGTCTCCAACAGGCATAGAGGCGACGCGCTTGGTCCGCTTGACTGTGTCTCCCTCCTTGATATGCGAACTGTTTCCAAAGATCACACATCCGACGTTGTCCTCTTCGAGGTTCAGCACCATACCGAATGTTCCACCGGGAAATTCGATCAACTCGCTCGCCATGACGCTGGAGAGACCATAGAGACGGGCAATTCCATCGCCCACCTGGAGAACGGTCCCCACATCGTAGACGTCGACTTCCTTTTCAAATCCAGACAATTGCTTCCTTAGAATCGCGGAAACTTCGTCAGGTCTCACTTCTGCCATGCTGCCACCCTTTGGTCCTATTCATGCGTACGATTAGTTTGAACCCACTCCTTCGGCGAATCGCTCCCGGAGCAACCGAAGCTGGTGCTTCACGCTTCCGTCGAACATCGTGTCACCCACTTTCACCACAAAACCGCCGAGCAGTTGCTTGTCAATACTGTATGTCGCCCGGATTTTCTTACGAGTAATTTTCTCAAACCGCGTTTCGATCTCCCCCTGTTGGTGTTCCGAGAGATCTACGGCGGCGCATACATCGATACTCACAATTCCGAGGTTTTCGTCCATCACCAAGAAGAACTGTGTGATGATCGCGGGGAGAATTGCTTCGCGCCCTTTCTCGACAAGAAAGCCAAGAAACAAGAGGGAAACAGCATGGACGCGTTTGCCGAACATCTCCTCGAAGATCGAAATCTTCTTCTCTTTCCTGATAACGGGACTCTTGAGAAACAGCTGAAAATCCCGCGATTCCTTCGTAAGATTGTGAATCAACTGGAAATCCTCGCCGACGCGCACGAGCTCTTTCTTATCCTGTGCGATTCCGATGAGCGCCTTCGCGTACCGTCGCGCGATGCGAACCTGACTCATTGCATTCTTCCTTCTCCGTATTCCCCACCCTCGGTGTAACGTCCTCGGTGTGATCTAACTCTTGGGGAGTGATCCGAGAAATCCGTCGATGAGCTGTTTATGTTTCTTCTCGTCGACCGATTCCTCAAGGATCTTCTCCGCTGCTTTGATCGCGAGATCTGCGATTTCGGAACGTAACTGCTGCCTTGCGGCTTCGACGTCGCGCTGGATCTCCTCCTTCGCGTGCTGCAGCTGGCGCTGGGCCTGTTGCTGCGCCTTCGTGAGGAGGTCTTCTCTCATCTTTTCCGCCTCAAGTTTCGCGGCACGAAGGGTTTTCCGATATTCTTCCTCCGCATGGGCGATATTTTGCTCGTTCTCCTTCAGGAGTGCTGCGGCTTCCGCCCGCGCTCTAGACGCGGAAGCGAGCGCATCCCGGATGCTCTCTTCGCGCTCCTGCAACGCCTTGATCAGCGGCCTCCATGCCACTCTCCCGAGGAGAATCACCAGAAGGAGGAAGACGATAAATGTCCAGATGCCTAAGCCTGGATTGATATCAAACATAGGTTATTCTCTTTCGCTCGATTACTTGAGAGCAAGCAGAATGCAAATGGCAAGAGCAAAAAACGTTGCTCCTTCGATCAGCGCGGCAGCGATAATCATCGACGTGCGAATTTCGCCAACCACCTCGGGTTGCCGACCACTGGCTTCCATCGCGGCTGAGGCGAGTTTGCCGATTCCGTACGATGCGCCCAGAATGACCAGGCCCGCACCGAATCCGGCTGAGAGATATGCCATGACATTAGCTTCCATCGTAATTCCTCCTAGTTGAGAGTATGCAAGAATGTTGTGTGTTATCGTTCGCTTGAAAGTGACAATCATACTCTTTGTTGCTAGAGGTCTGGCCGAAAACCTCAAGTGAGCAGCTGTCTCAGACAATCTTTATGCGAGCCTTCCATGCCCACACTGCAGTCATTGCGGGCACCGCTTGCGCCGTGATGTTGTAACACGGGGACACCTCCGCCGCTGGCGGACTTCCTTCATTGGAGCAGATTCCGGATCCCCGTGTGGAAGCGTCACGGGGCGAGCAAGTCCCGAAGGGACACCTTCGGTGTCCGGAATGACACTGGTCTGGCTGTATGGCATTT
>Ga0208244_100882_pt1 | contig 21594 bp, 19 predicted proteins | sample SubbioCR12Aug_5A_FD_184828 | JGI IMG/M metagenome (GOLD analysis project Ga0208244, IMG submission 184828) | Serpentinite rock and fluid subsurface biosphere microbial communities from McLaughlin Reserve, California, USA - CR12Aug_5A (SPAdes) | ecosystem: Environmental > Terrestrial > Deep... | reverse complement strand
TTCATGGTCTACTCTTTTTTGAGTAAACCTAAGCCATTTCAAATCGTCACCGTGCAAAAAAGCGCTAGAATCGTTTACTGTCAAGGTTTTCAAAGGACGAATAAGGTTTTTTAGTGGACACTAGTGATGTTCCTGAATAAAACGCTAATTAATACGAATTTTCCATGAAACGTAGTGTTGTGCATCATTTCATCATACTGTTGGCATTGTCGGTTATGCTTGTTTTTACATCATGCAATGAGGGTTCGTCAGTGCGACAGCCCGAAGAGTTCATGATCAGTGTTGACAGCGTTAACATGCCCGACACGCTCGTGGTTGGAGAAGTATTAGAGCTTCAGTTTTATGGCACGATAGGAGAAAATCAGTGCTATCATTTTAAAAGATTTATTGTAGAAAAGAATATCACGGGGTATAAGATAAACACTATAGGTGAGCGTATTTTTCCTGTTGATAGTGTATGCCTGGCAGATACGGTGACACTTGCCGGCAGGAGTCTGAGTCTTCCGGTAAATGAAGCGGGCACCTACACCATCATAATTGAAAACCCGGGTTTGAAGAAATTTTTAAGTAGGGACTTGACAGTTATTGACTGAGGGGTCAGTATCCGCGCAGATAATCTAATGGTTTAAGCACTTTGTCAAAGGTGTAGTATTGCAGCAGCACAAAATCCTGATCATTGTTTACAAGTCCGTACAGCCGGTCGAGATCAACAGGGACAAACTCATATTCTACATCCAGGTGGTCATGGAATTCGCGTTTTTCATAGGTAGTCAAAGTGGTTTGTGTGCCCGACATGTCGGTCAGTGTGATTCTGTGCAGATAAGGCGACGCAAGAATGGAGTCTCTGCGGGAAGGTGGTATTTTATTGTTCAGCAAAGCTTCGAAACGCAGATCAGAGAATGATGTCAGGTAGTTGAGTACCCTGAGGGTATCGTAAGAGCCGGCAGGTTGCATATCGGAAAGCCTTGTGAGGCTGTAATTATTTTTATCAGAAGTTTCGATCAGAAAGCTTTGATCCTGTTCGCGGTTGAACTCCATTCTGATGGAGCGAATGTCAGCAAGGCTGTGCCTGAACACGATATGGTCGCGCCAGTCGTCAGCGAAGGCAGTGTAGCGCGAAGACACAAATCCCCTGAAACCGGGTATATAAATTATGTAGGCTGTTTTTGCGCCTTCCATAAGCATAAAAGTGCCCATATTGTCTTTGGTGGCATCGCCTACATAATAGGTTTTTGTTTTTCTTTCGCGGGTAAACATATTCAGTCCAAACACAGTGAAAGCGGGCTTAGTCTGGTAAATTTCAACTTTGACCGAAATGCCCGACATTCGGCTGATTACAGTGTTGTGTCCGGCCTGAGAAACAGGGGCTTTAACCCTGATTTTCATCATGGTATTCAGCAGGAGGTCTATTTTTCGGGATTGTGCCGGGTGTTGTCCGTTAAGCAACCATTTACTGCCCTGTCGCTCCAGCAGCACTTGATTGGTATCCATGTCGGCAATGAAAATTCTGGTGACTGCGGCTGTGTCGACTATGGCAAAGGTAGATTCCTTTTTATCAAGTGTTGATGTACGGTTTGTTAATACCAGTGCAGTCGTCAGGGCCAGTAGCACCAGAGTCAGTATCAAGGCTAATCTGTTCTTTTTCATGTGTCGGGTTTTTCTATTGTCGCGCGTACTTTCTTTTTCTGAGCCAGGCAAGAACGATTCCGAATGCAAGCACAAGCAATACCGGTATGGCTACATTTACTATTTGCCAAAAAGTCCGAGAATCCTGAATGCGCGTCATATCGAGCAGCCTGATTTTCAATTCGCGTGAACGTATTCCTACCAAACCGGGACCATCCACCAGATAACTTACCGCATTCATGATGAAGTCTTTGTTGCCGAAAGTTTGCCGGGTAAACTGATCGAATCCAAGGGGTAGGGGATATCCATTCGGGATATGAAATTGATTTCGGATGATATCGCCATCGGCGACCACGATCATAGCAGTAGGTTCACTTTGAGCAATAAAGCCAATTTCTTTACTATCGGCTATTTCGGGAGCAATACGATTGGCGAACAGAGAAGGGAAGCTTCCTTCGAGCAGCCAGGCAGTTATTTGTCCCGGGCGGTTATACAGCCTTTCATCCGGTTGTTCACGGAGCATCGCAAGTGTGATCAATGCCGGTGTGCTCACGGTTCGCGAATAGTCGGAGGTTTTGAGCAATGGTGTTTTCTTGATTCCTTCCACCATTACAGTATCGATTGAACTGACGAATTCTGACTTGATGCTGTTGAGGTTTCGCACCAGCGGATGGTTCGAAGCTGGGTTGAGAAGCGGAAAGTAGTGCCAGCGGAAAAACTCGATCTGGGGTTGATTGCCAACCTGTCCGGTGCGCATGGGGATGGCAGCCGAGTTCACATCAAGCACCAGGTTTCTGTTGGGTCTGACTCCGTATTTAAACAACTGGTCATCAAGGTTGTGCTTTAGGTCAATGCCAACGGTTGATTCAGAAAACTGAATGCTGTCCATGCTGGTAAGCACCGGGTCGATAAGCCATAAAACCTTACCGCCATGCATGATAAACTGATCGATGATGAATTTGTCCTTTTCGCTCGCTGCTGACAATGGCCTTGCGATGATGATGGCTTCAAAGTTCCGCTGCATTCTTACATTTCCTTCTTCATCCGGTTCAGATCGCCGGATAAGGCTGTTAATCTGGCCGTTAATATGGATACGTTCCACCCTGAACTGATCGTCGAGTTCGGCTGTAATGTCGAACACTTCATTGTTGTCGAGTTCGCCATTGCCTTCAATAAACGCTATGGCCGGTTTCTGGAGACGGGAAAGTTTCTTAATCACTTCAGCAAATTTGAATTCGAGATTTTGTGCTGAGCTGTTCAACACAGCTTCGGGAGGAGCATTCAGCTGATTGTCGAGCAGTTCGACCGGAAACTCACGGTCGCGGTAAAACACCAGAGCACCCGGAAAAATGATCTGCTGCTGCATGCCTTGTTTGGTGCGCACCTGCAGGTCGGTGGGCGAGAGCCCTCTTTCGATTAGTATTTTATAAGTTTCTTCGCGTTCTTGTTTGTTTTCGCTTTCTGACGGATTAATAAACTCATAGCCAATGAATTTACTGTAGGCCCTGAATTCGTCGAGCATTTCCTTGGTTTCGCGACGCAGTTTTTTAAATCCTGCAGGGAAATCACCATCCAGGTAAACCCTGAAATATACGTAGTCATCCAGTTGGCGAAGCATATCGCGGGTGGCGGGTGAAAGGGTATAGCGTTTTTCAGAAGTAAGATCAAAACGTGTGAATATCAGACTACTTGCCAGATTAGCTGCTGCGATGAGCATAAGGAGAATGGCAAACCAGGTCAGATCCGATCTTTGGATATGTTTCTTCCTGTTTACAGGTGATTGTACATTCTTAGCTACCATTTTCTGCTTCCGAGACTTAATTTGGTAAATCCGATAAACAGGGCTATCAGGCTGATATAATAGATTACATCGCGGGTGTCGATAACCCCACGGCTCATGGAGTTGTAGTGAGAAGCAATGCCCAGTTGCCTGATAAACAGGTCGAAAGGACCAAACAGGGCGAGTGAATAAATAAACTCGAAACCAATATATAAAAAGCCACTCAGTACAACAGCCAGCACAAACGAAAGTATCTGATTGTCGGTAATGGAGCTGCTGAACAGGCCAATCGCCACAAAAGAGGCACCGAGAAACAGCAATCCGATATAGGACCCCCAGACAGCTCCTGAATCAATGTTGCCTGAAGGAAGTCCGAGCCGGTAAACAGTGATGTAATAGACCAGAGTTGGAATCAACGAAAACACCACCAAAGCAAGACCTGCAAAATATTTTGCCATGATGATCTGGCTGTCGGTGATTGGTTTGGTGAGCAGCAGTTCAATGGTTCCGGTTTTTCGTTCATCGGCAAATGAACGCATGGTGACAGCCGGAACAAGGAACAAAAAAACATAAGGTGCAATAATAAAAAGGCCATCAATATTGGCATATCCGAAATCAAAAACGTTGAATTCAGTAGCGAAAACCCAGAGAAAAAGTCCGTTGATGAGCAAAAACACGGCAATCACCAGATATCCGGTAAGTGAACTGAGAAAACTACTGATTTCTTTTCTGAACAGTGCGTACATAATGTTTACGTATCGGGTGCAAAAATAGGCAAATCTGTGGATTGAAGGATCGGGAAGGTTTTTGCCGTAATGATTATTCCGGTACTTGTCCTCTTACTCCAACCGTGCAGTGAAGGGATTTCGCAGGTGCTTGTATTCGATCAGTTCCATTTTCACACTGCCTACAATCACTTTGGCCTCAGCAAGCACGGGGAGGTGGTTTTTGTCGTCCGTGACCCAGACATCGAGCGGGTAGGCATTGGCAAACACTTCGCCTGTTGCCATCATCGGTGCAAATCTGAGGCAGCGTATCTTTCCAAGGCTTGTTTTGATCACTTCTGTTCCTTTGTAAAGTATCTTCGATACATATACCGAGTCATCCAGAAAGAAGTTCAGATGGTAGGTACTGTCGGACCTGAAGTCTTCGAGCCGGAGTGTGCGCATGAAAAAAAGTGCCGAAACAAAATCCTGAATGTTTTCAGGCACGGGTTTGCGTGCTGTTCGGCTGACGGCCAGTTTCTGGTCGTGAAAAAAATAAACATCATCATCTTTGCGGTAATTGCCTTCACGGGTGCGCCGGACAAAAAGATACGGAATCAGGGCTTCTTTGTCTACATATGATTCAAATCGATCGCGGACTTTATAAAACCAGTTAAATGCGCCCTTACTTCGGCCTTCACCCACAATATGCCAGACCTTCCTGCCGAACATCTTTTTTTTGGAATCATTCACTGTAATGGTTGCTTCACCGGCAGTTACATTCCCGGTGAGTACCGAATTATAATACACTCTATAGGTAAGGTGTTCCTTATCACCAAAGGCATAATTTGGATGTTGTCTCAGTGGCTGGGCAGAGACCATGCCTGAAATAAAATACAGAAACAACAGGCTACCGGAAAACTTCAACAGCGAAAATCTCACTTTTGTTTTGTCTGGATGACACATTTTCAAGCCACAACGGGCCAACGAAAAGAAAGCATTTGGTGCAGGGCCTGTTTTCAAGAGCTGAGTTATGGTCATCAGTGGACAATGTTTATTATTCGGTTGGGTACAACAACAACTTTTCGCACTGTTTTGCCTTCGAGCCATTTACGGCATTCGTCTGAAGCCAGAACAGCTTTTTCCACAGCTTTGGCATCGAAGTTGACCGGCAGTTCGAGTTTGAAACGTGTTTTTCCGTTAAACGAAACCGGATACGAAAAAGTACTTTCAGTGATGTAATCTTTGTTCCATTGGGGGAAAGATTCATAAACTACGGAGCGTTGATGTCCGGACAGATTCCACAGTTCTTCGGCCAGATGTGGTGCAAATGGTGCTATAAGCAGGATAAGCGGTTCGAGTATGGCTTTTTTGGCACATTTTAGTTCGTGCAGCTCGTTCACGCAGATCATAAAGGCCGAAATTGCCGTATTGAACGAGAACCGCTCTGTGTCTTCCTCTATTTTTCTGATCGTCCGATGCAGCACTTTCAGTTCCGAAGCAGCAGGTTCTTCATCATTCACGATCCATTCGTTGTTTTCGTTGTGGAACAGCTTCCAGAACCGGCGTATGAACCTGAAAACTCCTTCGATACCCTGTGTATCCCAGGGTTTCGATTGTTCGATGGGCCCGAGAAACATTTCATACATACGCAGGGTGTCGGCTCCGTAGCGCTCGATGAGTTCATCCGGATTCTGCACATTATATTTGGATTTCGACATTTTTTCCACTTCCCAGCCGCACACATATTTGCCGTCTTCGAGCAGGAATTGTGCATTCGCCAAATGGGGCTGCCACTTTTTAAACGCCTCTATATCCAGTATATCGTTGTGAACCAGACTTATATCTACGTGCAATGCATCAGAATAATACTCGCGACCGGGCAGGTTTTTAGAGGCAAAGACCGGAAAACTACCCAAACCCGGCTTGTCGACAAAAGCAGGCACTTCTTCGCCTGCTATGGCTTTTCTGATGCGCGCTCTGATGCCGTCCATATCTACCACGAAGTCGATCAGCGGGATGAGTAAAAGTCTGTATCCATGGGCTTTTGCATATTCTTCGTATGAAGTGGCAAGTTTTTCGAGGGCTTGCTGACGTTTCACTTCAATAATAAGGCCGGCATCGGGACTGAAGAAGTCGAATTTACGGTGTCCGTCGCGGTATTCTTTTTCAAAAGCCACACCCATTCTTTTGTCGCGAAGTTCTTCCCACAACATATACTCGGCTGCTTTTTCGGGGTTGACGCGGTATACCATGCTTGACCTGCCCTGTATCATTCCCTGATTGATGAGTTTTTTGAAGGGCTCTTCTTTGCAGGCCAGTCCGATGTCGTAGAGGAACATATTCCAGAAACGCGCATAGATCAGGTGTCCGGTGGCATGTTCGGCACCTCCGACATAGAGGTCAACCTGTTGCCAGTAATCATTGGCTTCTTTGCTGAAATAGGCTTCGGTGTTGCGCGGATCCATGTATCTGAGGTAGTAACCGCTTGAACCTGCAAATCCGGGCATGGTATTGGTTTCGAGCGGATAACCTTCGGTGTTTTTCCAGTTTTTGGCCCTTGCCAAAGGAGGTTCGCCACTTTGGGTAGGCAGGTAGGCATCCACAGGCGGAAGCTCGAGCGGCAGGTCTGATTCGGGCAGGGTGAAAGGCATGTTGTCGCGGTAATACACCGGGAAGGGCTCGCCCCAATATCGCTGACGGCTGAAGATGGCATCACGCAGTCGGTAATTAACTCTTCCCTTACCGATATTTCTTTGTTCGGCTTCAGCCACAACAGCTGAGATGGCAGCTTTGACTTCGAGTCCGGTGATGAAACCCGACTGAATCATTACTCCCTCCTTGCTGTCGTATGAATCTTCCCATTCATCAGGGTTGGTTGGTTGTTCGCCTTTTCGGTTCACAACCTGAATGACAGGAAGGTTAAAATGCCGCGCAAAGGCAAAATCGCGGCTGTCGTGTGCCGGCACAGCCATGATGGCACCTGTCCCATAACCCATCAAAACATAGTCGGCAATCCACACAGGTATTTTATTGCCCGTGAACGGATTAATAGCAAAACTGCCCGTGAATACACCGCTCACTTTCTTGACTTCGGCCATGCGTTCACGTTCCGAACGGTTTTTGGTGCGCTGTATGTATTGATCCACCTCTGCTGCCTGTGCAGCAGTCGTAAGCGATGCTACAAGCTCGTGCTCGGGCGCCAGAACCATAAATGTGGCTCCAAAGACTGTGTCGGGCCGGGTGGTGAACACCTCGATTCTATGGGAGCTGTCGTGCACATTAAAAATCAGACTGCCGCCTTCCGATCTTCCGATCCAGTTGCGTTGTATGTCCTTGAGCGATTCGCTCCAATCGAGCTGATCGAGGCCTGTAAGCAGTCTTTCGGCATAGGCGGTGATGCGCAACAGCCATTGTTTCATTGATTTGCGTTCAACGGGATGGCCGCCACGTACGGAGTAACCTTCGCTCACTTCGTCGTTAGCCAGCACAGTGCCCAGTGCCGGACACCAGTTGACCATTGTATCAGCCAGATAGGCAAGCCTGTAGTGCATCAGGATTTCCTGTTGCTGATTTTCTGTCATATTGTTCCATTGCTCAGCAGAAAATAGCTCTGTGCCAGAGCAGGAGGCTTTAACCGCAGTATTACCATTGCTGGCGAAGATCTCCTGCAGTTTTTGGATGCTTTCGGCTTTGTTGCTGTCAAGGTTATACCAGGAGTGAAACAGCCTGATAAATGTCCATTGAGTCCATTTGTAATACTCAGGTTCGCTGGTGCGTACCTCACGTGACCAGTCATAGGAAAAACCGATTTTATCCAGTTGCTCGCGGTAGCGTTCAATATTTTTGGCTGTAGTCACTGCAGGATGGGTGCCGGTTTGAATGGCATATTGTTCTGCAGGAAGCCCATAAGCATCGTAGCCCATCGGATGCAGCACATTGAAGCCTTTCATCCTTTTGTATCGCGAATATATGTCGGATGCAATGTATCCCAGCGGATGGCCCACATGTAACCCGGCACCCGAGGGATAGGGGAACATATCGAGCACATAATATTTGGGTTTTGTGTGGTCAATACCAACCTCATATACTTTGCTGGCACGCCAATAGTCCTGCCATTTTTTTTCCGATTCCTTAAAATTATAATCCATGAGCTTTACAGATTTGCCTACCGTTCAGGGGGCGAAATTACGAAACTGTTGGCAATGATGATGAAACCCCTATGAAAGAGGAGTATGTTGATTATAAGTATGGTGTTGTTTTGGTATATAACACGGTGGTCCCTAAAGCTCACTGAAGTCAACATCCATCAGGCCGAACTGTTCCCATCCGCGAAAGTCGAAATGCCACCACTCGGTGTGAAAGACACTGAATCCGTGTTTGCTCATGATGCTGATCAGTTTTTCGCGGTTGCGAATAATCTCATCAGGCAGGTCCATGTAAGACGGTGAAGCGCGTTCGCTGAAGTCATCAAACGGAGTTGGCATTGCCAGTTCCTCACCGGTTTCGATTTCGATCAGGGTTATATCAACGGCAGCACCCCTGTTGTGACGCGACCCCAGCCAGGGTGCAGCAACAAAGGATTTGTCGGGATAGACCTCATAAAACTTCAGGGTAGCCCTGTAGGGGCGATATGCATCGAACACCTTGATTCCCAAGCCCATTGTTCGGAGTTCTAGCTGGACGCGCAGCAAAGCTTCGGCCACAGGTTTGCGGACAAAAGCCGCTGCTGTGGTATATACCTGCTTGCCCGTGAAATTGTTATCGGTTGCATATCGGATGTCGAGTACAACTCCGGGAATGAAAACAGCCAGATCGACCATCAGTTGGTTTTCGTCCTGAACAATAGCTTTTCGGTATTCTTCAGGGTCGGACATAATATCCAGACCATATGGGTTTTCAGTTTTCTGAGCATAAGTTCCTGAGGAAATAATCAGCAGAAAAATCAATAAAAGCTGTTTCATCGCGAAATTGTCAGACCGCTAAACTAAGCATTTTGTTGTGTAAAATGTTAAAGTTTCCAAAATTCACCAAAGATTCTGTGCCATTCCCTTAAGCATGGACAACAACAGCAGCAATCACTCATTTTTTATTTAATTTAGCACTCTGTTAGATGGCAAAGCACGACGAAGATATATACACCCAGCGTAAGTTGCAGGGTTCTTACATCACCTCGGTGGTGAGCATCACTTTGGTGCTGTTCACCCTGGGCTTGCTTGGCCTTTTGGTGATTCATGCGCAAAGCCTTTCGGAGTACATCAGGGAGAATATTGGTTTCGAGATTATTATGAAAGAAGGGGTTAAAGAAGCCAACATACTCCAGTTGCAGAAAACCCTCGATGCGAGTCCTTTCGTGAAATCTACCGAATACATCACCCGCGAAGAAGCTACCCGTCGCCTTACTGAAGACCTCGGCGAAGATTTCATCAAATGGCTGGGTGATGCCCAAAACCCATTGTTGCCTTCGATTGATGTGCGTTTCAAAGCGGCATGGGCCAACAGCGACAGCCTTGAGTTGATCGAAAAATACATACTTGAAAACCAGTATGTAAAAGAACTTTTCTATCAGGAATCGTTGGTGCACCTGATCAACCAAAACCTGAAAAGGGTAGGTCTGATTATATTAACATTTACGGCATTACTCATGATCATAGCCGTAGCGTTGATAAACAATACAATCCGATTGGCCGTGTATTCAAAGCGTTTCCTTATCAGAAGTATGCAGCTGGTGGGCGCAACCGAGAATTTCATTCGTACACCATTTATCCTCAAAGGAATACTGCAGGGTTTCATCGGAGGAATACTAGCATTGCTGATGCTTACCGGAATATTGTATGCAGCATTGAATAACATTCCCGAGCTGGCTCTGCTTCAAGAGGTTGAAACAGTATTGGTCTTCTATGCCGCTATTTTGCTTGCCGGCATGCTCATCACAGCTATTTCCACATACTTAGCCATTGGGAAATATCTTAAGGCTAAGACGGATAAATTATTTGCCTGAACAGCTCATCAAAAAAAACTATTTTTGACGTTCGAAATTAAACCGCTGAAACATGAAAACTAATCCGAAACCGGTTGTTGACGAAAAGAAAAGCACTGATGCCTTTGCCTTCACACGAGAGAATTATCGCCTGGTGATCATCGGTTTGGGATTCATTTTTGCCGGCTTTCTGCTCATGATTGGCGGAGGCTCTTCCGATCCTGATGTGTTCAGCGAAGGTATTTTCAGTTTTCAGCGCATGACTCTTGCTCCCCTGCTTGTGCTGGCAGGCTATGGGATTGAGATATATGCCATCATGAAGAAATCAGATAAGTAGTTTTTAGTCAACAATTTGTCATGACCTGGATCGAAGCCTTGATTCTTGGCCTCATACAAGGCCTTACTGAGTTTTTACCTGTGAGCAGCAGCGGACATCTGGAGCTTGGCAAGCATCTGCTGGGTGTAGCCCCCGGAAAAAGTCTGGCCTTCACAGTTGTAGTGCATGGAGCAACAGTACTGAGCACCATCATTGTGTTTCGTAAAGATCTTGCCGTACTGTTCAGGGGGCTGACAGAATTCAGGTGGAATGAATCCTGGAAGTTCGCTGCACTTATACTTCTTTCAATGATCCCGGTGCTTGTTGTCGGCTTGTTTTTCGCCGACTATGTTGAATCCTTTTTTGATGGCAACATCAGGTTTGTTGGTTTTATGTTGCTGATTACAGCAATGTTGCTTACATTTACATATCTAAAGAAATCCAATGACAGGCCTGTTGGTTTTGCCGATTCCTTTATTATCGGGTTGGCTCAGGCTGTGGCGGTGTTACCGGGTATTTCGCGTTCGGGTGCCACCATCAGCACCGGCCTCATGCTGGGCAACAAACGCGAACTTGTGGCTAAATTTTCGTTTCTGATGGTGCTCATCCCCATACTGGGTGCCAACCTGCTTGATCTGTTGAAAGGCGAGACTACCGAAACAGGCGGAGTACCTGCCCTGAGTATGATCATCGGTTTTGTGGCTGCCTTTGTTTCGGGGCTTTTTGCCTGCAAATGGATGATCAGTCTGGTTCAAAAGGGCCGCCTGATTTATTTTGCCATTTATTGTTTTATTGTGGGTGCTGTGGCAATTGTGCTGAGCTTCTGACGCACCCGTCTTTTTTATATTCCTTTAACCAATCATCGCATGAAACAGCCCGAACGTGAATTTGCATTTGACACCGGCGAACTGCTGTTGGTTGACAAACCCCTCACATGGACTTCTTTCGATGTGGTTAACTTTATCCGGGCACTCATCAGGCGTTTCAGGCATCCCGAAGGAATCAAGGTGGGACATGCCGGAACACTCGACCCTTTGGCAACCGGACTGCTTTTGCTGTGCACGGGAAAGATGACCCGCCAGATACAATTTCTTCAGGACATGGATAAGGTGTACACAGGAACCTTAAAACTTGGGCTTAGTACACCGTCCTACGATCTTGAAACAGAACCTGATGCCACTTTTCCGACCGGTGATATAACCCCTGAGATGGTTGAAGCAGCGTTGCGTACCCTCGAAGGCAACCTGCAGCAGTTGCCGCCAGTTTATTCAGCTGTGAAGATCAATGGAAAACGCGCCTTTAACTACGCAAGAAAGAACAAAGAAGTGAAACTCGAAGCCCGAAGTGTACAGGTTCATTCCTTTAGAATTACGGAAAACCGTTTTCCGGAACTTGATTTTGAAGTGCATTGCAGCAAAGGGACATACATACGAAGTCTGGTGCACGACTTCGGAATTGCGCTTGGCAACGGAGCCGTACTCACTGCATTGAGACGTACGGCAATAGGTGATTACAATATTGCAGACGCGTGGAACCTCGATGACCTAAAAGCCGCAATCATCGGGAATAACGGTTCGTCGGAAACATGAAATCTGTTGTGTCGGATACTTTTTATTCCATGATATTTACAAATATGTACAATTCAGCATAAATATATTGTTGCCGGTCTTGACAACGCCTCGTTCTTGAATTACCTTTGCACACCCGTGCTTTAAACAGAGCTTAAATTCAGGTGAAGATTTTCTTAAATGTAGTTGGATATTAATTAATTAAGCTAATGAAATTATCACAATTCCGCTTTAACCTACCCCCAAACCTTATTGCCAGCCATCCCCCAAAAAACCGTGACGAATCGCGTATGATGGTCATAAACAGGAAGGATCAGACCATTGAACACAGAATTTTTAAAGATATCCTTGAATATTTCAGGGACGGTGATGTTTTTGTGCTCAACAACACCAAGGTGTTTCCGGCCAGGCTCTATGGCGAAAAAGAAAAGACAGGTGCCAAAATCGAAGTGTTCCTGCTCAGGGAACTTAACCGCGAAAGCCGCTTGTGGGATGTGCTTGTTGACCCGGCACGTAAAATCAGGATAGGCAACAAACTATATTTTGGTGATGATGAGTCTCTTGTTGCCGAGGTAATCGACAACACCACCTCCCGTGGACGAACGCTCAGGTTCCTGTTCGACGGGCCTTACGAGGAGTTTAAACAAACCATACAGGCTTTGGGAAAAACCCCTCTTCCCAAAATTCACGAGCGCGAGGTTGAACCGGAAGACGAAGAGCGGTATCAGACCATTTATGCCAAACACGAAGGCGCTATCGCAGCCCCAACTGCAGGTCTCCACTTCAGTCGTGAGATCATGAAGCGCCTCGAACTGATCGGTGTGTCGTTTGCTGAGGTAACCCTGCACACCGGCATGGGCAATTTCAGACCGATTGAAGTAGAAGACCTTACCAAACACAAGATGGACTCTGAAGAGATGCTGATCGACGAAAACAACGCCGGCATCATCAACGCAGCCAAAATGCGCCGCAACAGTGTAGTTGCAGTTGGAACAACCACGATGAAGGCACTCGAAACAGCTGCTATCATCACAGGTAAGGTGAAGCCCTATAAGGGATGGACCAATAAATTCATCTTCCCACCTTATGACTTCACTCTGGCCGATGCGATGGTAACCAATTTCCACCTGCCCAAATCGCCCATGATGATGCAGGCAGCAGCATTCGCAGGTTACGATTTCCTGATGAAAGCCTACAAGGAGGCCATTGCAAACAAATACAGATTCTTCACTTATGGTGATGCCATGCTGATTATCTGAGCCGTGATCCATATTGCATTGGGGCTTGAATAAACTATTTATGCTTCAGGTAGATGTGTTTTACATTGGGGTTGCCCGTTTCCCTTTCATCAATATCAAAAACATTGATGCTTCTGATAAGTGGTAACAGTTTTGGGAAGCCGTAATTTCTGGGATCGAAATCTGGTTTCTTTTTCAGGATAAAATTACCCAGAGCGCCCAGAAAAGTCCATCCGCTTTCATCAGCCAGATCGTTGACACTTTCGGCGATCAGGCTGATTGTTTTTGTATCTACTTTGCTGATAGACGTCTCCTGTTGTTTCGCTTTTGAAGTTTGTTTCGGAATGCTTATACTGGTGGGCTTGCTGGTTTTGAGGATTTCGAGATAAATGAACTTATCACAGGCCGAAATAAAGGGCTGAGGGGTTTTCTTTTCGCCAAAACCGATCACTGTCATTCCGGCTTCCCTGAGTCGGGTGGCCAATCGGGTGAAATCGCTGTCGCTCGAAACAATGCAGAATCCGTTTACTTTTCCGGAATAGAGGATGTCCATGGCATCAATGATCAATGCGCTGTCGCTGGAGTTTTTCCCGGTGGTGTAGCTATACTGCTGAATCGGGGTGATGGCGTTTTCAAGCAATACGTTTTTCCATCCCGAAACGGTTGGTTTCGTCCAGTCAGCATAGATTCGTTTGATGGTCGGTGTTCCGTTTTTCGAGATTTCCTCCATCATTTCCTTGACGTTTGCATAAGGCACATTGTCTGCATCAATCAAAACGGCAAGCTTATCGTCGGTCATGCTCATGATGTTGGTTTTTAGGAGGTTTGTTCAGCGTATTCTTCCCGGTATTCATTGAATTGGCAGCTGTTTCTGACAAGAATATGTAAAGATAAGCTATTATTTTGGTTTTGGTACTACGCGTGCATGTTGCTCCCTGCTGATAAAAGGGGCGAATCTTATCGGGATATCTTTCGTGCAGTAGCGATTCATATCCACACCGGGCGTTAACTTCATGTACATATAGTCGCCTGATACCCCAAATGAAACCATAAGTGCATAAAGATCAGCCAAAGTTTATGACAGGTTGAAAGAACCTCCTGTTTATGTGTTCAGCTTATTCATTTAGTATTTTCTCAATCTCTTTTAAGTTAAAAGGCTTTTTCAAACAGTTGAGAATTAATTTATTATTCAGCGCATCCTGAATTTCGTCTGTAATATCAAAACCAGTCAGCATGTAGTATCTTTTGTCCGGATATTTTTCTTTCGCCAGTTCAATAAACTCAAGTCCGTTCATCTCGGGCATTTTCATATCACTGACCACAACTTCAATGTCAAGGTTATTATCCAGCAGAAGCAGACCATCTTTGCCACTACAACCAATAAAAACCTCAAAATTTCTGGAAAAATTAATCTGAAAAAGCTGCACATTGATTTTTTCGTCGTCGATATATAAAATCTTCTTTTTGTTTAGCATAGACATATTATATTGGTAATGTGATTTTTGTGCTTGTGCCTTTGCCATATTCTGATTGAAATTCAAGAGTTCCGTTATGTTTCTTAATAATATTATAAGTAATGGCTAATCCTAAACCCGTTCCTTTTCCGGGCTCTTTTGTTGTAAAAAACGGATCAGCTACTTTTGCTAAATGTTCCGCTTCGATACCCTCTCCTGTGTCGGTGATTTCGATGCAGACATGATCATCATAGGGCGAAGTTTTTATGGTGATTGTACCACTATTTGATATTGCCTGAATGGAATTATTCAATATATTTACAAAAACCTGATGTAAATTTCCGACATTTCCTTTTATAATTAAATCATAATCTGCATATTGTTTATCAATTATTATATTGTCCGATAATTGATTTTGCAATATATTAATGGAGTTATTGATAATATCATGCAGCTTACAATCTTCATTATATGAATTACTGTTTCGTGTAAATTGATTCAATCCGTCAACGATAGACACTGACCTTTCTACGCCAACTTTTAATGCATCTATTAGAATTCCAACCTGTTCATCATGCTCTGAAAATGTTTTGTCTTCATAATGCCTGTGAAGACCGACATATGCCCCCATTATGTAATTTAACGGATTGTTTAGTTCGTGTGCTACACCAGCGGTTAAAACACCTAACGAAGCCATTTTCTCTGATTGAAGCAGATGGCCTTGTGTATCCTGAAGTCGTATAAGAGTATTCTGTAGTTCACTGTTTTTTTGATTGATGATTTCGTTTTTTCTGAACAGCTCCTCATTTTTCGATGCTAAATCAATCGTTTTTTCGTGTATCATTTGTTCCAGATGATTTTTGTGGTGTTCAAGCTCTGATTCAGTGTCACGCAGCTTCGTCAAATGGTTTCTGGTGAACAGAAAAAACAAAATTGTGGTGACAATTACATAAAACCATCCTTTGTACATCTGTATTTCCGTTAAAAAATCGATATCATTGCTTATCGAGTTTACCACTTTGTCGGAAAATACTATCCACAAACCTCCAAGGAGCAGGTACAAAAGGGATAGTTTATACTCAAATTTTAAGCTTTTCATTTTTGCATGATTATTTAGTCGAAAAAAACGGGCAGAAAAAATCACTGTCTTTTACCAAATGCCTCCTTTCAATGTTTAATGAATAAATCATTCATTTGCCGATATGACTAAACCAAAATCCACACCAGTCATGCAAATATATCCAATTGCTTTTGAATGGACTGTATCATTGCAGGGTTTTTTCGTGCAGGAAAGTTTGAGTATTCTTTTAAAGAAAAATCTGAATGCTTCGTTTTTAATATACACGGACAGGATTTCATGTCAAGAGTTAAACGACAATCACTCACTAAATTTCAGCACATAATTTGTGCTTCGACCGCCTTGTTCAGTTTTTGTCAGAATGCCTTTTCCGATTAAATCCTGAATGTCGCGCAAGGCTGTGTCCTGGGAACATTTACCAATTTTTGCCCATTTTGTGGTATTCAACAAGACTGTTTTGAATTTATTCTCCGCATAATTTGCGGAGAAAACACCTATTTTACTCCGCATGATGGTTTTAGGTTCCGCAACAGAAGTGGCAAGTTTCTGTTTTACTCATAGAATGTTCCGGCAGAGCAAACAGTGGATTTAAACGAATACGAAGGAATAGAATTCATACTTGCTACACTATCTTTGCGTATCAAAGTGGTGGTTGCCGCTTTGCTGTTTGTTATCAACCACAACAACATCTCCTGATATGAAAATGATTCGCTTCGTGTTTCCCTTATGCGTGGTTCTTCTGCTGGGCTGTCAGAAAAACGAAACTGTCACCGAACCAAAGGATTATGCAGCATTCGTCAATCCCTTTATCGGAACCAGCAAAATGGGGCATGTTTTCCCGGGGGCTACGGCACCGTTTGGAATGGTGCAATTGAGTCCGCAAACCAATTTTGTCCCGATGTTCCATCCCGATGGGTCGTATCATGCAAAAACCTATGAGTATTGTGCAGGCTATCAATATGCTGACAGCATTATACTTGGCTTTGCACACACCAACTTCAGCGGGACGGGACACAGCGATCTGGGCGATTTTCTGGTAATGCCAACAACAGGCAAACTGGTACTCGATCCGCTGCACAACGAAGATGGCAGTAAGGGTTTTTATTCAACATTCAGCAAGGAAAGCGAACACGCCTCACCGGGCTATTATCAGGTGGAACTGCAGGACTACGACATACAAGCAGAAATGACTTCCACCGAACGGGTGGGGTTTCACCGGTATCATTTTCCGGAGAGTGAAGAAGCGCATATCATACTCGATATGGTGTACAATGTGTATCACCATGACGATAAAAACGTGTGGACGTTTATCCGCGTCGAAAATGATACTTTGGTAACCGGATACCGCCAAACACACGGATGGGCGCGGACGCGTACTGTGTATTTTGCGCTGAGTTTTTCAAAACCATTCAAGTCATATGGGCATCGTAAGTACGATCGTGAAACCTACAAGGGTTTTTACCGCCGGTTCAATCAGGAAGAGAATTTTCCTGAAATGGCAGGACGAAACCTGCGCGCTTATTTCAATTTTGATACCGATGCAGGTGAAGCAGTGATGATCAAAATGGCCATTTCGGGCGTGAGTACCCACGGAGCACTCAACAACCTGAAGACGGAGATTCCTCATTGGGATTTCGATCGGGTTCACCACGAAACCCGGCAAAAGTGGAACAGGGAATTATCGAAAATTGAAGCCGAAACCCTTACCGATGATCAAAAGGTGGTTTTTTACACGGCATTGTACCATAGTTTTCTGAGTCCGGTGGTTTTTGAAGATGTTGACGGCAGCTACAGGGGCCTGGATCAGAATATTTATGCATCAGACGGCTTTACCAATTACACCATTTTTTCACTGTGGGATACCTACAGGGCACTGCATCCGCTCTTCAACCTTGTTCAGCCTGCCAGAAACAACGATATGATCAAAAGTATGCTGGCACATTACGACCAAAGTGTGCACCACATGCTTCCCGTCTGGAGCCATTATGCCAACGAAAACTGGTGCATGATCGGCTATCATGCCAGCTCAGTGATTGCTGATGCACTAGTGAAGAATCCCGGTGGTTTCGACCGCAAACACGCCCTGGAAGCGGCAGTCAGCACAGCCAATGTTCCTTATTTTGACGGTTTGGGGTATTATCTTCAATATGGATATGTTCCCGACAACAAAAGCCATTCGTCTGTGTCGAAAACACTCGAGCTGGCCTACAACGATTGGTGTATCGCTCAGATAGCAGCTGTGAACGGCGACACGAAGACCGAAACGGAGTTTTTACAACGTTCCATGAATTTCAGGCATGTATATGACAGTGTTTCGGGTTTTATGCGGCCGCGCTTGTCAGATGGTCGTTTCAGGGATGATTTTGACCCGCTCGACACCTACGGACAAGGCTTTATAGAAGGCAATGCGTGGAATTACGGGCTTTATGTGCCGCACCAGACCGAACAAATGGTGGATATGATGGGAGGCCCTGAATGGCTGAGTGCTCATTTGGATCAACTGTTTAGCATGGAACTCGATGACAAATACATTGAAAAGCACGAAGACATCACACGCGATGGCATTATTGGAAGCTATGTTCACGGAAACGAACCCGGCCACCACATCCCTTACCTGTACAACTGGTCGGATAAGCCCCACAAAACCCAGGAACGTGTGCGGATGATTATGGAAACCATGTACGGTGCATCGGTTGATGGCCTTTGTGGCAACGATGATGCCGGGCAAATGAGTGCGTGGTACATTTTCAGTAGTTTGGGTTTTTATCCGGTTAATCCCGGCTCGCCTGATTATTCCATTGGATCTCCATTGGTGAAAAAAGCTGTTCTTCATCTGGAGAACGGAAAGAAACTCACCATAAACACGGAAAACCAAAGCGCCGAAAATGTTTATGTCGCAGAAGTTCTGTGGAATGGCAAACCGGTGCACGGATGGGTGCTGTCGCACCACGACCTTGCCCAGGGTGGCGAATTGCTGTTCAAGATGAGTCCGACACCGGCTGATTAAACCAAAGTATTCAGGCTAATTCCGGCTTAGAATTCAGCAAAACTGACCGGTACATGGCAACCAATTTCAAATCGTCACCGCACAAAAAAGCGCCGAAAGCTATTGTTGACGGTGCTTTCAGAGGGTTGTACTTGGTTTTTAGTGGACACAATTGATAGTTTTAGAAATATGATTTAACGAGGATTCCGGGTAAGGCGCAGCCCCCTCTGCCTTCCCAAAAATCCCCTCCCTTCCCCTTTGCCAACACGCTAATTTGTCTAATTTTGCGGCATGATAAACCAGGAAGAATTTTTCAAGAAGATCACCTCCCATGCCAAGGAGTATGGGTTTGTGTTTCAGTCGAGTGAGATATATGACGGCCTCAGCGCCGTGTACGACTACGGGCAGAATGGTGTAGAGCTCAAGAACAACATCCGCGCCTACTGGTGGAAGGCTATGGTGCAGCAGCACGAGAACATCGTGGGCCTCGATTCGGCCATCTTCATGCATCCCACCATCTGGAAGGCCTCGGGCCATGTGGATGCCTTCAACGACCCGCTCATCGATAACAAAGACTCCAAAAAACGCTACCGTGCCGATGTGCTGGTGGAAGACCATATGGCGAAGATAGAAGACAAGATCGCCAAAGAGGTCGAAAAAGCCGCCAAACGCTTCGGGGAAGCCTTCGACGAGCAGCAGTTTGTGGCCACCAACGCACGTGTGATTGAGTACAGGCAGCAGGTGGACAGCATCCGCAGCCGTTTCTTTGGCTCCCTCGAAAACAACGACCTGGACGACATCAAAAAACTCATCGAGGAACTGGGCATCGTGTGTCCCGTCTCCGGCTCACGCAACTGGACCGAGGTGCGGCAGTTCAACCTGATGTTCAGCACCCAGATGGGCTCCACAGCTGAAGGCGCCAGCGAAATATTCCTCCGGCCCGAGACCGCACAGGGCATTTTCGTCAACTACCTCAACGTGCAGAAAACCGGCCGCATGAAAATTCCGTTCGGGATTGCACAAACAGGCAAAGCCTTCCGCAACGAGATCGTGGCACGGCAGTTCATCTTCCGTATGCGCGAGTTTGAGCAGATGGAGATGCAGTTTTTTGTGAAACCCGGCGAAGAACTCGAATGGTTCGAATACTGGAAACAGGAACGGCTCCGCTGGCATCTGTCGCTGGGCATCCCCGCCGCCAAATACCGTTTCCACGACCACGACAAGCTGGCCCACTATGCCAATGCGGCTGCCGACATAGAGTTTGAGTTTCCCTTTGGTTTCAAGGAACTGGAGGGCATCCATTCACGCACCGACTTCGACCTGGGCGCGCACCAGAAGTATTCCGGCAAGAAACTGCAGTATTTCGATCCCGAGCTGAACGAAAACTATGTGCCCTATGTGGTTGAAACCTCCATCGGCCTCGACAGGATGTTTCTGGCCGTGCTGAGCCATGCCTATGCCGAGGAAAAGTTAGAAGACGGCTCCGAGCGTGTAGTGCTGAAGTTGCCGGCTGTGCTGGCGCCTTACAAGGTGGCGGTGCTTCCGCTGATGAAAAAGGACGGACTGCCCGAGAAAGCCCGCGAGATTATGGATATACTGAAGCAGGATTTCATGTGCCACTACGAGGAGAAAGACGCCATCGGCAAGCGGTACCGCCGTCACGACGCTATCGGAACTCCCTATTGCGTTACCGTTGACCATCAGTCGCTGGAAGACAACACCGTCACCATCCGCGACCGCGACAGCATGTTGCAGGAAAGGGTGGCCATAGATCAGCTGCAGGGTATTATTATAGCTAAGATCAGGAAGTAGGGTTAAGGCTGCAATCAAGGTTTGGTGATTTCTTTTTTTTCACGCTGCGGGCGCGGCGTGAGACTCTTTTCTTTTCTCGCAACGGGCGCAACGTTATATTTCATGTGGAGGATGTGGCGTGAACCTTTTCTCTTTTTCTCGCAACGGGCGCAACGGTTTTTCTCGCAGCGGGCTTTGCGTGAACCTTTCTCTTTTTCTCGCAACGGGCGCAACGGTTTTTCTCGCAGCGGACGTGGCGTGAACCTCTTTTTTTCTCGCAAAGAGCGCGAAGTTATATATCTCGTGGCGGACTTTGCGTGAACCTTTCTCTGTTTCTCGCAACGGGCGCAACGGTAATTATCTCAACTGTGAACCCTAATCTATTTCAAACTGTGAATCTTTACTTTATTTTATAGGTTATTCACCACACGGTGGATTCCGTCTTTTAAATATTTAACGTTGAAATTAATCAATAACCCCAATTTCAGGTTTTTCATTTTCAAATAGGTTAACGTTTGTGAGTAATGAACAGGAGCTAATGCTTCCACCGACTTTATCTCAACCAATACTTTGTCGTTTACCAGCAAATCGATACGGAACCCAGCCTCAAACCGGATGGATTTATAATTCATAGGTACGGGCACTTGTGCCAATACTTCATAACCTGCTTCGATAAGTTCGTGCTGAAGACAACGTTCATAAACCGACTCTAACAATCCAGGTCCCAGTTCGGTATGGATTTTAAAGGCCTGATCAAGTATGGCAGCAGCGATTTGGTTTTCTGGTTTGGTGTTCATAAGTTTCGTTTTTTTTTTTTAAAGCATGGTACATTCTGTAGCTTGAAACCTAATCTTTTTCACGCAGCGGGCGCAACGGTTTTTCTCACAACGGGCGCAACGGTTTTTTCTCGCAGCGAACGTGGAGTGAACCTTTCTCTTTTTCTCGCAACGGGAGCAACGTTATAAATCTCGTGGCGGACTTTGCGTGAACTTTTCTTTGTTTCTCGCAACGGGCGCAACGGTTTTTTCTCGCAGCGAACGTGGCGTGAACCTTTTCTCTTTTTCTCACAACGG
>Ga0208244_100881_pt1 | contig 21606 bp, 21 predicted proteins | sample SubbioCR12Aug_5A_FD_184828 | JGI IMG/M metagenome (GOLD analysis project Ga0208244, IMG submission 184828) | Serpentinite rock and fluid subsurface biosphere microbial communities from McLaughlin Reserve, California, USA - CR12Aug_5A (SPAdes) | ecosystem: Environmental > Terrestrial > Deep... | reverse complement strand
AAAACAGTTAGTAGCCGGTTTGTAAGTATATGAATTACAAAGGTTTTTACTTGGTTAGGAAATGGCCATATCATGTATTAAATTACCTCAATAATATCAACATGTTAGAATTTCGTGAAGCCCTCTTTGGCAAAGGGAGGTTAGGAGGGATTTTACAAATAGGTGTCTTTACTATTTTGAGACTGTTAATAACTGTTTCCTTTTCAGGAACGAGCCTATTTTTACCCTTACGCATCAAAAATGTCAATGCAATTTTTGAGAGCTCTGGAAAACTATCTGTTGCTCTCTGATTTCACGGATTTAAAAAAATGATTTCTCAGATTTTTCAGAGATTTCTAGACTTTTTCGGAAATCTTATTGCCTTCCTTCGCTTTTCACTGTAAGATTAATAGCGATGAAATTAGACCGCTTCGTAAAAAAGAAAGATCTCGTAGATTTAACCAGCTGTTTAATTCAGATTCCCACAGAGAACCCTCCGGGAAACGAGAAGAAGGCATTTCTCTTCTTAAAACCCATTCTAGCCAGGATGGGATTTCAGGTCAGAACTTATATCTCTCCGAAGGGAAGATCGAACATCATTGCCGAAAGAAGATGGGGGAAGGGTGGCCGGAGCCTCATCTTCAATGGCCATCTCGATGTGGTGCCGGCCGGAGATCCCTCTCAATGGAAATACCCTCCTTTTGGCGGAAAACTCTCGCAAGGCAGGGTTTATGGCCGCGGGGCATCGGATATGAAGGGAGGAGTCGCCTCTTTCATCCATGCCATCTCCATGATCGACCGTTCCAACATCCCTCTCAATCAGGGAAGTCTCGCCCTCCATCTCGTCTCCGATGAGGAATCGCACGGCCATCAGGGCATGGGTTTCCTTGCTCAAAGAGGAATGATTCGGGCGGATGCCGCACTCGTCGGAGAACCAACCAATCTCGATCTAATCATTGCCCAGAAAGGAGCCCTCTGGTTCAGGGGCTCCACTTTTGGAAAGTCAGCCCACGGCTCAAGGCCAGGGCAGGGCGTGAACGCCATCGAAAAGATGATGGCCTTGATCGACCGGTTGAACTCCATCCCATTAGCAAAAGAGCATCCCTTGTTAGGAAAACCGACGATCAATATCGGAAAGATTCAGGGCGGGATAAAAGTCAATGTGGTGCCGGATCGATGCGAGATTGAGGTCGACCGGAGATTGTTGCCCGACGAGAAGAAGGAGGAAATCTTAAGAGAAATCAAATTGGCGATCGAATCCATTCAAGCACGGGATCCTCTTTTAAACTATCAGATCGAAGAGATCGATTATGCCGAGCCGTCAGAAATTAGTCCTGATGAGGAGATCGTCCGGATCGGCCTCGAAGCGGGCAGGGAGGTGAGGGGAGAAAAGCCAAATGTCAGAGGTTTTTCCGGATTCACCGACGCTCGCTTCTATATCAATCAATTTCATATACCCACATTGATTTTCGGCCCGGGAGGAACGGATCAATCCCATACCACCGATGAGTCCGTGGAAGTGGATAATTTGATTCAGGCGGCTCGAATCAATGCTGAGATTATCGTTCGATATTTACAGGGCCATCAAACATAGCACAGATCCTAATGAAATCCGAAGCACGAAATCCGAATTTCGAAACAATATCGAATGACCGAAATTCAAAATTTCTAAACTAAGAGGATTGAATACGTTTTGAAAATTTGGTCATTTGTTATTTGAATTTGTTTCGGACTTCGATATTCGAATTTCGAATTTATATGTTTAGGGAGGACCGTATGTCAATGAAACCCTTTCCGATGAATCTTAATTTTAAGACGGGGGAGCTTACTCCCAATGACCGGACCAACATCCGCAAGTTGAGCGATATGAAGGGAATGTTTCTCGACAGCGAAGCCGAACGCCGGATTCTCGAAAAGGACGATCCCTTGATCTATTCCTTCAGCGAGAAGGTCTTGCCCGAAGAGAATGGCCATCTCCAGATCGCCACGACCACGATCCACCCGGGGAAGATCGGCGATGAATATCATATGACCAAGGGACATTATCACAGACGTCCTGATACTTCGGAGATGTATCTCGGTCTGGAGGGGGAGGGCTGCCTTCTCATGCAGACCGTGGAGGGGGATTTCGAATCCATCACCATCCGGCCCGGCACGGTTGCCTACATTCCGCCCTACTGGGGCCACCGGATGGTCAATACGGGGAGAACTCCCTACATCTTCTTCGCCGTCTATCCTGGAGATGCAGGCCACAACTATGGGGATATTGAAAAAACAGGGTTTCTGAAGATCCTCATCGAGAGGAATGGGAAACCTCTCCTGATCGACAACCCAAGATGGAAAAAATGATGAAAGTCGATTTTGAAAAAACCTTAAAGGAACTCAAGCCCTACCGGGAAAGGAAGGCAGTGGTCGATCCGGAACGGGCTGCCATCCTCGTCATCGATCTACAGAACTATTTTAAACAGATTGCCCAGCCTGTCCTTGGAAATATCTTAAAAGTGATCCAGTCCTGTCGGAAAACGAATGTCCCTATTATCTTCACCCAGCACGGTCATACGGATCCCCCCTCAGATGGGGGAGTATTGGAGAAATGGTGGGGGGAGTTGATCATGGCCGGAACCGAAGATTGGAAATTTCTTCCGGAGGTCGTCATCAAGGAGGAAGACATCGTCCTCCCCAAGAAACGCTATAGCGCCTTTTTTGAGACCGATCTGGATGAGAAGCTTCGGGAAAGAGGGATTAAAGATTTAATCATCTCAGGGGTCATGACGAACCTCTGCTGTGAAACTACAGCCCGTGATGCCTTTATGAGGGATTACCGGGTCTTTATCCTCATCGATGGGACCGCCACCCGCAAGAGCGAACTCCATCTCGCCACCCTGAAAAATCTTGGGTTTGGATTTGCCTACCTCCTCACCTGCGAGGAATTGATTCAGATGTTGAAATAAAAATCAACTTTTCTCTATTTTCTTCAACACCTCTTCTAAAATGGTAAGGGCGGTGTCTGCATCTCTCTGTGTGATGATGAGAGGAGGGATGAGACGGAAGGTGTTCTCACCGCATCCAAGGATGAGGAGCCCCTTTTCAAAGCATCTCTGAATAACAGCATTTCTCTCCTTAATTGCTTTCTTTTTTGTCTCTCGATCTTTAATCAATTCAACCCCGATCATCAAACCCTTGCCCCTCACATCACCGATCATTTCGAACTCTTTCTGAAGCTCTTTCAATTTTCCGAGGATGTAATCTCCTATCCGCGCGGCATTTTCAACGAGTCCCTCTTCTAAAAGTTCGATTGTGGTCAGGGCGGCCTGGCAACTGATGGGATTTCCGCCGAAGGTGCTCGCATGAGACCCCGGAACCCAGTCCATCACCTCGGTCTGAGAGACCGTAGCTCCCAGGGGCATCCCGGAAGCAATGCCTTTTGCCAGGGCGATGATATCAGGAACCACGCCCCAATGTTCAATCGCCATCATCTTCCCTGTCCTTCCCTCCACCTCCTCCGCAGCTTGCGCCTTGTTCGGAGGTTTCCTCGGTACTATGAGGCTGTCCGACTTCCCATAGCCGTTCATCATCGGCGTGCGTCCTCAGACTTCCCGATGCGGCCCCCAACACTCACCAGAGGCAGCCATGGGATATCCCGGTTCCCGTGTAAAGTGTCTCCGTACGTGCTCGGGGTCTCTGACCGCGCAGGGTCAGTGCGACTCTCGCATTATCGATTCGCACCGTGTTGCCTTTCACCCGTAGGACAGCGTCGGCACCCTGAACTCTGGGGTCTTCACGGCTCCATACCCGGCCCGCACGTTCCCCTGTCAACGCTTCACCCTTGTTCTTACGAACAAAGGCGCATGACTCGGGGCCGATGTGGCTCGCTATTCCTTCATCGTGTGACAATTTCATTCACTACACTCCACCGGTTTTAACCGGCGCCTTCACAACGATCCCCCATTCCATCTCCCTAGCTCATGCAATTATGAAACCCCTCCTTTACGTTAAGGTTAATAAAACGTAAAAATTTATCAAAAAATATATTTTTCTCTTGACAATTTATAAAATTTGATATATAACCACGAAACATAAAGATAAAAGACTATTTTAAGTTTACTTAAGGAATGTGGGGAAAGATGAATAATATAAGGACATTGTTTGAAGAGTCAGTCAATCGGAGTCCTGAAAAGGTATTTTTTATCTTCAAAGATAAAGAAATTACTTATCAAGATTTATTGCAAACGGTGAATAGGATTGCAAATGGATTCTTATCTTTAGGGGTTAAAAGGGGGGATAAAGTCTCAATTTTGCTACCAAATTGTTTGGAATTTCCTTATTGCTGGTTGGCAGCAAACATGATTGGTGCTGTTATGGTGCCTGTGAATGCCCGTTTTGTGGACAAAGAGGTTAAATACATTCTCAATCATTCCGAAGCTAAAGTATTGGTTACATCGAGCAATCATATGGGGATGGTGGAATCTATCCGAAACGATCTTCCTCTACTCAATAAAGTAATTAACATTGATAATTCCGATATAAGTAAAACCATTCCCTTTCTTAGTTTACTTGAAAACCCAGCAAATTTGAGGCCGGTAGACATCCATGAAGAAGACCTTGCGGTAATATTGTATACATCTGGAACAACGGGAAATCCCAAAGGCTGTATGGCGACACACGATTATTTTATGAATCTTGGAGATATCCAGGGAAGGTTATTTCAACTTACTGCTGAAGACCGTGTCCTCACAGTACAGCCATTTTATTATGTGGATCCACAATGGAATACAATGATGGTTTTGACTTCTAACGCTACTCTGGTATTAGGGGAAAAATTCAGTACAACCAAATTTTGGGATGAGGTAAGGCACTACGGAATCACCTGCTTTTATTGCATAGGTTCGATGACTTCATTTTTATATAATATGCCTCTTTCTGATTTAGATAAGCAACACAATTTGAGAATGGTTATGACATCTGGGATTCCCCCGGACATTCATAAAGCTTGGGAGGAAAGGTTTAATGTTCCAGTTTTCGAGGTCTATGCTTCTTCTGAAACGAGCTGCGATATCGCGGTATCTCATCATATGAATCGTAAAGTTGGAACGGCATGTATTGGTAAGCCTGTTTATTATAGGGAAGCCAAAATTGTTGATGAAAATGATATTGAATTGCCACCTGGCGAAGTCGGAGAAATCATCTTGAAGCGTGGTAAGGGGATGATGAAAGGGTATTACAAGGATCCTGAAGCTACGGAAAAAGCCTTTCGGGGGGGTTGGTTTCATTCCGGAGACCTTGGTTACAAGGATGAGGATGGGGATTTTCATTTTGTGGGTAGGAAAAAAGATATAATCCGTAGAGGTGGAGAGAACATATCGGCTGCATCCATTGAACATATACTCATGAATCATCCCAAAATCATGGAGGCAGCTGTAATCCCTGTACCAGATAGAATCAGAGGAGAGGAAGTGAAGGCCTATATTGTTTCAAAACCAAATGAGAAACTTACCTATGAAGAAGTGATAAGGTTTTGTAAAGAAAACATCGCGACCTTTAAGGTGCCTCGATACCTTGAATTTAGAGAAAGCTTGCCCAAAACCCCCTCGGAACGAGTACAGAAAAGGAAACTTATAGAAGAGAAGGGAGACCTAACAGAAGGTTGCTACGATCGACTGTCAGACTCAAAGTAGTGGGAACAAAAGTAAAGGGGAAATTATATGATTATTGACTTCAGGATTATTGGAACGGGTGAGAAGTTTTTTATGGGGGGATATGAAGCCATGCCCCCTTTCATGGAGCGTTATAAGAAACTTTACGATTTTGGGAGAATGTGTACCCTCCCAGTCGAAGAATTGATAAGCCAAATGGTGAAAAGTGGTATCTCTCTTGCCGTCCTTCATGCGGAGTATTCTTACGGGGATGTTGAGCAGCTAAACAGGACGGTTGCCGAAACGGTGAAGAGATTTCCAGATAGGCTTATCGGGTTTGCAGGAATTGACCCTTTAGCATCAGAAGACCCGGTGAGTGATCTTGACCGTTATCTCAATGAATGGAATATGAAGGGACTTAATCTACAGCCTTGGGTCCAAGGATGGTATCCCAATGATAAAAGGTTTTATCCACTTTATTCTTACTGTCAACAAAAGAAAATCCCTGTTGCCATACATACCTCTTTGAATTTTTCTGTGAATCGGAAAATCGATTACGGCCGCCCGATCTATCTCGATGAAATTGCATGCGATTTTCCAAACCTCACAATTGTTGCAAATCATGGGGGGTGGCCATGGTTGGATGAAATGGTAGCTGTGGCGTGGAAACATCCCAATCTCTATCTCGAAATAGGGGGAGTATCACCAAAGTATATTTCGAAGCCCGGAACAGGTTGGGAGCTTTTTCTAACATATGGGAATTCAATTCTCCAGGATCAAATCCTATTTGCTACAGATTCACTGATTCCTCATGACCGGGTTGTCAAGGAATTAGACCTATTACCTCTGAAAGACCAGGTGAAGGAGAAATTCCTCTACAAGAACGCCATGAGGATCTTGAATCTGTCCTCTGTATGAAGATGATCTTGTTGCGGATATGACGATTCTTTGGACCGTTCTCAAGACACCGAATTGAACTCCGGGAGGGTAGCATATCACTATGGAAAATTTAGGTTTAATCATCATTGTCTTAGTGGTGATTTTATTCTTGGCCTTATTCAGCGGGTTATGGATTGGGGTGGCCATAGGATTTACTGGCTTGATGATCTATTTGTTATTTATCGGCGGGAGTTTAGATCTTCTGGGTATCCTGCAGTTTAACATTTTCAATAGCTTCATTTGGACCTCCATGCCTTTGTTCATGTTCATGGGAAACATAGTCTTTCGCTGTGGACTGGGCGACAGGCTCTTTAGTGCCGCCGTTCCATTGGTTGGCATTTTTCCGGGCGGGCTACTTCACACGAATATCTTATCCTGCGCTATCTTTGCTGCGTCCTCTGGCTCAAGTCTGGCCACAGCTGCTACCATGGGGGCGATCGCCTTACCTGAGTTGAAGAAACGCAATTACAATCAACGAATGGCTCTGGGTAGCCTCGCTGCTGGCGGTACCTTAGGTATCATGATTCCTCCCAGCATACCTTTCATTGTCTACGGAGCATGGGTTGGGGAATCCATTGGTAAACTCTTCATCGCAGGAGTATTTCCTGGCTTACTCCTCACGTTTTTCTTTATGGCCTACATCGCTTCGGTTTCTCTGTTGAACCCCACGATCACCCCCATTAGGGAGAAGTTCAATCTTAGGTCTGTGGTTCTTGGAATCAAAGATCTATTGCCGATTGGATTTCTCATTCTGTGTGTGCTGGGTTCTATCTACTTTGGCATTGCGACCCCAACAGAAGCCGCTGCGGTAGGTTCCATTGGGGCCATTGTTATTGCCGCGGGGTATAGGAAGCTTGATTGGAAAGGGTTTAAGGGCGCCCTGCTTGAAACCGCATCTACCACTGGAATGATTCTCCTCTGTGTAGTCGGAACTCAAATCATGGCAATGGCTTTAGCCGATTTGAGGATTCCCGCAAGTATTGCTGAGTTTACGGCCTCAGCAGGTATCCATCGAGGACTCGTTTTTCTCTTAATCGTTTTACTCTACCTGGTATTAGGATGCTTCATTGATGCCCTCTCTATGACGCTTCTCACTCTCCCCGTCACCTTCCCCCTAATGATGAAATTGGGGTTCGATTCTATTTGGTATGGGGTCATCGTCGTATTGATGTCCGAAATTGCACTGATCACTCCGCCGGTAGGAATGAATCTTTTTATCATTCAAAGGGTATCGAAAGAAAAATTGTCAGAGGTTGTCTATGGGGCGTTACCGTTTGTTGGGATCATGCTGGCCACAACAGCCGTTCTCTACTTTTTTCCGGAAATAGCGATTTGGCTGCCGAGGCAGATGTTGAAGTAACTTAAAGTCATGAATCTCCAATTAGGGGAAAACGCGTTTTACCACAAAACTGTGAGAACGAAAGAAAAAGGAGGTGTAGAAAATGACTTGGTTCGGCGAGAGAATGATTCTTGATACAAAGTAAACTAACTAATGAAAGGAGGATTATCATGAAAGGGAAGAAATTAAATCTATGCTGTTTCATTGCCTGCCTAATTATATTCTTAGTGGGACTTTCGATTCCAACGGGGGCAGCAAGCCAAGTGTATCAATGGAAGTGGTATACACCTTATAATCTTGCGATATCTCCCAGCATGGACCAATTACCCAAAATCATCGAGCAGAAAACGGATGGGAAGGTAAAAGTGAGGCTTTATGTGAGTGGTGAACACCCATTTCCAGGTCCTGACATTCCGCGCGCCATCAAAACCGGAGCATGTCAGATGGCAGATACTCTTGGAGCCTACTTTGTGGGAATAGATCCTCATCTTGGGGCACTGGATTTACCCTTTTTTTCCGATTCTGGCGAAGAGGAAGATGCGATACGCGCTCAGGTGGTGGGCGAGAATTTCAAAAAATTCTATGATGACCACAACATGATACCCCTTGCCAGTTACCCGTTTCCCGGTCAAACACTTTCTGCAAGCGTCCCGTTAAAGGATTTTGATTCCTTTAAAGGCAAAAAAATAAGAGTGTTTAACAAAACCAGTGCTGACATGATTGTAACTTTAGGCGGTTCGCCGGTCACAATACCGTTTGCAGAGGTTTACACCGCCCTACAGAAAGGGGTAATTGATGGAACTAGTGGAAGCAATTTTGGGATGGTCGCGGGTAAAATCGTCGAAGTAGCAAAATATATTACTCGAACTCACGCCTATGGACAAGGCAACACCTGGACTGTTGTGGTCAGTAAATCTGCGTTTAACGAATTGCCTGTTGATTTGCAGGGAAAAGTACGGGAGGCTGCTTTAGAGTATCAAGCCATTGCGAGGAAGATTCAGCATGATCTTGATGCATGGGCGGTTCGGGAAGCCACAGACAAATATGGGTGTACCGTGTCTACCATAGGGCCAGCCTTTCGGCAGCAAATTAGAGAGAGAATGAAAAAAGGTTGTTGGGAGCCTTGGGCGAAGACTTTTTCTGGTGGACTGGAGCTTCTTACGAAAATGGAGAAGTTCCATGAAGAATGGGTGAAGACCCGCAAATAAGAGAATCTAAGAGAATGGGGCTGTAATTTTCCGCTGAAAAACCTGGCAGTAAATGGTCTTCATATCAAGTGGCCTGGTTTATTGAGAGATGCCCCCTCCTAGAACAAGCGCAGAGGATGAGAATGTATAGTCTTATCGTAAAAAATGGAACCATTATCGACGGCACAGGAAGTCCGCGATACCAAAAGGACATCGCCATTCGGGGTGAAGAAATAGTTAAGATCCAGAAGAATCTTAATGACCCGGGAAACGTTCGGACCCTAGATGCCACGGGTTTAGTTGTCACTCCGGGTTTCATTGATATGCACAGCCATTCTGATTTCAGCCTCATCATTGATCGGGATGTAAAGAGCGCTTTGTATCAGGGCGTAACAACAGAGGTGATTGGAAATTGTGGAATGTCTTGCTATCCGGTCGGGCCCGAGAAGGGGAAACTTCTCGAGTCGTATGTTGTTGGAATAGGCTACGACCGTTCTCTTCCGTTGAATTGGGTGGACTTTGAGGGATATGCGAAAGAGCTGGAGCAAAGCGGCCTTGGTATCAATGTCATATCACTTGTTGGCCACGGAACCATTCGGATTGCTGTCATGGGTTTTGACGCAAGGCAGGCCACAAGGCAAGAACAAGAGGCGATGCGCCATCTGTTAAGAAACGCGTTGGACCAAGGCGCCTTCGGCATGTCCTCTGGATTGGTTTATCCTCCGGGGATAAACTCCCCTACAGAAGAATTGGAAAACCTTTGCAAGATTGTTGCACATGAAGACGGGATCTACTCTACCCATCTAAGAGGCGACTCACTCAGGGCAGGTCCTACTCTTGTAGAATCTCTTGGGGAGGCTATTGATGTTGCAAAGAATACGGGCGTCTATCTAGAGGTCTCCCATATTGCTCCTAAGTTTCCCAATACTGGCACGAGTCATAGGGTACTTGAGATGATGGAGGAGGCCAGAAGGAAGGGCATTAATGTGACGTGTGATGTTCATCCCTATCTGGCAGCGATGACCTTCTTGGTCTCTTTAATGCCTCCATGGGTGTTTGAAGGAGGGACAAAAGAAACTATTCGAAGATTAAGTAGCAAAGAGGAGCGATCACGAATTAGTAGGGAATTGAGATTGCAATTTGGTCATCTCGATTGGGAGGATTTTTGGGCCAGAAATGAGCCAGTGCTGGAGGATCAGAATTCCAATTTCAAAGGAAAACGGTTTACCGAAATTGCCAAAATGGTTGGAAAAGATCCTGCGGAGGCTTGTTTGGATATTCTTCTAAACGAAGGCGAGGATCTATTTAAAGTCGCCGTTCTACAGTGGATCTATTCCGAAGAGGATACATTGAAAACCTTTCTCTGGCCTTATACCATGATTGGCGCGGACGGGGCGTCTTCCTCAACCGAATGCAAAATCGAGTCTCTCACTAACCATCCCAGAAGCTGGGGAACCTTCCCTAAGGTGATCAGACAATTTTGTAAGGAGAACAATCAAATCCAATTGGAGCAGGCCATTCACAAAATGACAGGGCTTCCTGCGTCGTCGTTAAGACTTCGTGACCGAGGCATCATCACAGAGGGTTTTAAAGCAGACTTAGTCGTGTTTGATTTTGATAGGATCAGAGCTAAGGCGACTTATACAAATCCGCGTCAATATTCAGATGGAATCGAGTATGTCTTGGTGAACGGGGGTGTGGTCATAGAGAAGGGGCACCCAACAGGAATGAGGCTGGGGAAGGTGCTTAGGAAAAAGTGAGGTCTCGGTTCTTGAATAAGGATCGAGAGGAGCCACTGAGAAACGTGTGTCCGGATAACGTAGCTCAATGATCATTAAGTGGAACGGAGAAAAGCTAATGAAGATTGTTTCTCTAATCGAGAGGCTGTGCGGGATTGTTGCGGGAATATTTCTATTCGTTATTTTGGGAATTGTTGCTACAGGAACGTTATCAAGATATTTGTTCAATTTTCCCTTTCACTTCGTCGAGGAATACTCAGGATACCTTATGGTAGGTATGGGATTCTTAGGGGCAACATATGCACTGAACCATGGGGCTCACGTTAGGGTTGATGCCATTGTTGGGCGTCTCCCGAAGAGGGCGAGAGCAGGGCTTGAGCTCGTTACAACCTTAGTGGCCATTTGGGTCATAAGCATACTGTTTTGGTACGGGTTGAAGCTTTGCCTCATGGATTTCAAAGGCCACGTCGTTTCCTCCACCATCATGCAGACGCCCTTGTGGCTACCCGAATCCTTTGTCTGGATAGGGTGGCTCACTTTGCTTCTGTCATTGCTTGTCCATCTAATTAATAAATTTAAGGAATTCACAAATAAGGTATGTAAAGATTGATAAATTCTGACATTTTGGGCTAAAATGTAAATGTTAGGAACTCATACTCCTGCAGATATAGAATTAGTAGCTTGATTTAAAGCAAACTTGACGACTTTTAACATTGGATTTATCATATATGATTAAATTGACGGGAAATAAATATGCGTTAAGATGATTCGTAAAGATACTTACCGATCATTAAATAGACTCCCGCTGTTAAATTAATATCATTCGATGAAGGATGAATTACAATGAGACATCTTCCAATAGAAGTAGGAAGTAAAATCCGTGAGATAAGAAAGAAAACGAGTCTCTCGATGAAGGAGCTTTCAGAAAAAATTGGTGTAAGCTTATTAACCCTACAAAGGATTGAAACAGGTAAAGTAAGCCCTTCGGTGGTCCTTTTATCCGAGATAGCTTATCAATTACATTACCCCCTTCATTCTTTTTTAACTGAGGAAAGATCAGTCATTCTTTTAAAAGGAAAGGCCCAGCCTTTTATTAAAAGCCATAAGTTAAAACTTAAAGTTCTTGCCCACAGGGGTGCTTTGGATGACAACATTTCTATTACCCTCGGTGAGGCTAAAAAAGGAGAATTTATTAGCAAACACAAAAACAGAGGATATGAGCTCACCTACATAATAAAGGGGAAAAACATATTTAATTATGGTAATAAGAAATATGAACTTAGTGCAGGTGATGTTATCTACCACGAGGGGAAAGATTGGCATTCTGTGTTTGCCATAGAGCCTACTGAGTTTCTGAACATACACTTTCTAAAAAAATAAAAAATTAATGGAAATATTTATCTGCCTATTCTGACTTTCGATCAACTCTCTATCTTCTTCAACACCTCTTCCAAAATCGAGAGGGTGGTGTCTGCATCTCTCTTTGTGATGATGAGAGGAGGGATGAGACGGAAGGTGTTCTCACCGCATCCTAAGATGAGGAGCCCCTTTTCAAAACATTTCTGAATGACGGCATTTCTCTCCTCAATGGCCTTCTTTTTTGTCTTTCGGTCTTTGATCAGTTCCACTCCGATCATCAATCCCCTTCCTCTTACATCGCCGATCAAATCAAACCGTTTCTGGAGTTCTCTTAGCTGAGAGAAAATGTATTTGCCCACCCGTGCCGAATTCTCAACCAGTCCCTCTTCTAAAAGTGCGATCGTGGTCAGGGCGGCCTGGCAACTGATTGGATTTCCGCCAAAGGTGCTCGCATGAGACCCGGGAACCCAGTCCATCACCTCGGTCTGAGAGACTGTGGCTCCCAAAGGCATGCCTGATGCGATGCCTTTGGCTAAAGCGATGATATCAGGAACCACGCCCCAGTGTTCGATCGCCATCATCTTCCCTGTCCTTCCCATACCCGTCTGAACCTCATCCACAACGAAGAGAATGCCGAACTCCTTTGCCAGTTCATAAAGTTTCTGATGAAATTCGAGCGGTGGGACGATATAACCGCCCTCTCCCTGAATCGGTTCGACGAAGATCGCGGCCACTTCTTCCGGAGGAATGGACCGCTTGAAGAGGTCCTCGCGAATCCAGTCCACGCAGGCCACTTCGCACTCAGGATATTTAAGATGATAGGGACAGCGGTAGCAGTAGGCATAAGGGATATGGGTGATCCCGGGGACAAGCGGAGAAAAACCCCTCTCATGGACCACCTTGCTCGCCGTTAAAGAGAGGGCACCCATGGTGCGTCCATGGAAGGCTCCAAAAAAAGCAAGGATTCGAGGCCGTTTCGTATGATACCGCGCTAATTTCAGGGCAGCCTCGATGGCCTCTGCTCCGGAGTTTCCGAAGAAGACCCTCTTCTCTTTTGGACCGGGGGTGATGGCACCTAATTTCTGGGCAAGAGTGGACTGAGCATCATAATAAAAATCGGTACCAGACATATGGATAAACTGCTCGGCCTGACCTTTGATGGCTTCCACCACCCTGGGATGGCAATGGCCTGTATTGCAGACAGCGATCCCTGAGGTGAAATCGAGGAATCGATTCGAATCGACATCCTCCACCATTGCTCCGATTGCCCGCTTTACCACAAGGGGATAGACACGGGTATAGGATTGGGAGACAAACCTCTGATCCTTTTCCAGAACTTTCCTCGCCTCCGGTCCGGGAAGTTCGGTCATGATCGAAGGGATCTTATCTCTTATCATTGCTTCCTCCTTCCGAATGGTGTAAGGCGCATCATTAAAGCCCTGACCCCGGCGTTTCCGCCCTTTCTTTCTATCATAAGGGATTTGGGAAATTTAGAAAAGAGAATTTTTAGGAAGGAAATCGTTGCCCCCCATTAGAAGTAATTCCTCACTCGGTTTTGTGTCCCGCTATAGCGGGACTGGAATTTCTAACGGGGTAAACCTTAATTATTCGATAAAAGGTAGGCCAGATTGTCGAGGATGGTGGTGAAAAAAACATCCTTTGCCACAAATCCCTCCGGTACGATAATCTGTGTAGGGGCAAAGTTAAGAATGCCTTTTACTTCTGCCTCCACCAGGAGGTCAGCCACACTTTGGGCCTCTGAAGGAGGCGTGGTGATGAGACCGATCTCAATCCTTCTCTCCTTGGCCACCTCTTTTAGCCGATTGATATGAATGACCTCGACGGGTTTTCCAAGCTTTTCAGAAACCCTTCCGATCACGCTCGGAGGATCAATATCAAAAGCCGCAACGATCTTATAATTCTGCTTGAGAAAATCTTTATAAGAGAGCAGGGCAGAGCCTAAATTCCCGATGCCTATGACCGCCATTCTCCATTCCTTGTTCGATCCAAGGATTTTCTTAATATCACTGAGCAGGTCTTTCACATAATAACCTACGCCACGAATGCCAAACTCACCGAAATAGGCCAGGTCTTTTCTCACCTGTGCGGCATTGACCATGCATCGAGTGGCTAATTGTGCAGAAGAGACGACTCCTTCTCCGGCCTGCTCAATCTCTTCAAGACATCTCGAATATCTCGACAACCTCCTGATCGTCGCTTCTGGTATTTTTTGATATTTCAATTATGTGACTCCTTTCACAAAATTTGTGAAATATTTATTAAATTATAGCTCCTTTGTCAAGTTTTTTGTTTTTTGGGTATTTTAGTATCAAAACATAATAAAAAGGAAGCCCTGCACTCGACACAGCACAGGGCAAACTCATAACCTGTTGGATTTAAAATAGTTTTATCCTTAAAGACTCAAGCCTTCCCTTCAATTATGTAACTTACCCTGAGAAGATCGGGTGTAAAATCACAAAATAGTTCGGAGTATTTAGTTCGGAGTTCGGAGTTCAGAGTCTTAATAAAATGCTGACCAGTTAGGGAAGGACCGTTCACCCTGAGTCCCGCCCAGGCGGGATCGAAGGGTGAGAAATTGAGCCGTTCATCCTTCGAGAGCCTCAGGACGAACGGCTTAAATCCTTTTATTTTTTACTCCGAACTACGAACTCATTACTCCGAACTATCGTAAAAACTCCCAGGCGATCAGGAAGATGCAAAACAGCCCGATGGCCAGCATGGCAAATCCCACCACATTCGAGAAAAGGTCGGTCAGTGCGCTCGGATATTTCTCCCGGTACGTCTCCAATCTTTTCTGTGCCAGAAGCCTCTTATACTGTAACGGCCGTTCTTCAACCAATTCGTATTTTGGAAGCCTTCCTGTAAAGATCACCGGATCAAAGGGGAACTTCGACGGTCTGAAATGGGTGTTGAAGAAATGGACCGTAAAGATAAAGCCGGAAGCTAATAGCGCCTCATCCGAATGGATAATCGTTGCAATGTTAAGCACCCAACCCGGCAGGAAGATACAGAATGCCTCTGGGAACCAGAGCATCAGACCGGAAAGCCCGATGGCAAACATCCCCCAGAAAACAGCCAGGAAGTCAAACTTTTCCCAGTAGGTCCAGCGATCAAACTGGGGTTTCGGCCCTTTGTTAAAGAACCAGCGGATCATTCCGACGATATCCTCAATATCCTTCCAGCGTGGGCAGAGGGAATCCGGGCCGAAAAGCTTTTGGAGCGGGTTTGGATTCCCTGGCAGTTTTTTATAGAATAGGAAGTAAACGATATAACCGATGACCGCTCCGAAATAGAGAAAGGTAATGGCCGCAGCGATTCGGTGGACCAATCCCGCCATTTCGGCTCCTCCTAAAAAGGCCATCAATCCTTTGGCCCAGGGAGCATGAGAGAATTTTAACGGTAGTCCGGTCAGAACAAGGGCAATGAAGGTGACCATCATTGTAAAATGAAGCACAATATCAAAGAGACTGAAGCGGCGATACATATGACCGGCCTCTTCTGGTTTCACATGTTGCGGGAAGAATATCCCCTGGGCCCTCAATTCCCGTTTCTCCCAGTAGTCCCTTCGCCACCAGAGAATGGTATGAAGCCAGAACATGCTGAATACCGAAACCAATAATGTGGTCATAATGACAAATGTCCCGTAGAAAACAGGATGCCTTTCGGGATCATTATGGGTGGCATGGGCAATCCACATGACAAAGTTGGTATTCGCTCCGGGGTGACACTTTCCGCAGGTCTCGACGAGGCGAGCGTCGGAGATGAGCGATTTCGGATTATCCCTGGGTAGGATGCTGTGAAACCCGTGGCAGTCCGCACATCCTGCCACCAGTTTTGGATACCCCAGATGTTCCACCTTTCCATGGTAGCTTTCGAAATAGGTTTGGGTGGCAATTGTAAGGACTTTATTCCGCTCCATCATCTCCTTATCGGCATGACACTTCTGACAAGAATCGGTATGGAACTCCTTTCTGAATTGAGCCACCTTTGGCTCGTCACCTTTTAATGAAGGGATATTATGAAGGCCATGGCAGTCAGTGCAGGTCGCGGAATCCGGATTTCCGTCAATGGCAGACTTACCGTGGACGCTCTCAGCATAGCCATCATCGGAATGGCAGGCCGTGCATTTCTGGATCACACGGGCTTTATCCCCTTTCCAGGGGGTTATCTCGTGGATCTCTTTATGACAGTCTTTGCATTGAACTTCATTGATGAAGTGGGCGCTCACGGCATGTTCCGCCCCTTCCTTCTTATGACAGCGATGGCAGGTCGCTGAGGCCAGATGAGCCTTAGCACCCTTAGCCTTCGTATGGGATGTCACATCCGTAATGTCGCGGTGGCAGCTAATGCAGGAGTTGGCTCCGTGGGCCGACTGGATGAACTTTTTTTCATTGATTTTATTGCTGTGGCAACCGAGACATTCTGAATTATCAATGAATTTGTCTCCCCTTTTCTCAGGCACGGAGGGTTTGGTCACCTCTGCAGGTTTGGAGCCCCCCTTTTTTTCCGGGGAAGGTGTGGCCGCCCACATAATACTCAGGCTCAAAAAGAGCGCCACAGAAAAGGCAAGAAGAAGAATAATGAATGGACTTTTAAGTTTCATTTTCATACTCCCCCCATCCCAAAATAATATGGATACTCCCTTATATTTTAAGCGGTTTTTTTATTTTGTGAGTTTTTGAGAAGGTAAAATGTGATTTTTTTAACATAACAAAAAATTGAAGTCAACAGTTTTTTAGATAGACCTTAGTTGGAGATTAGGGCTTGACAATTTCGTGAAAGATATTATCTATTTAAGCGGAGGTTGTCTTCTATGCCCACTTATGCCTACCAGGCTGTTAATCCTGGTAAAAGTTGTGATCGCTGTCAACAGGGTTTTGAGATAATCCAGAGGATCGCTGAGCCTGCTCTCATCAGATGCCCTCATTGTAAAAATCCGATCTCCCGGCTTCTCTTCGCGCCGGCAGTGGTGATCAAGGGAAGCCCGATGACTGAAACGGACCGGAAGATCAAAGGGTATGAAAAAGAGGGAAAGTGGAGCCACGCCGCAGAGCTCGCTGACAAAGAGGCGGAAAAAACGAAGAGAGAGGACCTGAAGGTCCGCGCCCTGGAGGATTATAAAAAAGCAGGATACGATTTTGATAAGCATGATACTTAAATTTCAAAAAATAAGATAATGGCAAAACTTTTATTCCTATTTATTGTTACTCCGCTGGTTGAACTCCTGCTTCTCATCGAGATTGGGAAGGCCATCGGGACACTTGAGGTCATCCTGCTCACGATCGTCACGGGTGTTGCGGGTGCGGCTCTGGCAAAATCACAGGGCCTTTCCGTTCTAAGAAAGACGCAGCAGGAGATGGCAGAAGGGAGAATGCCTGCTTCCAACCTGATCGATGGCGTGATGATCCTCATCGGAGGGATCCTCCTTCTCACCCCGGGCGTCCTAACCGATCTGCTCGGACTCTTTCTTCTCATCCCGTGGACCCGAATCCTGATGAAAAAGCTTCTGATGAAATGGATGACCCATAAGATCCGGAAAGGCCAGATTCACATTCACATCGACCATCGCTTTTAGAATGAAAGCCATTAACGAATATAAAAATCATTTTGAGGTGGAAGCAAAGGCCAAGGTTCAGGAGTTTATTTCCTTAACCTTAACCTTAACCTAAACCTATTTATTCTATTCATGATTACGCTCAACCATATTCAGAAGCAGTTTGGAAGCAAGGTCCTTTTTAAGGACTGCTCCCTCCAGATCGGAGCGAGAGACCGTATCGGCCTGATCGGTCCCAACGGCTCCGGTAAAACCACTCTCTTCAGGATGATCCTCGGGGAGGAGTCGATTGACGAAGGAGAAATCCTCATTGCCAAGGGAGTAAAGATTGGCTATCTCCCTCAGGAGGTGATTTCTTTTAAGGGAGATACGGTTCTGGGAGAGGTTTTAAAAAGTGTATCAACGATCACCTCCCTTCAGGATAAGATGAAGATCCTCGAGGAAGAACTTGCTACGATTGACGATCCAAAGGCTCAGGAGAAATTAGCCAAGGAGTATGGGAAACTCCATGAGCACTACACCCTCCTTGGAGGGTATGGCTTAGAAGCTGAGGCCAAGCAGATCCTCAATGGGCTGGGTTTCAGGGAGAGGGATTTCAACCGGCTGACCGATGAATTGAGCGGGGGTTGGCTGATGAGAATCGCCCTTTCGAAAATCCTTCTTCAGTCTCCCGACCTTCTTCTCCTCGACGAGCCGACCAACCATCTCGACCTTGAATCCCTCATCTGGCTTGAAAATTTCCTGGTCAACTACCCGGGCGCCATGGTCATCGTTTCCCATGACCGGGTCTTTCTCAATCACCTCATCGATCGAATTGCCGAGATCGAAGGCGAAAAGATCGATCTCTACCATGGTGACTACGATCACTACCTTGTTGAAAGAGAGAACCGAAGGGAGATCCTTGAGGCGACTTTTAAGACCCAGCAGAAAAAGATCGAACAGACCGAAAGGTTTATTGAGCGATTCCGGGCAAAAAACACAAAATCGAGTCAGGTCCAGAGCCGGATTAAGATGCTCGAAAAGATCGAACGGATCGAACTGCCAAAAGAGAGAGGGGAGATTCGATTCGAGTTCCCTGCTCCCAAAAGGAGCGGTCATCGGGTGATCGAAGTAAAAAACCTCCATAAGCGTTATGGAGAGACAGTCGTCTATCAGGGGGTCGATTTCACCCTCTTCCGGGGAGATAAGGTTGCCCTGGTCGGCCCCAATGGTGCGGGCAAATCGACCCTGCTAAAAATCCTGGCCGGCGTTCTCGATTGTGAGAAAGGGGAAGTCGTTCTTGGAAAGGACGTGACCCGCGCTTATTTTGCACAGCACCAGTTTGATCTCCTCCGCCCTGAAAATACGGTCTTTGAGGAACTCCTCTCTATTGCCACGGATGAGAGCCAGACTCAACTTCGGACCCTCCTGGGGACTTTCCTCTTCAGCGGGGAGGAGATCGAGAAGAAGGTCTCTGTTTTGAGCGGCGGCGAGAAGAGCCGTCTGGTCCTTGCCAAGATGCTTCTCAAACCCGCCAATCTCCTGCTCCTCGATGAGCCGACAAGCCACCTCGATATTGCATCGAGAAATGTGCTTGAGATGGCTTTGAAACAATTTCAGGGGACGATCTGCCTCATCACCCACGACAGACATCTCATCAATCAGATCGCCAGCAAGGTGATCGAGATCGACCAGGGGATTCCGAATATCTACCTGGGAAATTATGATGATTACCTCTATAAAAAACAGCATGCGGCAGGGGCTGAGAAAGAGGTTAAGGTTGAGGTTGAGAAAGAAGAAAAATCGACACAAAAGAAATCAAAATTTATAGCCAAAGAGGAGAGGCGAAAGAGGGCGCTGGAGATGGACCAATTCCGGAAACAGCTCTCCGGCCTCGAAAATAGATTTCAGGAAGCAGAGAAATCGCTTCAGGAGGCCACACAGAAACTGGATCACCTCAATCAAAGACTTTCAGATCCCAATCTCTATTTGAATCAGAAAGAGACTTACGAAACCGTCCAAGCCCATAAAATGATCAGGAAACAGGTCAGGGAGCTCACCCAGCTCTGGGAATTCCTCGCCCTGGAACTGGAGGAAATGAAGATGATGAATGTGATGTCAAACGCCAATGAGTAGTGTTCGAATTCGGAGGCAATCCAAAACTTAGAAATCTGTTTTCTTCCTTAAAGGGTAACATCTTTTTCCTGTAACGAGCAAAATAAAAAACCCACCCATTATTGCACATTTGAAGTGGATATCTACAAAGTTTGATGGGTTATGGCTATTTGCCTTGGCAGCTTCTATTTGGATTTTTTTTGGGAAAATGCTATATATTTAACAAAACAGGAACCAAGAGGAGGTTGGAGCAATGGATTATGTCTTTGAAGCAATTTACGAAAACGGCGTCTTAAAGCCTCTTGAATCTCTTAAACTGCCCGACCACCAGAGGGTCAAGATAACGATTCAATTGCCGCCAGTGGAAAATCCGGATGAAGAATTGGAATCATGGCACCAGGTGTATGCTGGCCTTTCTGATTCAGACATCCGTGAGATTGAATCCATGGCGCTCGACCGCAGTCATTTCATGACTCAGGAGACTTGATTGTGCCGCCGCTTGCCCTGCTTGATACGGATACCTTGTCAGAGATCATGAAAGGGAAAAACGCTTCCATCGAAACACACGCAAGGGAGTATCTGAAGACACATGGCCGATTCCGCTTATCCGTGATCACCCGCTATGAAATCCTGCGTGGATTAAAGTCAAAGCAGGCTGCCCGACAAATGGCAATGTTTGAAGATAAATGCAATAGGAGCTATTTATATCCTGTAACCGATGAGATCGTTGTTCAGGCGTCCGATATATATGCTCATCTTCATCAAAAAAGAATACTGATTAGTGATGCAGATATTCTGATAGCATCTACTGCTATGGTGCATCGTCTAACCTTGATCACCGGGAATACCGATCACTTTCCCCGCATTCCCAACCTGCTATGCGAAAGCTGGAAATCGCCCTGATTATCGATGTCAAGGAAACATTAAAGATATTAGATCTCAACAATCAACAAATCATTCTCAAAAATTGACGGGTTGTTGCCCAAACCAACCGTTTGCCCTTCGACAGGCTTAGGGCGAACGTTGATATGTTCAAATCATGCGACTTTTCCATTCACCCTGAGCTTGTCTAAGCATGGAATCAGTTTGGGCAACAACCCGTTGAGATATAACCCCCTATTTGGCAGTACTCGCCCTGGAGCTGGAAGAGATGAAGATGATGGATATCATGTCAAACGCCAATGAGTAGCGTTCAAATTTGAAAACCATCCAAAAATTAAAAATCTACTTCTCATCTTGAAGGGCCACCCCTTTCTTCCTGAAGTCAATAAAACGCCCCTCTTCCCTTCCGATGTAGATTTCAACCAGATATCTTCAGTTTGGGCAAAGTGCAAGTATTGGCAAGATATCCACGGTTTAGAATTCACAATTCATCATTGCCACCCTTGTTGCGAGTTCTTCCTGAAAATGGTAATGCCTCAGTTAGGGTTGTTTTTGTCCCCCTTTGGCAAAGGGGGACATAGGGGGATTTTAAAATTATGTTCGGAAAATCTCCCCTTCCCCCTCTTTTCCAAAGAGGGGTATTAGAGTTTATTGTTATTACTTAAACCCATAACTGAGAAGGTGTGAAAAAATTAATCCATACGTCTGTATCTCCCCGGGTAGAGTTAGAATTTGACTAAATGAGTTCGTTAATTACCGTGAAGGCATGTTTGGGTTTCCGTTAAATGGTGGAATGGACTTCTTGCGACCGGATTTCCAATGGGACTTGTCTTTTCCCGCTACCCCTCTCCATTCTTTCTCGTTCTCTTGCCCAAACTAT
>Ga0208244_100880_pt1 | contig 21612 bp, 19 predicted proteins | sample SubbioCR12Aug_5A_FD_184828 | JGI IMG/M metagenome (GOLD analysis project Ga0208244, IMG submission 184828) | Serpentinite rock and fluid subsurface biosphere microbial communities from McLaughlin Reserve, California, USA - CR12Aug_5A (SPAdes) | ecosystem: Environmental > Terrestrial > Deep... | reverse complement strand
GAGCCTTTGGCTCACATCTCACGATGGACACCCTTGCCGTCCGGCTAATGATTCCCCCTACAAGGGTTCATAAGGGACTTTCACCCTCAAGTGAGTGCGCCCTGCCGGGCGCACAAAACGCAAATCCCCGAAGTCTGTGCGACCCCGGGGATTTGTCAACTCAATATCAGTTGTGAGGCGTGATTATCACCTGCCGGTTGAAGAGGCGGGTAGTCTGGGAGGTGAGAGGGGTTTGCGAGGAAACATCTCATCCCTCATCGCCGCATTGTATGCAAACGCCGCCATAATGGTCGCCGCCTGTTTCACATCATCGGCCTGCACGCGATCGTAAACGTCCATAGTTGAATGATGCGTGCGGGAGCTGTACTCGATCGGATCCTGAATGAACTGGAACCCCGGGAGACCAACGCCATCGAAGGCCAAGTGGTCCGTGCCGGTTGTGTTAGATGAGGTAACCGTCGTTGCGCCAAGATCCGCGAACGGAGCGAGCCACGCGCGGAAGATCGGGCGGGTCGCTTCGTTCCCCTGCATATAGATTCCCCGCACCTTTCCGGTTCCGTTGTCGTTGTTGAAGTAAACCGAAAACTTCTCGTGTCCCGGCTTCGTCTTCACCGTTCCGCCGCCTCCCATCAGAGCCATGATTCCCGCCGCCTCCCGCTCGCCATAGTGCTTTGCCACGTGCGTGCGCGAACCGAGCAATCCTTGTTCTTCACCGGTCCACAATCCGATTCTGATCGTGCGTCGCGGCTTCAGATCGAGCGCCGTGATGATCCGCATCGCTTCCATGCAAACGGCAGAACCGGTCGCGTTGTCGGTTGCGCCAGTGCCACCATGCCACGAATCATAATGCGCGCCGACCATCACAATTTCATCTTTCAAATCGGTACCCGGGATCTCCGCAATGACGTTGAAGCAGGAGTCTGCTTTCGTAAAGGCCACCCCCATGTCCATCTCAAGGCGTACCTTCACATTTTTCTTCACCATTCGGACTAATCGGTTGTAGTGCTCGGGCGCCATGACAACCTGCGGAATGATCTTCGGTGCATTGGCATCGTAAGCATTGACACGTTGTTGGAGCGGATTGTCGACTGGCTGTGGCACGCTCGCCGCTGAAACGAAGATATTTCCCCCGTCTCCCTTTGAGGCAATTTCGAGAGAAGCGGCGGCCCCCTCGTCCATGATGAATTGGAGTTTCTTGGATGCAACGCGCGCAGCCTGCATAAACCGTCCGATCGCCGCCGTATCGCCAAACGCCCCTCTTCGCTGAACTCCCGTGGGAAGATCGGCGTTCGCCAGTCTGAGCAGTTCAGAATCTTCCAATCGTTGTCCCTCTGGTGCGAAATGCGCGAGCAACTCCCGTTCTTCGTTCAACAGCACGAAGGCCCCTTTGAGTTTTCCTTTATATTTGTCCAGATCGGCTTCCGTCTTGGCGTCGAGATAGACGACATTTCCTTTGACAGCCCCTTTTGTCCCCGGGGACCACGCCTTCGGATAGCCGATGAGAGGTGTTGTTGTCGGTTCGATCATGTGCATCGTAAATCGCTGCAGCGTCCACCCGCGAGCCACAGGCGTAGATTTCTCGAAATACACGTTTGAGATTCCCCATGACTCCATGGTCTTCTTCGCCCACTCGGCCGCTCGTTTATATTCAGGAGATCCGGTGAGTCGCGGACCATGCACATCGGTCATGTAACTGATCAGCTCCATCACCTGAGAGCGATTTAGTCCCTCCTCCTTGATCCGTACAATGGCCGCAGTATCGATCTTCTCGACCACCGTTTGGCCAACGGCAAATTGCACTGCAACAACGACCCACAGAACAGCACTCCATCGGAACGTCCTCATCGCGTTGCCTCCATCAGATTGTGATTCAATTGCCTGTTTTTTTGATTCCAATAATGCTATTACTAACGAAATGACCTTCAAAAAGTTCTATCAGAAATGCCGACTTCTAGAGATGCGGCCGAAAACCCACCCTAGTAACCCAATGTCATTCCGGACTTGCTCGCCCCGTGACGCTTCCACACGGGGATCCAGAATCCGCTCCGCCGAGAATCAGATGCCGGGTCCGTGCCCGGCATGACGTGAGGGTGAGAAGCAGATGCCGGATCGTAGTACGGCATGACGAATGAAGGGATGCAGATGCTGGATTTCCTTGTTACAACATCACGGGGCCCGCAATGACTGTAGTGTGGGCATGGAAGGCTCGCATAAAGATTGTCTGAGACAACTGCTCACTTGAGGTTTTCGGCTAGACCTCTAGATTATCGACAGGGCCTGGTTGAAATCGGCGATTAAATCATCAATTCCTTCGACCCCGACCGAGACTCTGATCATCCCCTTTGTTACGCCATTCATGGCCAATTCGTCATCGGTCATGAAAACATGGGAGGTATACACCGGAATACTCACGAGGGTTTCGACGCCTCCCAGCGATGCGGCGTTGACCGCCACATGCAGATGGTCACACACCGCGGCGGCGGCCTCCAGGGGGGTGAGTCCCCTCGTTGGTTTCACTTCAAACGTTACCATGCCACCGAATCCAGTCATTTGCTTCTTCGCAAGCGCATGTTTCGGGTGTGATGGGAGTCCCGGATAGATCACCCTCCCCACCATCTCATGATTTTCAAGTGCCTGTGCGAGAGCCATCGCGTTTTCATTCTGACGCTCAACCCGCAGTTGAAACGTCTTCAGACTGCGATGCAGAAGATAAGCCGCGAATGGATCAGCGCATCCTCCATAGTACTTCGCGGAAGTCTTTACCCTGGCGATCATCTCTTTCGAACCGAGCACCGCACCGGCCATCACATCACTGTGCCCCCCGAGATATTTTGTCGCGCTCTCGACAATCACATCGACACCAAACTGAAACGGGTTTTGATTGAGGATGGTTGCGAATGTGTTATCAATCATAATTATGATCTTCTTTCCCAATCGCTCTTCAGCCAAACGCGCCTGCCTGACCAGCTCCGCAATATCCACGATGTCAAGCGTCGGATTGGTAGGAGTTTCGAGATAGACCACGCTCGTCTTCTCCGTGATTGCCTTCTGCACCGTCTCCAGTCGGTTCAGGTCGACATACGTAGTTCCGATATTGAGTTTCGGAAGTTCATCACGGAAAAATCGATACGTTCCGCCATAGAGTGCGGGGGTGGAGACGATTTCCTCTCCCGCACGCGTCACGGCGAGGAGCGCGGTCGAGATTGCGGCCATACCGCTTGAGAAAAGGGCCGATGCCTCTGCCCCCTCCATCAGCGCGAGTTTTTCCTCGACGTCATGCACGGTCGGATTATGATACCGGGTGTAGACGTAGACCGAAGGATCCCCTTTGGCGAACTTCATGATCTCTTCGGAGGTCTCAAACCGAAATGTGGAGGTCTGGAAGATCGGAAACGACACCGGCCCCTGATACGCATAGAGTTTTGAACCGTGAATCGCTTTGGTTGCGAGGCCAAGGCCACTGATTTCGTGTTTCGTCTCATTTTTTGCCATGATTACGTTTCAATCTCCTTTCAATGGCTGGTTTACTCTGCGTTCCATTGCGTCCTCCCCGCCTGCGGTTCCGCCCACGCTAAAGCTAGATCGGATGAATCACTTCGGCGCCTGCCTGCCGAAACGGCAGTGCAGGCAGGGGCAGGTGCGGTTTAAAAAAGAGGTAACCGCGGAGAGCGCAAAGATCCGCAGAGGCAAGACTCACAACACAAACGTGTATCTGTATTTCAACACAATCGCCCGACTTTCGTTTCTCGGTTTATGCGGAAGGAATCGGAGCGGATCGGCATTCACTCCTTCATCGTACACGAAATACAGATCATTCCCTTCTCTCGGATTGTATCGCAGTCGCAGATTCATTCCGACGGCTCCCGTCGCGCTGTTGTATTGCGTGAAGGTGCTGAGCGAGAATTCCGTGTTCAGGGTGAATCGCAATCTGATTCTCCCGATGTGACCGTCGAATTCCTGCTTCCGTTCCGAAAACCGGATAATGTTTGCCTGATAATCTCCGCTCAACTCGAAATGTTTCGAGATTGTCCATGACGGATTGATGCCGACGGTCGCTTTCCACCCATCATAGAACGTTCCCGCTTCAAACGTAATCGCCGTCCTCAACAGAGACCCAAAGGGGGATTGATAGAGGCCTTTTGCCCCGGCGAACCAGTGCTTCCCCACAGGGATAACCGCGTCATCCGAAAGCTCGAATTCTTCCGGGATGTTCTCATGGTAAACCGAAAAACCGAACGATCCCCATCCCCCAGCTTTCGTATTGAAGTTCCATGCCGGCCCGAATTCAGCAGACTCCACCACCCCGTCTGCATTTCGCATAAACGTCGACGCGATCAGCGCAAGCGTATGACTCTGCAGCCAGGGATGATCCTTCGGATACCATCCGTATGAAATGCGGTCGCCCACCCGAGTATAGTCCGCACGGGGGGAAAAACCGATCGCCGGATTGAAGTGCTCGGTCGTAATGCTCACACCCAGATCGTAGCCAACGCCAATCACGTTCCGGCGCTCCATCTGGAGTCTTGCCCGAATAGAATTGAACGCATCGATTTTCTTCGCCGTCAGCAGTGTGTCGTCGAAGGACTGAATCCAGTTGGCGATGAGATAATGATCGCCCGCGACACGGATAATTCCGTCCAATCCATATACCATGTTGTAACGACCGTTGTTTCCGTAGCGCGTCGTGACAATTCCTCCGGCATACGAGTTCTCATTGATCACTTGCCGCCGCAGACGCAGCACGCCAAAATTTTCGGACGGGAGATCCTCGCTCTTGTCGGTCTGCATGTTCAAGAACCCAAAATCCCATTCACCGACTCTTCCCACAAGCCGCGCTCCTCCCAATATCCTCACCGGCCCTTCCTCTGAAATCCCGATTTGTCTGCTGTAGAATGTGCGAGTCGGCCCCCCCGTGCTGAAATCGAAGATGCTCGATCGTTCCTGAAAAAAAAGTCTCTTTTCGGGAAAGAAGAGAGAAAATCTCGTCAGATTCACCTGCTGATCATCTGCTTCGACCTGGGCAAAATCTGTATTCAGCGTAAGATCGAGCGTGAGATTGCTCGAGAGACTGTATTTGAAATCGAGACCGATTTCTCGCGAACGGTTTTCCGATCTCATGTACGCCGTTTTTTCGTCGTTGAGATCATGCGCGAAGCTTTTACCGAGCAGTACATAGGGAGTAAGGTACGCAGGATTCGATGGTCGAACTCCGTTGAAAGAGATCTTCTGCGCGTACGATGGTTTCATGATCCCCCATGCCGATGTAGGGGGAATTTGTGGATAGGTGACTGTCTCGTTCTTTCGAGGATGGTACCTCCAGACAATCATTCCCATCTGGACTTCATCGTCCAGGTTCTGAAACCGGAGACTCGAGAAGGGAATTCGCATCTCCGCATACCATCCGCGCTCATCCCGTGCAACCGCAACGTCCCAAAACGTATTCCAACTGGTGTTGAATGGAGGTGGTCCTGATGTCTCGGCGTCGTTAAAGACGGCAAAATCGGCTCTGATCCCCGCCGGACTCGTCAGAAACCCCAACGCATTTTCATTGTCATTGAACGTGTCGAGAATGATCGCGAAGAGATCATCTTGCGGACCAATAGCGTCGCGCACAAGCGTGCTCGCACGGAGATTCTTAACGTCGCTGTCAAAGAAACGACCGGAAGCGTACACCGCTTCATGATCATATGCCACGCGAATTTCGGAATTCTCCGTCGGCGCATTCCCGAACGTGGGTGAACTCATCGTGAGCCTGAGCGGAGTGACCGATCGCCATGCCGGCTCGTTGCTCCATCCGTCGAGCGTGATTTCTCCTGTGAGTTTCTGGAGAGGAACCGATTCCTGAGCAGCAATTGAGGCTGTCACAAGGATCAAGACCGCCAGACACACTACGCTACTTCCCGAAGGACACAGCGGAGTTGTTCTCGAACGTTCCATTGATCTTCTCCCGAATTTCTCGCGGGAGATCCGTTTATTGAACATCATCATCGACCAGGTTTGTCCTTCGCTGTTTATTGGCCGTCGGAAACTTAATATTGCGTTTCCGCGTCAACAGAACGTGGAAAACAACGTACGGAATCACCGTGCACAATTCAATGCTTGTGTTTTGAGTTGTTTCAGTAAGCAAGAGTGGCGACCGGGGGGAATTCCAACCGCCTTTCTCAGAAGGAAAAGAAGTGATCGAAAATCTCGGCGAGGTCGTCCCGGTAGTGTTCTCCTCGTTCCTTGTTCAGCAAATAGTCATCCGATATTCTCTACGGCTGATCGCCTCCGGCGTCTTACAGAAGGCTTTAACTTCTTCGATTGTATTGCAGATACCGAAGCCTGCCCGTACTGTTCCCGGAAGAGACCATCGATCGCGCGCGAGAATCCGCTCCTCCATTTCCTGCGCCCTTGCATCATCCACGTGCATGAGGCATTTCATATAGGGATGAGCACAAGAACAGCCGTTGCGCGTTCCGATGCCCCACAGTGGAACTTCTTCATCAACCCCAACCACATGGGGGGGTTCAAATTCGGTACATTCATGAGGCAGAGCTTCGTAGCTGAACGGGTAATTTTGAACGATTTCTTTGAAGATACAAACTACTGGCACAGATGTGCAACCGATTGGCACGATATTGCAGAACAACGCGTGGATCCCAGATCGAGTGTATCGTGGTACCGGTAAGCGTTCCCCAACTGTAAGGTGCATTCATTAACCATGAATGACCACGTGATTGCCTTGAGACGCGAGAGCCGCAAAATGTAGATGATGAGTGAAACGATCCGTATCTTTCCGTCAACCATCCGCCGGAGATAACTTCATGACAACGCGACTTTTCACGATTCTCGCATTTGTTGCCTTATCGCTCAATCCTCCTCTCAGCGCTCAACATCAACACCTTTTGCCCGGTTACTGGAGCGGGAAGTTGAGTATTGGCTCAACGGAGCTGCGACTCGTCTTCCACATTACGAAGGATTCCATTGGCGTTTTTCGTGCGACCATGGACAGCCCTGATCAGGGAGCAAAGGGAATCGGAATTGACACAGCGATCGTTGAGGGGGACACTGTCCGGTTGATGCTGACCCGACTGCGCGCGTCATTTGAAGGGGGCTTCGTCCCCTCAGACACAACGCTCACTGGAATGTGGAAACAGAGCGGAATGTCATTTCCACTCACCCTGAGCCGAAGCGCGACCGAGATCGTCCTCCGCCGGCCACAGGAGCCGACAAAACCGTATCCCTACCACGAAGAAGAGGTGACGTACACAAACAGCCTTGCCAACATCACCTTGGCCGGAACATTAACGACACCGCGGGATGCCAGACCCGTTTCCGCTGTTGTGCTTGTCTCGGGATCGGGGCCGCAGGATAGAGACGAGGCTCTTTTCGGACATCGGCCTTTTCTTGTGATCGCCGACTATCTCACGCGTCAGGGAATCGCGGTACTGCGGTTCGATGATCGTGGCGTCGGAAAATCAACGGGATCACACGCGACAGCAACAACACTGGACTTCGTCACCGATGCCCTCGCCGGAGTTGAGCTCTTGAAATCGAGGAAGGAAGTTGATGCGAAGAGAATCGGCATCGTCGGTCACAGCGAAGGGGGACTGATCGCTCCTCTTGCGGCAGTACGGTCGCGCGACATCTCGTTCATTGTGCTTCTGGCCGGTCCGGGACTTCCGGGCGAGGAGATCCTCTATCGTCAGGGAGCGCTCCTGGCGAAAGCGGCTGACGCGAGTGATTCTGCCGTTGCACAGAACCTTGAGCTCCAAAGGAAACTCTTCACAGCGGTGAAGCAGGAACACGATTCCAGTGCGCTTCACAACGCGCTGGTTCACATCCTGAAGAATGAACCGAACAAGCTATCCGAGTCGGCCATTCAGGCACAGGTGAAAAGCATGGTCTCCCGATGGTTTCGGTTCTTCCTCACTCACGACCCACGGCCGGTTCTTGAACGCGTGAAGTGTCCGGTGCTCGCTCTGATCGGAGAAAAGGATTTGCAGGTGCCATCGAAGGAGAATTTGAAAGAGATTGAGGCGGCATTGCGCCGGGGTGGAAACAAATCGGTCGTGACAAAGGAACTCCCCGGACTGAACCATCTTTTTCAGACCGCGAAGACCGGCAGCATCGCTGAGTACGCGCAGATTGAAGAGACATTTTCTCCTGCCGCGCTGAAAGAGGTTGCGGAGTGGATAATGAAACAAAGATAGACCGTTTACTCAATTAACAGTTGTGCGGTTTTAATGAGGAATTAGATGGCTTTGGCACCATCGTTGGTATATTCGTAATTCTTCTTGACTTAACGACCACCCCATTATACCTTTGAGACGGCTGACAAGAGAGCAGTCTTGAAGCGACTATTCGCTTGCCGCAAGTTGGTGGCAGACATGCGGAGATGTTTGTGCATCACGTGGTTGCGCCAGTTCCGTCGCCTCCGCAAGCGGGACGCAGCGTATTGGGTAGGGCAAATCCCAGACACCGCCTCTGAGGGCCCCGCCGCGGCGGGACGCTCATAAGCAGGCGACGGAACATCCTGATGAACGTGCTCTGCCGTTCGATCCCCGAATGCTTGCATTTGTTACGACCCTCCTTCCCGGAACCGCGGTATTTGAGTCATCAGCGAGAAACAAACGGATCTTCATTTTCATGAACACGTACCAATGAAGCCAACCGTTCCAACCGTGCCGCTTGCTGTTTGGAAAGATCTTCATTCCGCAGCTCAAAAATTCCACGCGCTCCGTCCGTGGGAAATGCTTGACGACACCGATCTCATAGCCGTGCATGACGCGTCGACCGGCGAAACCGGGTACGGGGTAGTCATGGGGAGCGGAGGAACTCTCTTTGGTTTCTGTCTCTACCGCGGGGCGGAAGGTTTCCACATGTATCAGCGATTGCTGTACGGATCTCTCGATATCGAGGAGGACGACTTCTTTGCAGTGCAAAATTGTTTGAAGATCGAGCTCGGCCCGCGCAGCGACCTGCAACCGGAAGATCACTCGGTTATTCGTCGCCTGAGCCTGAGGTACAAGGGAAAACATGCCTGGCCGGAATTCCGCAGCCTCCTGCCCGGATATGCGCCATGGTTCCTTACGGAAGCAGAAGCGCGGTTTCTGACTCTCGGCCTGAACATCGCCTGTCATCATCATGACAGGATCAATAGCAGTGATATCTATGATTCAATTCGAGATGGTGAATGTTTTGTGTATGTTCCTGTTGACGACGCCCGGACGACGTTTGCCGCGCAATGGGAGGCTTGGCCAACACACGACTCCCAACCCCAAAAGCCGCCGGTTCTGAATCTCAGCCGGATCAATGCGTTGCGAGCGAAGAAAACCGAACCTGACACGCCGTGGGAGACGGACGTGTTCTATTTACCCTCACCGGTCTTTGACTATGAACGCCCCTACTATGTTCGTGTGACCGTCATCTGCCAGCACTCCTCCGGATTCATCTATCAGGCCGAGCCCGCACCTCCCGAATCTTCTGTCCATCAGCTGCTCGCTGATGCGATCTGCTCTTCCGTGGAGACTCATGGCTTAATCCCGGAATCGATCTTTGTGAAAAACGCAGATGCCGCGAATGCGCTGACGCCTCTGGCCAAGGCACTCGGGATCACGATCCGCCGAAAAAAGAAGCTTAGCGCGATCCGCATGCTGAAGGAGGCGATGATGGACTCGCTTGTATATGGACACGGCGGAGGGAGAAAGAGGAAATAGAAGGAGTTTGGATTTCGGGGTACAGCAACGCCCAACGGGAAGACCGGTGTAAGGAAACGACAACATCCTGGGAGCATCCAATGGCAAAGAGCAGGTCCGGACGATTGATCTATCAGTTGAAAGTCACTTTAGAGGGCACAGAACCTTCCGTGTGGAGGAGATTTCTTGTTCCTGTAGACTACACAATAGAGAAGTTACACCGGGTTCTGCAAATTGTCATGGGATGGGAGGACGCACATCTGCATGAGTTCAAGGCGGGCAAACTCTCATACGGTGAGCCTCATCCTGATTACGACTTCAAGATGTTGAATCATAAGAAGGCTACTGTACAGGGCGTCGCGCCTCGGGTGGGAAGCAAGTTTACGTACATCTACGACTTTGGCGACGGGTGGCAGCACGAGCTGAAAGTGGAGAAGATCCTTGACGCGGAAAAAGGTGTGCATTATCCTTTGTGCGCGGCGGGCGATCGGGCCTGTCCCCCTGAGAACTGCGGCGGTATATGGGGATTTGCGGAGCTGCTCGAAGCGCTTGAGAATCCCAAAACAGACGAACAGCGCGAACTGGTGGAATGGGTGGGTGATTACGAGCCGACGGCCTTCGATCTCGACAAAGTTAATAAGCGATTGAAAAGAATGAAATGAAGGATCGATTCATCCCCCTCTCCGTGCGTCAAAGACTGAGAACGCCTGATCACACGATGTCCAACATCGTCTCGAAAAGGCCCTCCATGTATTTTTCACCTTCGGAAAACACTTGCCGCGAGAAGCATGGAGTTGACTAGGAGGTTGAGCTTTTGAAGACTCAATTCATCGCGCATCTCCGCAAAAAGGACAAAGCACCTCAATATCTCTGGGATCACCTCGAAGAAGTTTCTAGGGTTGCGGAGCGTTTTGCGGGCAAGGTTGGAAGAATATAGCACGTGACAGATACTTATCCACAAAAGGAAGAAACAGTGTACTTCGCCCACTCAAAAAACATACTTGGCGCAAAACACGAGTTGAAAAAACACCTGATTGAAACTGCACAGCGAGTCAAGTCGTTCGCTCCAGCAGACACCTTGCAGACATTGTTCTATCTGGCTGGGTTGCTTCACGACTCTGGAAAATTTCAGGATGGCTTTCAGGAATACTTGGAAAAAGGGAAACCACGAACTCCTCATGCAGGCATCGGAGCGTTCATCGCGCAAACTCTATTTGGGCGGTTCATTCAATTGCAATTTGCAATTCAGGGTCACCACGCAGGCATGCCTGACAATCAAGATCGAATAAGCAGCAACGACTACTACAGCAATGAACAGGAAACAGTGGAGGAAGTCATTCGGCGGTTTCGTACAGCAATCTCCGAATTCCAGAGGATCGAATTGGATTCGCATTCTTCCGGGAAAGATCTGTTGCTTGAGGAATGTGCAACGCGGCTTCTCTTTAGCGCTCTGACCGATTCAGATTGGCTGGATACAGAGCGGCATTTCTCGCCGGAAAAATCGGATGCTCGTGAACCAATGGTTCTAGATTGCGATGAACTATTGAAAGCGCTTGAGAAAAGGTTTGCTCAATTAGCTACAGAAGGTAAAATCAATCAGCTGCGCACAAAGGCACGAAATGAAGCTGCATCTCATTTTGCAGATCCTCCAGGATTCTTTTGCCTCCAACTTCCAACCGGACTTGGCAAAACACTTACCTCGACATACTGGGCATTGCTTCACGCACGAAAAAACGGGATGAAGCGAATTATCATCGTTCTTCCCTATATCAACATTATCGACCAGACTGCTTTAGTTCTGAAGGATGTTTTTGGGCAAGATGTTGTGCTAGAGCATCATTCTGGAATAGTAGAGGACGATGAAGAATATGCAAAGGAAACATTCGATAAAAGTCCGCAGTCGGCAAAAAGGCTTGCGTGTGAGAATTGGGATGCTCCGATTATCGTGACAACCTCGGTGCAGTTCTTTGAATCATTGTTTAGCAACAAACCGTTCAGATGCAGGAAGAATCATAACATCTCTGAATCTGTTGTTATCTTCGACGAAATCCAGACACTCCCTAAGCACCTTGCGGAACCAACGATCGTGATGCTAAAGAACATTGCAGCGCTGGCAAAAACGTCGTTTTTATTTTGCACGGCAACATTGCCCGCTTTTGCGAGACGCGAAGGATTCGATGGCATCGATTCAATAAGGCCGCTCATCAAGAATCCCAAAACATATTTTGATGCAACCAAGCGAGTGCAATACAAGTTGCTCAACAAGCTAAAGCCGGTTGCAGTAGATGATGTTGAGGGAAAGCTTTCACGAGAGAACAATTCGTACTTGGTCATCGTGAACACAAAATCGGTTGCCCGAGAGTTTTTCCAACGAATGTCCAGTTTAGGCTCCCACGAGAAATACTATCACCTCTCGACCGCGATGTGTCCACACCATCGGAAGAAAACCATTATGAGTATTGTTGCAGATCTAAAGGACAGACGGCGTATTGCTGTTGTTTCGACGCAGTTAGTTGAAGCAGGCGTCGACTTCGATTTTCCGTGCGTTTACCGCGCCATTGCGCCGCTCGATGCTGTTATTCAGTCTGCAGGAAGGTGCAACCGCAATGATGAGCTTAAAGGAAAGGGGCGAGTTGTTCTGTTCAAGTTAGAGCATCAGAGAATGCCTGATAAAACCTACGGTGCGTGCGCAGATTTCACAGAGGTAATGATCAAAGATGATAGGAGTCTCCTCCATCGAACCGATTCTTTCGAGAACTATTACCAAGCCGTGACGAACTTGCTCGTTGATGTTGACAAGTACAACATCACTGAGGAACGGAGAAACTTCAATTTCAAAACAGTGAACGAGCAATACCAAATCATTGAGAAGCGGACAGTACCGCTTCTTGTGGCCGATTATTCTGACGAGAGCAAAGCATTGCTTGATGAGGTAACCAAGGGATTGGAATTTCCGGGATTCATCAACCGCGGCCAATATAGAAGACTCCAGCAGTTCAGCGTCCAAGTATATCCCGACTTCTTCAGAAAGTATGGCAGTCAAATCGAAACCATCAAGGACACTCTTAGAATTTGGCACGGCACATACAGCGACAGTATTGGCCTTGCACCTGAAGATGTTGAAACGGTTTTTTGAAATGAGGGTAGGTCAAACATTCCTGTTTGACCCATCAAAATGACAAGCAAGAATGCTTGTCCCACCGTACTTTTGGAACAGAAAGGAGATCATATGAATAACAGTACCGTCCGAATCAAAGTGTGGGGAGAGTTTGCATGTTTTACCCGGCCCGACCTGAAAGTGGAGCGCATGACCTATCCCTGCATGACACCTTCAGCAGCGCGCGGAGTGTTGGACAGCATTCTCTGGAAACCAGAGTTCTCCTGGCATGTGCAGCGCATTCTCGTGCTCACACCGGTGAAGTTCTACTCTGTAAAGAGAAATGAGATCAATAAGAAACAGGGTAAGACACCGATTGTGGTTGAGGAAAACCGCGCACAGCGCAATAGTATCGTCCTGAAAGACGTTGCATACATCATTGAAGCGTCTGTGCATCACGCAACTTCTCCTGTCACGAACCCGACGAAGAAATACGTAGAGATGTTTAATCGACGGGTACGCAAAGGTCAATGCTGGCGAAGACCATATTCGGGGACGAGAGAATTCGCCGCGGAGTTCTCATTGCCCGATGATAACGACAAACCGATTGCTGAAGACATTCCTATCGGCAGCATGTTCCTCGATATGTGGTATGATGAGAAAGGCGTACCGATGCCAAGGTTTTTCTATGATGTCTCAGTGCGTCAAGGCGTATTGGAATGCGCCAAAGAGTATGAGCAGATTCTTTCCAGTAATCACCCAAGAGGCGAGATAGCGGAGTATCCGAGAAAACTCATTCACGAATTCAATCTTGCCGAGGAAGCCTCGGAGGAGGGGATGCCATGATTCGAGAACTTGTCGAATTCTCAAGAAGATTGCCCAAAGGAACACTCCCTCACGATGCACTTGATTACGTTCCAGTTGCCATTGACTGTGTGATAGACCGAAAGGGGAACTTCAAACGATTCATCGTCCACGAGAAGCAAAATACTTTGGCAGAAAGAATCACCGCCAAAAAGGGGAAGGCGCGCCTTCTGGTGGATAAGCCTGAAGAGGTCTTGAGATATGGCAAGAACGCAAAGAAGAAACATCAACTCTTTCGCGCCAAAGTGGATGAGTATAGAAGTATAAAAGAACTCTCTCCTGTGTTTTCATTCTATGAATCCAATCGATCGAATGGTGTAGAAAAGGCGCGGACAGCGTTCAGGAAGGAGGTTGAAGAAAAACAAAGGGGCGGCAACATAGCCTTCCTCTGTTTGGGAGAAAACAAACGTCTCCACGAGAATCACTCCATTCATGCTGCGATCATTGCTAATTTCGAAAGTTCAATGGCTAATTTAAGGGATAAGCGATTCGACCGGTGTTCAATTTGTGGGTTATCGTCGAATCCAATTGCTGATCTTCCACACGGAATGATTAAGCGTGTTCCTGCAGGGCAAACAGCTGGTTGTGCGCTTATTTCCTACAACTTCAACGCAACTGAATCATACGGGCTGAGAGGAAATGAGAACTCTTCGCTCTGCACCCGGTGTGCGCGAGCATATGTAGTTGCTTTCAACTGGTTTCTTTCCAATGGGTCCTTGAAACCCAATGAAAAAGGCAAAGAAATTTACATGTACAAGAACCGCAAGAATATTTCGGATGACACTGCAGTTGTCTTCTGGCTCCGGAACGCAGTGGAGACAACACTGCTTGACGTTCTTGACAACCCAAAGGAAGATAGCGTTCGGGCAATCTTCGACTCTGTCTTTGAAGGTCGCAACACCGCATTAAGACATCTCGATACTGACACGTTCTACGCGCTCACGCTAAGCGGTACGGCTGCAAGAATCGCCATTCGCGATTGGATCGAGACCAGCCTGGATAATGTTCGCGCCAATCTGGCTACGTGGTTCCAAGACATCGAAGTCGTTCGATACGATCCAGATCGATCAAAACTCGTCAAGCATCACCCTCGCTTCTCAACACTCGTATGGAACGTCAAAAGCAAGAGCGCCAAGGACGTACTGCACGGAAGGATTGGTGCGGTCCTTTGGAAATGCGCCGTCATGGGACATTCTCCACCGCTCTGGCTGTTAAACGCTGTGTTGAATAGAATTCGGGCTGAGCAAGGAAACGTAACACCCGAACGGGTGGCACTATTGAAACTGTTCCTGAACCGAACATCAAACAACAAGGAAGGAGTCAAATATATGGCAACACACGACGAAACAAACGACAACATTGCCTACGTTTGCGGTCAAATTTTTTCTGTTTTGGAATCCATCCAGTATCACGCATCTGGCGGCAATCTCAATGCGGGAATCCGCGAACGGTTCTTCTCATTCGCTTCAACAATGCCTTCGACTGCATTTGGTAGATTGATGAAGCTTGCACAGCATCATTTGTCGAAAATCCGCGGTGACAAGCCGGGCCTTGCCGTGAATCTCGATAAGAAATTGCAGGAACTAATGTCGAGAGTGGAAAGTACGAGATTTCCGGCAGTTTTTTCCCTGGAAGATCAAGCCAGCTTCGCCATTGGCTATTACCATCAACGACAGAAAGATTTCACAACTAAACCAAACAGCAAAGCGGAGTAACGTCATGCCTACACCAATAAAGAACCGATACGATTTTCTATTCCTGTTCGATGTCAAAGACGGAAACCCGAACGGCGATCCCGATCAGGACAACCTTCCACGCGTTGACGCAGAGAATCAAGAGGGACTCGTCACTGATGTGTGCATCAAACGAAAAGTTCGTAATTATGTCGAACTAAAATCTGAGGGGAAAAAGAACGGTCATCTGATTTTCATTCGCCAGGGAAACGTTCTTGCCACAATCATTGACAACGCCAAAGGGAAAGAAGTCAAGGATCGGCAAAGAACTTTGTGTGAGGATTATTGGGACATCCGTGCTTTCGGTGGTGTCTTAAGTGTTGGCGAAAAGGGAGCCGGAACAGTTCGAGGACCTGTTCAATTCACCTTTGCGCGTTCCGAAGATCGCATTTATCAAGCAGAACATTCCATCACGCGGCAGGCGGTAACTACGAAGGAAGAAGCAAAGAAGCAAGAAAAGAGAGAATTCGCCTCAACGATGGGCCGCAAGTCGACTGTTCCTTATGGTCTCTATCGAATGCACGGGTTTGTCTCAGCAGTTGACGCTTCCAAAACTGGCTTTTCGGAGGACGACCTAAACTTGCTGTGGGAAGCGCTGCTAAACGCTTTTGAACACGACCGCTCAGCCGCACGTGGTGAAATGAATCCACGCAAGTTGATCGTCTTTAAGCACGATAGTCACCTTGGCAACGCTCGTGCTGGCGAGTTGTTTGAGCGGGTGGTGGTGGAAAAGAAAGCCGGAGCTGAACTTCCACGGGCATGGGCAGATTATGAAGTGACCATTCAGCGCGAGAAACTGCCGAAGGGAATTGCGCTCGAAGAAAAACTCTAGGTCGCCCAACAAGCCCGAGCCGAAAGACATTGATGACTACGACATTATCTTGAAGGGACTACCGGGCCTAAAATGCGAAGTGGTTGATGGGGAATAGCAATAGCAACGCGGCATGCCGAGGACAAAGACAAAAGGTTACCTTCCGCTTGGTTTGAGCGCCGATGAAGGTAACCTTTATCCGAGCAAAAAACGAACCTATGAACCTAGATATACGCATCGAAGACAATCTCTTCTATCACGTCTACAACCGTGGGAATGATCGGCAACGAATCTTCGGCGATGCATCCGACTATAGAGCATTCGTCGAGAAGATGAAATCCCTTGCCGTCCGCTACCTGGTGCACGTGTCAGTGTATGCGCTCATGCCGAACCATTATCATTTAATCGTCCAACAGCAGGCCGGGGGAAATCTATCAAGAATGATGGGTGCGCTGGCAACGTCTGCAGCGAAACGCTATAACCTCAAGTACGCACATATCGGCCATCTCTTTCAGGGGCCATTCCGCCATAAGCTCGTTGGCGAAGATGCTTTGTGGTACGTGGCGTGCTATATCCACCTGAACCCCGTCCGGGCCCGGTTGGTTGCGCAGCCGGAGAAATGGAGATATTCAAACTTTGGTGAAGGTTTCCTTCGTCAGCGGAAGAGCCAGGATGAAGGAAACCTTCATCTCTGGCGAGGCTACCCAATGTACGTGCAAGACGTCCTAAAGAACGAACGAATGCAGAGAGAACTTCGGAAAATGCTGCAATCCCATGTTGAAGGTTTTCTTCCACCAGAAGGAGGTCACCTTCAGCTTGGCTTGAGCAGGAACGAAGGTAACCTTTAGCCATGAACAACGAAACCTTCTACACTGAAGACGACTTCATCCAAATCAGCGCACTGCAACATTACGTCTTCTGCCCGCGGCAGTGTGCGCTGATTCATGTGGAAGATGTGTGGCGCGAGAATGTCCATACCGTTCGCGGTGAGATCCTCCACGAGAAGGTGGATACCGATACCTACGAAACACGTGGGACACTCAAAACGGTCCGGGGACTTAGGATTCACTCGACCCGTTTGGGCATCGTCGGGCGTGCGGATGTGGTGGAATTTCGACAATCGAAAGACGGTTCCGACACACCGGAAGTGTTACCTGTTGAGTTTAAATCAGGCCGGCCAAAAGAGGACGTCAGCGACAAAGTGCAGCTCTGTGCACAAGCTCTTTGTCTGGAGGAAATGCTTAATACATCGGTAAAACACGGCGCGTTCTTCTACGGAAAGATTCGCCGCAGGGAACAAGTCGAAATCGATGAGCAATTACGGTCGCAAACCGAAAGCATCATTGCTTCCGTTCACGAGATCGTATCGAAGAAAATTGTTGCGCCCGCGCGTTACATGGAGAAATGTAAACACTGCTCTCTTGAATCGGTGTGTCTCCCGAAGGCGATGAACGAGCGAAGATTGGCATCATATATGAAGAACCTCTACTTGCCGTAACGGCGGAATAAAAGGTTACCTTCCGCTCTGCTTATGCGAAGATGAAGGTAACCTTTGACCAGACCATGAAAAAACATCTCAACACGCTCTACATCACATCAGACGATGCCTATCTCTCAAAGGAACGAGAGACCTTCGTCGTCGAGATCAACAAGCAGAAGGTGTTTCAGGCCCCAATTCATGCAATCGAGAACATTGTCTGCTTCGGATTCAAACCGCTCACCCCCGCATTGATGGCATTCTGTGCGGAGAACAATGTCGGCGTGAGCTACTTTTCAGAGAATGGGAGATTTCTTGCCCGAGTGCATGGAGCGCAGCAAGGTAATGTCCTCCTCCGGAAGGCACAATATGCCATATCTGACAACGAGCTTCAGTCTCTTGCCATTGCGCGACCCATCATCGCCGCGAAGGTGACAAATTGCCGCAATCTGCTCTTGCGCCATCAACGAAATCATCCGGACCAGTGCACGGATACCGTAGTCTCGACGGCAACGCGGATGGGAGACCGATTGACGGATATCGAACGCGCGGAAACTCTCGATGAGCTGCGAGGGCATGAAGGAGAATGCGCGAACATGCACTTTGGTGTTCTTGCCTCACTCATGACCGCTCAGCAGGACGACTTTGCCTTCACGAAACGGTCCAGGCGTCCTCCTCTCGATCCAGCCAATGCCTTGTTATCATTTCTCTATGCGTTGCTGGCGAACGATGTGAGATCGGCGCTCGAAGCAACGGGGCTCGATCCACAGGTGGGCTTTCTTCATCGTTTGAGACCCGGCAGGCCGAGTCTGGCCCTTGACATCATGGAAGAATTTCGTCCCTATCTCGGTGATCGAATCATGCTTAATCTGATAAACTTGAAGCAGGTTGCCAAGAAGGATTTCGAAATTCGCCAGTCGGGAGAAGTACGAATGTCGGATGAAGCGCGCAAGACAGTCATCACAGCGTATCAGAAGCGAAAGCAGGAAGAGATTACCCATCCATTTCTCGGAGAAAAGATGACAATCGGGCTGCTTTCCCACATCCAGGCACAGTTGCTCGCCCGGCATATTCGCGGGGACATCTCCGGTTACCCACCATTCTATGTGAAGTGAGAACGCCATGATGGTAATCGTCAGCTACGATGTTTCGACAAAAACGGCAAGTGGAGTGTATCGTTTACGAAAGATATCGGAGATTTGTTTGGACTTTGGACTCCGAGTGCAGCATTCTGTCTTCGAATGCAACGTCGATCCGGCCCAGTGGGAAGTCATGAAGGATCACCTCCTTTCATTGTACAGTGCAGAGGAAGACAGCCTCCGTTTCTACTTTCTCGGCTCTAATTGGAAGCGGAGAGTTGAGCATCATGGAAAGGGGTCCATTGAGGATATTGAATCCCCGATGATTCTTTAGCGCTAATCGGAGCACACGGCAAAAACGTGGGAGGTTAGCGTTGGGAAAATGAAGTGAATCAAGCGATATCGGAGATTTGCCAAGATGGCGTCCTCATGTTGAGCGAGACAAGCGTTGGACAATGGAAGAAGTATTGCTTGATCGATTGAATTGATGACTACAGTCGCGCCCCGCGTGGGCGCGTGGATTGAAACGCCTCCCGAGAGAGCTAAAAGAAGAAAAGCTATTGTCGCGCCCCGCGTGGGCGCGTGGATTGAAACCAGTCGCGCATTGTCATGATATTCGGAAATGCAGGTCGCGCCCCGCGTGGGCGCGTGGATTGAAACGTTGTCTCTTCCAGCTTTCGATGTCCGGTTGAATGTCGCGCCCCGCGTGGGCGCGTGGATTGAAACTCCATTATATCCAGGATACAACGCTGGAGCGCCAGTCGCGCCCCGCGTGGGCGCGTGGATTGAAACCTGACAAAAAATGTGGCGCGGTATTTGCCGACACCGTCGCGCCCCGCGTGGGCGCGTGGATTGAAACCGCTACTACCGAAATTGTCACAATTTTATCCCCTAGTCGCGCCCCGCGTGGGCGCGTGGATTGAAACCAACCTGTGCATCAAAAAAAGCCATAATCCGTAGTCGCGCCCCGCGTGGGCGCGTGGATTGAAACGTTTTCTTCATCCTCCTCGCCAGCCGCGTCAAAAGTCGCGCCCCGCGTGGGCGCGTGGATTGAAACGACAGACAAACAAAATAATTCCGACCGAACTCTTGTCGCGCCCCGCGTGGGCGCGTGGATTGAAACGCAAAACCACACTCATCCCGACATTATAAGCTTGTGTCGCGCCCCGCGTGGGCGCGTGGATTGAAACGCGTCCCCTTTTAACGTTTTAAGGGGCTCGGGGGGTCGCGCCCCGCGTGGGCGCGTGGATTGAAACTTACACCGCAACTGGAGCCTCTGTTGGAGCCGTAGTCGCGCCCCGCGTGGGCGCGTGGATTGAAACCCTCCATTGCCACCTATAGCATGCATGTAACCCGTCGCGCCCCGCGTGGGCGCGTGGATTGAAACATTAAAGCCCAACTTTTGACGGAAAATGTGGCGCGGGTCGCGCCCCGCGTGGGCGCGTGGATTGAAACGAAATAATGAATCCATCCTTCCTGACACGAAGATGTCGCGCCCCGCGTGGGCGCGTGGATTGAAACCGATTCAAGTATCTCAAAAATTCCATGCTTTACCGGTCGCGCCCCGCGTGGGCGCGTGGATTGAAACGTTTTCAATTTGAGCGATATCCGCGACTGCGTACCGTCGCGCCCCGCGTGGGCGCGTGGATTGAAACATTTCGGGAGTGTTTGATCCGGAAAAAAGGCGTCGTCGCGCCCCGCGTGGGCGCGTGGATTGAAACCGATTCGGAGCGCTTTACAGTGTCGACAGTTTTGTCGCGCCCCGCGTGGGCGCGTGGATTGAAACGCGCGATTGCGCCGCGGATACTTCCGGGGATTCAAGTCGCGCCCCGCGTGGGCGCGTGGATTGAAACGGCGCAGGCGGGCGAATGAGTATGACGGTGAAGGTCGCGCCCCGCGTGGGCGCGTGGATTGAAACACTTCAGTCCTCCCGGTGTGACAACCTCAACATTGTCGCGCCCCGCGTGGGCGCGTGGATTGAAACTCTGTGCAGATGTGAGGGTCTGGTTCTGCATTGGTCGCGCTCCGCGTGGGCGCGTGGATTGAAACTTTTGTGGCCGTCTTGAAGCTCTCAATATCCTCCGTCGCGCCCCGCGTGGGCGCGTGGATTGAAACACTTTTGGCGAAGGTGGATTGCCGTCTCAGGAAGAGTCGCGCCCCGCGTGGGCGCGTGGATTGAAACGTCTCGTACTTTGGCGATGCTTCCCTCGTTGCAACGTCGCGCCCCGCGTGGGCGCGTGGATTGAAACCTTGCCATCCCCGAGTACACAGAGGTCAACAAGGTCGCGCCCCGCGTGGGCGCGTGGATTGAAACACGATGGTATTGCTGACATTCCCCGCCGTAGAGGTCGCGCCCCGCGTGGGCGCGTGGATTGAAACAATTGAGCTGGTGGGCAAGATAAACATTACTACGCGTCGCGCCCCGCGTGGGCGCGTGGATTGAAACGTCGTAAATGAAGTCAAAGTAATTGACTGCATAGTCGCGCCCCGCGTGGGCGCGTGGATTGAAACGACATGGTGGTGGTATGAGAAAGATCATGAACAAGTCGCGCCCCGCGTGGGCGCGTGGATTGAAACGCCGTTTTTGGAGTGGAGTGTGCCCTAAGTGTGGTCGCGCCCCGCGTGGGCGCGTGGATTGAAACACTATTTTCTCGACGAACGCCGTCAGACAATCGGGTCGCGCCCCGCGTGGGCGCGTGGATTGAAACATCTTTGGTGACTGTGAGTGATGTGTCAAGTCCGGTCGCGCCCCGCGTGGGCGCGTGGATTGAAACGTGTTCATAGCCCCATTGCCCTGTTGAGTTGTTGTCGCGCCCCGCGTGGGCGCGTGGATTGAAACGCGCGCTTAGTGTCCACATTGCGTAATTGAGC